>Ga0123336_10000846_pt1 | contig 29656 bp, 22 predicted proteins | sample SSSSmetaG_FD_96466 | JGI IMG/M metagenome (GOLD analysis project Ga0123336, IMG submission 96466) | Glacier valley bacterial and archeal communities from Borup Fiord, Nunavut, Canada, to study Microbial Dark Matter (Phase II) - ​SSSS metaG | ecosystem: Environmental > Aquatic > Freshwater > Ice...
ATTTGGTAGCCGTGGCTTTTGCGGCTACTTTTGCAGTCCTATCCCGACCCGGCCGCGTCGTACAACGGATAGTATGAGAGTTTCCGAAGCTCTTGATTTAGGTTCGATTCCTAACGCGGCCACCATTCAGCTAGCAGCTTGCCGCCCGGCCCCGTCAAACGGCCGGGCGGTTTGCGTTTGGGCCTCTGCTTGGTCGAGACAGGTTGGCAGCGGTGGGTGGGTAATGGCGAACGGCGGTGGAAGTAGCTGCCCTGCCTAGGCCAAATTCGCCGCCGTGAACCAGACGGTGAAGGCCGTGGTGCCGCGCGGGGTGGGCCCCAGCTCGAACCGGAAGCCGTGGGCCAGCAGCACGTCGCGCACCAAGGTCAGGCCGATGCCCTGGCCGTCGCGCTTGGTGCTGAAAAACGGCGTGAACAGCCGCTGGCGCACTTCCGGCGTCAGACTGGGGCCGTCGTTTTCAATGACCAGCGTGGGCGGTGCCGCGGTGGTGCGCACCCAAATGTTGCCGTCCTGGCCGATGGCTTCGAGGGCGTTTTTGGCGACGTTGAGCAGGGCTTGTTCCAGCTGCGGCGCGTCCAAGGGCAGCACCAAAGGGGCGGGCGGCAGCTCCAGGTGCCAGCGGATGCGGCGTGCGGCGCTCTGGGGCTGCAGCAGGCGGCCGATGCCCCGCAGCAACGCGTGCAGCTCGGTGGGTTGCGGGGTGGGCGGGGGCAGCCGCACGAGGTGGGCGAAGTTGGCCGTGAAGTTGGCCAGCTGCGTGTTGCGGGCGATGCTCACGTCGAGGGCCTGCGTGAAATCGGGCCGGTCGGCGGGGGCCAGCTGCGGGGCAAAGTGGTGGAAGCTGTGCAGAATCGAGTTGATGGCGCCGATGGAGTTGTTGATTTCGTGCGACATCATCCGAATCAGCTGCTCGTAGGCTTGTTTTTCCTGCTTGATGAGTTCCTGGGTCAGTTCTTCGAGCACAATGAAGCGCCGCGTGAAGCCCCGGTCGAGGAAGTGGGCGGCGTGGGCCCGGTAGGCCTGCAGGCCCGAGAGGCGCAGGGCCCGCGGCTGGCTTTCGGCGAGGCCGGCCAGGGCCGGGCCCCAGGCCCCGGGCAGGGCGCCGGGCGCCTGGCCCAGCAGCGCCGCCGCCGGCTGGCCCAGAAACCGCTCGGCCGCCGCGTTCACGCCCTCGATGCGCCCGTCGAAGTCGAGGATGAGGATGCCGGCCGGCGAGGCCTGGATGAGGCGTTCGAGCAGGAAGCTCTTCTCGTGCTGGCTCACCCGTTCGCGCCGCAGCGCGTCAATCATGTCGTTGTACACGCCGATGAGCTGGTCCATCTCGCGCTGGCCCACGGGCACGAACTTCAGCGAGAAATCCTTGGCCTGCATGGCCGCCGTGCCCGCCGCAATGAGCTGAAACGGCCGCACGTACGCCCGGTAAAGCTGAACCGACAACAAGACGCTCCCCAGCAACAGCACTTCGGCCGCCACGAACAGCCCCGGCCGCGGGCCGCGCAGCTGCGCCGCCAGGGCCACCGGCCCGGCGTGGACGAGGACGACAAAAAGCAGAAACTTGAGGCGAAGCGTCATGAACGTGGAGGGGCGGGCCGGCCGGCGGCGAAGGTCGGGCCGGGGCCCGGTTATTCGGGCCCGTCGTAGGGAATGGCGTGTTTTTCGAGCCGCCGGTACAGCGCGCCCCGGCTCAGGCCCAGGGCCTGAGCCACCCGGCTGATGTTGCCGGCGTGGTGACGGAGCGCCTGCCGAATCATGCGCGCTTCGAGCTCGTCGAGGGTCATGGTGCCCGGCGCGGGCAGCTCGGCGGGGTCGGCGGGGCGGGCGGGCGGGGCGTGGGCCTGGAAGTCTTCGGCCCCCAGCGCTTCTTTGCCGCTCACGAGCACGGCGCGCTCCACCAGGTTTTTCAGCTCGCGAATGTTGCCCGGCAGCGGCTGTTCGCGCAGCCAGTGCAGGGCCCCCGGGCTCACCTGGAGGGCAGGCCGCTGGTAGGTGGCGCGCAGCTGGGCGATGAAGTGCTGGGTGAGCAAGGGAATGTCGGCGGGCCGTTCGCGCAGGGCCGGCAGGCGCACCGAAATCAGGTTGATGCGGTAGAACAAGTCCTCCCGGAAGCGGCCCTGCGCCACCATGTCGGCCAGGTTGCGGTTGGTGGCGGCGATGACGCGGAGGTCGAGCCGGCGCGGCTTGCTGTCGCCGAGCACCTCGTAGGTGCGGTCCTGCAGCACGCGCAGCAGCTTTACTTGGCTGGCCAGCTCCAGCTCGCCGATTTCGTCCAGGAAAATGGTGCCGCCGTTGGCCAGCTCGAAGCGGCCCACCCGGTCGGCCTTGGCGTCGGTGAAGGCCCCGCGCCGGTGGCCGAACATTTCGCTTTCAAACAAGGAAGCCGAGATGCCGCCCAGGTTCACCTTCACAAAAGGCTGGTTCCGGCGGTGGCTGTTGCGGTGGATGGCTTCGGCGATGAGCTCCTTGCCGGTGCCGCTTTCGCCTTCGATGAGCACGGCGGCGTCGGTGGCGGCTACCTGGCCCACCTGGCGCAGCACGTGCATCAACTGGGCATCCTGCCCGATGATGTCGGCTAGGCGGTACTGCCGGTCGAGCTGGCGGCGGCTGGCGGCGGGGCCGGCGGGCTCGGGTGCCGCGGGGGCCTCGTGCAGGGCCAGCACCGTGCCGATGGTTTGGAGCAGCGAGTCGTTGTGCCAGGGCTTGGTCACGAACTCGGCGGCGCCGGCCTTCATGCCGGCCACGGCCAGGGCAATGGAGCCCCAGCCGGTGATGAGCACCACCGGCACCCCCGGGGCCGCCCGCCGCACCTCGCGCAGCAGTGCCAGGCCGTCGGCTCCCGAAGTGGCGAGCGAAAAGTTCATGTCCAGCAGCACGAGGCGCGGCGGGGTTTCGCGCACCACGGCCAGGGCTTCGGCGGGGGTGGCAACGGCCTGCGCGGGGTAGCCGGCCTGCTTCAGCAGCAGCTTGAGCGAGGTGCGGATGGCGAGGTCGTCGTCGACGATGAGAAACATAATTGCAAAAGATGTAGGCCGCCGGCTCCTCAATCGGCCCGGTCCGTTTGTAGCCAGTGTCGGCAGCGCCGGCGGCCGGGCCAGCAATAGCGAACAAATGGCGGGCAATATTCCCGGGCGGGCGGACACGCCGGCGCGCCATGCCGGCAATTTCGGGTAGCCGGTCGGCAATCACAACCAGCCAGCCAGCAATCCCGGGCAACCGGCCAGCAATTCAGCCGCAATTGCCGGCTGCCCGGGCAAAAACATTAATTTAAGCAACTGCAGGAGCTTTTTTAGCAAAAAAGCCCCTGCACGCCGGCGGCTACCGGCTCTTCACGCTGCCGCCGCTGCTGGTGCGTTTGGTCACGCGGGGCGAGCCGCTGTAGCGCACGTCGCCGCCGCTGCTGGCCTGGGCGGTGAGGGTTTCCTGCACGGCCACGGCCACGGTGCCGCCGCTCGAGGCCGAAGCGTCGCAGGCGCGGGCCGTGAGGCCGTCGCCCTTGAAGACGCCGCCGCTGCTCGCCCCCACGTCGAGGCGCTGGGTGGTGCCGGCCAGTGTGGCCACGCCGCCGCTGCTCACTTGCGCCTGCAGCGCCGAACTGGTGAAGTTGGCTTTGAGCGTCGCGCCCGACGACACGGCCACGTCCAATTGGCCGGTGGTGAAGGCCCCCACCACTTCGGCCCGGGCGCCGCTGCTGGCGCGCAGGGCGGTGAGGGTGGTCGCGGTCACGTTCACGAGCAGGTGGCGGGTGTTTTTCATGGTCACGACCTCGCTCAGCTCGCGGTCGAAGCTGATTTTCAGCACCCCGTCGCGCACGTCGGTTTTGAGGCGTTCGAGCTGGTCGGCGTTGTCAGCGCTGGCCTCCACGCGCTGGCTGGTGCCGGGCGTGAGGCGCAGCTCGATGCCGTTGCTCACCTCCACGGCGTGGAAGCTGGCCACGGCGCGCACCTGCGGGGCGGTTTGGGCGAAGGCGCCTCCCGTGGCCAGGAGGCAGAAAAAGGCGGTGGCGGTGAGGTTTTTCATAACTGAGACGAGAAAAAAGTGAGTGACAGAAGCGCCAGATGCAGCCGGTGGCCCGGGAGTTGCCCGGGGTCCCGGGCAGGGGGCGCGTTCGTTACCGGCGGGGCGAAGAAAGCAGGTTGGCCCCGGCTCACTCCTCCCGCAGGGCCACCGCCGGGTGAATGCCCGCCGCCAGCCAGCTGGGGTAGAGCGCGCAAACGGTGGAAAGCGCATAAATCAGCCCCGCCGCCAGCAGCATGGCCGTGAGGTAGACGCTGGTTTTTACATTGAACACGCCCAGCAGCGGCAATTGCACCGCCACCAGCAGTCCCAGCGCCAGGCCAAAGGTGGCAACCACCAGGATTTCGCCCAGAATCTGGCCGCTGATGGCGCCGGCCGTGGCGCCCATCGCCCGCCGCACCCCGATTTCTGCCCGGCGCTGCTGGATGGTTTGCCAGAGCACGCCGAACAAGCCCAGGGCCACGTTGATAATCAAAAACACGCAGACCAGCCCCAGCGCCACCAGCGGGGCGAGTCCGACCTGGAGCATGGTCGCGCGCTGCTCGGCCAGCGGCGCGATGCTGCTGGTCCAGCCCTTGCCGATGGCCATGATTTCGGTGCTCATCTGTTTTTCCAGTGCCGCGCCGGCGTCGGGGCTCACCCGCACCAGCAGCCGGCTCAGGTTGCTGAGGGTGGTGTCCTGCGGGTTGGCGTAGGCAAAGAAGCTCGGCTTGGGTTCGCTCAGGTCGCCGTCGCCGCGGAAAGGCCCCGTCACGCCCACCACCTGACATTCCCGTTCGCCGGCGTAAAAAATCTGGCCTACGGCTGATTGGCCCGGAAAAAGCGCCGTCTGCGTTTCCTCAGAGATGACCACCGCGATGCGGGCGCCGGCTTGGTCGCGCTTATCAAGCCAGCGGCCCGCCCGGATGGGCAGCCGCAGCACGTCGCGCATATCCTCGCTCACCCGGTAGATGTTGCCGTTGGGCCCTTCGCCTTTGGGCTCACGGCGCAGGTTGCTCGAATTGTGGTTGTTGGAAAATGGCGTGTTGGAGCCGGTGAGCGCCGCATACCGAACCCCCGGCAAGGATTGCAGGCGTTGCAGAATCTGCTGCTCGGTGCTCACAATCTGGGCGCTGGTTTGCGTGGTGCTCCCATTGTCCAGGTCCACAGTCCACACCTGCTCGTAGTCGAAGCCCAGCGGCGCTTGGTAGGTTTGCCGGTTGTAGACCAACATGCTGCTGACGATGAACAGCACCACGAAGGCAAGAAATATCTCCGTGACCAGCAGAAAATTGGCCTGCCGGCGGTTCCAAATCAGGGTAAACAGGTGCTGTATCATGCGTTGGTTCCTCCTTTCAAGGCCTGCACGGCCGGTAGTTTCGACATTTTGTAGGCCGGGTACACCCCGGAAAGCATTCCGAAGAACAGCACCGCGGCCAGCCCGACGCCGAATACCCGGCCGTTCAGCGCGAAGTGGGCGTAGTCAATCAGGCCGCTGCCGTTGAGCAAAGAGAGGACCCCCGCCGCCAGCGCCAGCCCCAGCACGCCGCCGAGCACGGTCAGAAACACGTTCTCGACCAGGAACTGGCCCACCAGCGTCCCGTTAGTCGCGCCAAACGCCTTGCGCACCCCGATTTCCGAGCTGCGCTCCAGCATCCGGCTCACGTTCAGGTTCACCAGGTTTAGGGCCGGCAGCAGCATAAACAGCAGGCTGAGCCCGGCCGTCAGGCCCACAAACCGGCCCACGCCCGCGTCCGGGCCATCTTCTTCTGTCAGTTCGCGGAGTATTGAGGTCAGTAGCGGCTCGGCATACACCCGCACTTCGGTGAACATCTTAGGGTCCTGCACGGGCACCTGCCGCACTACCCGCCGAAACTCCTCCTGCACCGCGGCCACGTCGGCGGGGCGGCGGGCCAGCACGATGGCGATGCACTCGCCCATGTAGTTGGGGTTTTTCAGGTTGACGGTGCTGGCGGTGATGGGTATCCACAGGTCGGAATAGCTGTTGTGGCGCGTCGTGGGCACATCGCGCACCACGCCCACCACGCGGTAGCGCATGGCATCGGCCTCCAGGCTGCGCCCGATTACGCCCTGCACGGTGCCGAAGTAGCGCCGGCTGGTCGTCTCGTTGATGACGGCCACATGGGCGGCCTCCCGCACCTCCCGCACCGAGTAAGGCCGGCCGGCCACAAACTCAAAGTCCAGCACCTGCCAGAACTCGCCATCCGTGGCCCGCATGTCCAGCTTCAGCTTCTGGTTGCCCACATAGGCCACCACGGAGCCGCCGTCCGTCGTGGCAATGGCCACCTTTTCCGGCATGCGCAGCGTGCGCACGTAGCGGTCCAGGAAAGAGTAGCCGACGTTGGAATTGCTCTGGCTTCCCGGCGCCCAGAGCCGCATTCGGGTGATGAACAGCATCCGGTCCACCCGCTTTTCGGGCGTGTGCGGCCCCACCGTATGGTCGTAGAGGGCGGCCACCACCAGCAGAATCATCAGCGTAAAGCTGATGCCGAACAGGCTAATGGCGGTGAAGAACTTGCGGCGCAGCAAGACCTTCCAGGCAATTTTGAGGTAAGAGAGAAGCATTTTATCAGTGAACAATGAACAGTTATCAGTTATCAGTGAACAGTGAACAGTCAGTCGTTAGCGCGGGCGTTTTTATTGCTTACTGATAACTGATAACTGTTCGCTGATTTACCCAACCTGGCTACCGTCGAAAAGCCGGACCAGGCGCTGGGTTTTCCGGGCCTGTTGCTCGTCGTGGGTCACCATCACGATGGTGGTGCCGGCCTCGCGGTTCAGGGCCAGCAGCAGGGCCATAATCTCCTCCCCCATCACCGAGTCGAGGTTGCCAGTCGGCTCGTCGGCCAGAATGATTTCCGGGTGGCCCACCAAGGCCCGGGCAATGGCTACCCGCTGCCGCTGCCCGCCCGAGAGCTGGCCGGGAAAATGGCCGCTGCGGGCGCTCAGCCCTACTTTATCGAGTGCAAGAAGGGCGCGCTGGCGGCGTTCCTTGCCGCCCATGCCGGGCCGGTACAGCAGGGGCAGCTCCACGTTGTCCACCACCGAAAGGTCGTTTATCAGGTGGTAGCTCTGGAACACGAAGCCGATTTTCAGGTTGCGCAGTCCGGCCAGCTCCTTGTCGGAGTAGGAGGTCACGGCGCGGCCGTCCACCTCAATCGTGCCGCTGGTAGGCTCGTCGAGCAGGCCCATGAGGCTGAGCAGCGTGGACTTGCCGCAGCCGCTGGGCCCCATAATCGACACGAACTCGCCGCGATTGATGGCCAGGTTGACCCGGCTCAGGGCCATGGTTTCGATGGTCTTGGTCTGGTACACCTTTTCGATGTTAAAGAGTTGAAGCACCGGCGTGGTGCTACGCGCCTGGGGCGGAGCCGGGGCGGCGGAGTCGGAGGAGGCCAGTAAGTTGTCCATGCGGGAAATAAGAAAAAAGCGGGGAACGGATGGTGAAGCAGGATTAGCGGGCCGCCGCCAGCGGGGCCTGCTTTTCAAAGTCGTAGAGCGTGAGGGCGCGCAGGCGGAAGTGGGCCACCCAGCCGGCCCGCAGCGCGAAGATGTAGCCGCGCTTGGCCCCGTCCTTGGCCCCCGAGGCCAAGGTCAAATCGGTGAGGCTGATGCGGCCCAGCAGGTAGGTGGCGCGGGCAATGGCGTAGCGGCGCTGGGCCAGCGAGTCGGCCCGGCCGGCCCGGTCCAGCTGCTCGCGCAGGGCGGCCAACTGTTCGGCCTGGGTCAGCACCGTTTCTTCGAAGCTGCGCTCTTCCTGCGCCACGGCGCGCTGCACCTGGTCGCGGTTCAGTTCGGCGGTTTTGACGAGGGCCTTCTGGCGGCCCCAGTCCACCAGCGGCATCGAAAAAGCCAGGCGCACCTGCTGCTGGTTTTGCAGGTTGAGGTAGGTGTTGCCCAGGTTTTCGGACTGGTTCACGTAGCCCAGGCTGGCGGTGAGGGCGGCCTGCAGGCCGGTGGTGCCGCGGGCCTGGGCCACGTCGCGCTCGGCCAGCAGCAGCCGGCGGCGGAAGGCCAGCGGGGCGCTGCGGTTTTGGTGGGCCAGGGCCAGGGCCTGGGCGGGCGGCACCGCGGGCTGCGGCGCGGGGCCGGGCACCGCCAGGGCGGGGCGGCCGCCCCGCCCGGTGTAGGCCTGCAGCGCCCCGGCCGCGTTTTGGGCGTCGAGCTGGGCCTGCGTCTGGGCCTGTTGGGCATCCAGCAGGTTCAGCTCCAGCTGCAGCACGTCGCTTTGCGAAAGCCGGCCCAGCCGGTACCGTTCCCGGCCGATGCGCAGCAGCTCGGTCGTGGCGGCGGCGTTCTGCCCGGCCACGGCGGCGTTCACCTGCTGCAGCAACACGTCGAAATACAGCTCCGTGACGCGCTGGGCAATGGTTTCGCGCTCCTCCACGTACTGGCGCTGGCTTTCCTGGTAGCGCAGCGGCTCGATGCGCCGGGCCCACCGCAGCCCGTTGAACTGGCCCAGCGGCTGCGCAATGCCAATGGCGAACGGCTGGTTGTTGTAGCGCCGCAGGTGGCCGTTGAAATCGTCGAACCGCTGCACCACCGACCCCACGTACACCTGCCCGCCGGTCGGGCCCAGGTTCTGGCTCAGGGTCAGGCCCACGTCCGAATTGTTGAGGCGCACGGCCCGGAAATCGGTGGTGCCGTCGGGCTGCACCACGGGCGTAATCACGCGGCTGAAGTTGGGCAGCGTGCCTTGCAGGCCCAGCTGCGGGCGGTAAGCGGCCTGGTGGCCGCGCCAGGCCCAGTAGCCGGTTTCGCGCGCGGTGAGGGCCTGCTGCCCGGTGGCCGAGTGGTCGAGGGCCTGCGCAATCACGTCGGCCAGGGTCAGGGCCGGCGCCGGCGCCTGCGCGGCCCCGGGCCGGCTGAGCAGCGCCAGAAACGACGCGAGTAAGATGGAAATGGGGCGTTTCATCGGCGGGCGGCGTTAGTCGTGAACGGTCAGCTCCGGGGTGTCGAGGTGGTCTTTCATGTCCGACACCACCACCTGCTCCCCAGCCCGCAGGCCGCCGAGTACCTGCACGTAGTCGAAGTTGCTGTCGCCGAAGCGCACCGTGCGGCGCACGGCCCGCCCGGCGCGCACTACGAACACGGGCTGCTCCCGGCCGCCCTGGTAAAACGGTCCGTTTTTCACGCGCAGCACGCCGTGGTGGGCGCGGGTCACCACAAACACATCGGCCCGCAAGTTGGCCCGCAGGGCCGGGTGGTGGGGGTTGTCGAGCTGGGCGTAAAACGTGACCACGCCCTTTTCCACGCTCGGGCTGATGCCGGCAACGCTCCCGCGCAGGTCGGCGTCGTTGATGCGCACCACCACCGGGTCGCCGGGGTGCAGGGCGTCGGCGTAGGTGTCGGAGATGGTGGCCCGCACCCGGAAGCTGCTCAGGTCGGCCACCCGCGCCAAAGGCTCGCCGGCTAGCACCGTGGCGCCCAGGTTTTCGTTCACCCAGGTGAGCACGCCCGGCCGCTCGCTGCTGATGTCGGCCTGCCGCAGCTTGCCGGCCAGCTCGGCAATGCTGCGCTGCTGCATCGACACGGTGTAGCCCAACTCGCGCCGGTCGGCCGCGTTCGAGCGCTGCTGCGTGGCAATCTGGCGCAGCAGCCGGGTGGCTTCCAGCTGCGCCACGGTGAGGTTTAGCTCGGCCTGGCGCACGTTTTCGGCGGTGCCGCCGCCTATCGTCAGCAGTTGCTGCTCGTCGCGCAGCGCCAGCTGCAGCCCGCGCACCCGCACCGCTTGCACCTGGACCTGGGCGCGCAGGTCGGTCAGGCTGCGCTCCAGCGTCAGCTGCAGTTGCGAGTTCTTGTTCTGGTTGCGCAGCTGCTCGTCGTCGAGCTTGGCCAGCGCCGAATTGGCCAGTTCCTTGTCCAGTTCCAAAATGGTTTGGCCGGGCCGCACACGGGCGCCCACCGCCAGCGCCACCCGCTGAATGGTGCTCGGAATGGGGCTGGTTATCACCGCCTCGCGCCCCGGGATGATGAGGCCGGCGGCGGTGAGCGCGGCTTCTACTTCGCCGGTTTCCACGGTGGCCAGCAGCAGGGCGCCGCGGCTCAGCCCCGGCTGCAGCACCGCCCGCAAGGCCAGTACGCCCGCCGCCGCCAGCAGCGCGGCGGCGGCGGTCAGCAGCCAGCGCCGGCGCTTTCGTTGGCGTTGGGTAGATGGGGCAATGGCTCTGTCCATTTTCGTGCAGCGGTAAAGATATTTCCTACCACAAAGCCAAGCAATGTGCCAATTCTGTAAAGCATTAACTGTTAAAGTTTTGTGTGGATTAACTGGGCTGCTGATGGCCGGAAATATGTCCGTGTGCGGACAGTCTGTTCGTAAATGGACAGTCACCGTGGCTTCTTGGTCAATGGACTCTCCGGGAGGACATTAAAAATTGACGATTAAGTATTAAGATTCAGATTAACAAAAACTTAAATTTTAAACATCAGCTTTAAATTTCCAGCACGAGTCAGTAAACCGCGCTATTCTTAAATGCCGCCGGCCGCTGAAGCAGCGGGGTTTGCCCGGCAGATGCTCAGCTATTCGGCTCCCTAAAATCCGGGCGATTACCGCCCGCAAGCAAAGATTGGCGGCCGGCCCCAAGGCTGCCGCTCCGCCGCTTGGTAAACAACTGTGGCCTACTATCGGTCGTATAGCTGAGCAGTACGGTTTTTTTAAGTTTTTTCACCCCAATTTCAAGTCCCATGACCACGAAACCATTTCTTGCCACGCTGGCCCTGACGGTAGTATTTGCCGCCCCCACCTTCGCCCAGGATGGGATGAAAACCAAGACCGACGCCGACAAAACCAAAACCACGGCCGACGGCATGACCACCAAAACCAAGATGTCGGACGATGGCAAAATGAAGGTCAAAGGCAAGTCGGAAGCCGGCGACAAAATGAAGGCCAAAACCACGCCCCGCAAAGACGAGGCCATGGGTGGCATGACGAAAACCAGCGACGCCATGAACGGCGGCGGCGTGATGGTAGGCGGCGCCATGATGACCCCCAACAAAGACATCGTGGACAACGCTGCGGGCAGCGCCGACCACACCACCCTGGTGGCCGCCGTGAAGGCCGCGGGCCTGGTCGAAACGCTGAAAAGTGCCGGCCCCTTCACCGTATTCGCGCCCACCAACGCGGCGTTTGACAAGCTGCCCGCGGGCACGGTCAATTCGCTGGTGACGCCCGAGATGAAGCCTACCCTCACTAAAATTCTGACCTACCACGTGGTGCCCGGCCGCCTCATGGCCGCCGACCTCAAGAACGGCCAGGTGCTGACCACTGTGGAAGGCGAGCAGTTGACTGTGGTGAAAACCGGCAACAGCGTCATGCTGAAGGACGCCAAAGGCGGCATGTCCACCGTCACCATTCCCAACGTGGTGTCCAGCAACGGCATTACCCACGTCATCGACACGGTGCTGATGCCTGCCAAGTAAATTGGTTAGCCGGCAGCAATTGGTTCTTCCCAACCGTTGCCTTGCACAGGCTCACCCGTTTTACTGCTCGGTTTAATCAACAAAAAGGCCCGCCATTCATGTGGTGGGCCTTTTTGTGCTTCGGTACCTGCTGTCATTCCAGCAGGAGGCGGCGGCCGACGGTCGCGCCGTCGGGCAAGGTGAGGCGCACAGTGTACACGCCGGGCGGCAAGGCCGGGAGCGAGAGCGCGGCCCGGCCGGCTTCGGCCGCCGGCTGCGTCCACACGGCGCGGCCCACGGCGTCGAGCACCGTGGCCCCGGCAAAGGGCGGGCCGGCCACGGTCACAGGGCCGTGCGCGGGGTTGGGATAAAGGCGAAAGGCAGCAGCCTCGCGGCCCGCGGCCGTCGCCGTGGCCACGGTGTTCGACATCACCGGGCGCATCATCAGGGCGCCGCGCAGCTGCGGGTACGGGATGCTGTCCCAGGCGCCCACGTTGTTGCGGTACCAGAGGTGGCCGCCGGGGTAGCGGCTGTTCAGGTCGAGGCCGTAGTGCAGGTCGCGGCTCACCGAAGGCTGCGAGTAGCCCACGTAAAAGCTGCCGGACACGGGCACGGGCGGGTCGAAGCTGATTTCGTAGTAATCCCAGCCGGCCACCGGCGGGTAGGGAATGACGTCCGTTTTGCTGGCTCGGGGCTGGGCGCCGGGCTGGCCGTTCGCGTCGTCCCACACGCTCACCGTGACCGTGCGCGGGCTGCGGTCCGACGCCGTGAACACCGGGTAGAGGCGCAGGCTGCGCACGTGGTCGGGCTGGTTGAGGTCGAAACGGTAGGCGTAAGCCGCCGCTTGGCCCGTGCCAAAGGCCGGCAGTTGGGTAAAGTTTTCGGCCGTACCGTCGTCGTAGGCGTAGTACGTCGTCAGGTTGACGTCGCGGGAAATGGTGTCGTTGACCAGGACGCTTTGGGCCGAGTCGCGCGACGTCAGGGCCAGGGTGTAGCGCAGCACCTTGGGCGCGGGCGTGAGGGGAATGGGCTGGCGGGCCGCGCTGCCAGTCACGCTGTCGAGGCGCGGGTTCACGCGCAGCGCGCGGGTGTCCTGCAGCCACGTGCCCAGGGCCGCGCCGGTGGTCAGGTTGCGCACACTGCCCTGCACGGCCACCGGCACGGGCAGCACGCCGGGGCTCAGGTTCACCAGGTTCACGCCCAGGCGGGTGGTCAGCTCGGTGGCGATGGCCGCGTTGAACTGCCACACGGGCATGGCCGTGGAGCGCCGCAGGGGGCTGCGCAGCCCACCCGAGGGGTTGCCGCCCTTCAGTCCGCCGCCAATGGCGCGGTCGGTGAAGGTGGTATCGGCCAGGCCCCGGCTGCGGCCGCGGTTCAGCAGCACGTAGTCCACGTTCCAGGTGTCGCGGTTGTTGGAGGTGTTGCCGCGGGCCACGAACCGGAACTGGAAGGCGCCGTGCAGGAACCGCGCCTGGTTCAGCAGCAGCACCCGCTGCTTGAACCCGGTGACCCGCAACCCCAGACTGGGAATGACGACCAGCGACTCCCAGGTGCCGGCGCTGGTTTTTGCAAACACTTCCAAATTGATGGGCCGGGCCGGGGTGTCGGCCCCGGGCACGGCGGCAATGCTACCCGACTGCCAGGCAAAGCTCAGGGCCACCTGGTCGTTCACGGTGAGGCCGCCCAGGTCGACGGGCTGCGAGGTGAGCGAGTCGATAATGCCGTAGGCACTCGTCACCACCCCGCTGTAGCTGGCGCCGTTGGCCCGGATGCCGTCGAGGGTGGCCGTGCCGCGCGTGAGGGGCTGAATTGCGAAGCGGTTGTTGACCAAGGCCCCGCCGCCGGGCACCCAGTTCTGCACCCTGGGCGCGCCCTCCACGGGCACGGTAAAGTCGTCGAAAAAAGGCAGGGCCAGCGCCGCGGGGCGGGCCTGCGCGGCCTGGGCCAGCAGGGCCGCGCTGGGCGCGTACGCCGCCCGGGCCGGGTCGCCGGCCATGGGCAGGGCCCCCGGCAATTGGGCCTGGGCCCCGGCGGCGGCCAGCAACAGCGCGGGCAGCACCACGCGACAAGTGCGGAAGAGTCTGGTCATAAAAAAAGGCTGTGGGCTACTAACGACGGGAGCCGCGAAAAAAGTGCTTTCGCTTAACAGTCTACGATAAACGGCACTGCCCCCGGCCAGTCGTTCACTCCAAAATCACTATTTCGCCACCCAAATGTCCACCAGCTGGCCCATGCGGATGGTGGCGTCGGGGCCGGCCACGGGGCGCTGGCGCACCACGGTGCCGGCCACTTGGCCGTCCGCGGCGGGCTGTTCAAACACTTCGCCTTTCTGCAGGCCCTGGCCCACGAGCAGGGTAATGGCCTCGTCGGCGGGCATGTTCACCAGGTTGGGCACGGCAAAAGTCTGGTTGCCCTGGCCGTCGCCCACCACCAAGTCGACCCGGGTGCCTTTGGCAATGGGCGCGCCGGGCGCAATTTCTTTGCCGTTCACCAGCTGCTTGAGCACGGCCCCGGAGGCCAGGTCGGGCACCAGTTGAATCTGGCCGGCCACCAAATCGTAGCTTTTGAGGATGAGCACCGCGTTTTTCACCGAGCCGTCGAGCAGCTTGGGCATTTTGATGACCGGCGGGTTTTTCATGCTCACCTGCAGGTAGAGCTTGCGGCCCTCCTTCACCTTCTCGCCCGGCGCGGGGTCCTGCACCAGCACCGTGAACGGGCGCACGCTGGCGCTGTAGCTGCTGTCGTCGACGAAGTACGCCAGGTTGCGCTCGTCGAGGTACTGGGTCAGGTCGGCCACGTTCATGCCCGTCACCTTGGGCACGGTGATGGTTTCGCCGTGGTGCGTGCTCACGGGCAGGTACACGTAGAAAAAGCCCAGCACGAGCAGCAGCCCCACCGCGAGGATGAGCAGCAAGTGCTTCACGACGTCGAACGGGGTATTTGAGGAAAAGAAGGACATTGTTTACTGGTTATTTGAGCAAAGAACGAAAAACTCCCCTCCTTACCAAGGAGAGGACATTTTCGCCAGGCGAAAATTGGGGCGGTTGAATCGTTGAACGACAGGCAAACGACTGGCGCCTGAATGGGTCAAGCGTCGTTCAACGCCCTCACCACCCCCGTCCGAGCCCTTGGCTCGAACATTCCCTCCTTGGCAAGGAGGGGAGTTGCTGTTCAATTAACCCGCGCCGCCCGCGCCTTGCCGAACTCCAGAATCCGGTCGATAAACTGGTAGGGCGTGTAGCCGGCCAGGGCCGTTTGGTGGAAAATGCAGGTGGCCGGCGTCATGCCGGGCAAGGAGTTGACTTCGATGATGAGCACCTCGACCTCGCCCTCCGGGCGCACCCGCACGAAGGCGTCGATGCGGGCGTAGCCCTGGATGTCGAGCACTTCGGCCACGCGGCGCAGCACGGCCTTCACCTCGTTCGAGATGCGCTGGCGCTCCACGGGGTCGGCGTCGTAGCGGGCGGGGGTGATGTTCTGGCCCTCGCCGGCCAGGAATTTCTCTTCCAGGCTCAGCACCTCGCCCGTGGCCAGGGCTTCGCTGGCCTCGAATACTTCGACGACGAGCAGCCCGTCCTCGTCGTAGCTGGTGAGCAGGCCGCCCGTCACTTCCAGGAAATGCGCGGCTCCGTCGCGGCCAATGAGTGTTTCGACCAGGAAAGCATCCTTGCGCGGAAACTCCTCCTTGAAGCCCAGGCTCAGTGCTTCGGCCGGGCCGGGCAGCAGGTCTTCTTCGGCGCGAAAAATCAACTGACTGAAGGCTGCCAGCTCGGCCCGGGACTTGATTTTCTTCACCGCTGACGAGCAGCCGTCGTCGGCGGGCTTGGCGATGAAGGGGTAGGGGAATTGCGTTTCCAGGGCGCGGTAGAAGCTTTCGGCGTCGGCCTGCCACTCCCGCTTGTCGGCCATGCGGTGCGCGGCCACTTGCAGGCCGGCGGCGCGCAGGCGTTCGTTGGTCTCGAACTTGTTGATGGTAATGCCGCTGCTGGCCACGCCCGAGCCGTTGTAGGGCAGGCCGAGTTTTTCCAGCTCCACCTGCAGGGCGCCGTCCTCGCCGGGCCGGCCGTGCAGGGCAATGAATACCTCGTCGGCCAGCCCGGCCAGTTCCCCGAACGAGATGCGGCGCGGCAAGGCCAGCGCCTGGCCGGCATACGTGGCGGTGATGGCGCCGGCCTCGCGCCGGATGCGCTCCAGGATGGGGTGGGGGGCTTCGCCGGCCTCGGCGTGCTCGATTTTTTCGCGGATGTCGTCGGCGTTGTCCTTCAGCATCACGTTCACGGGCAGCACGTAGAGGCGGTGCTCGGCGGCCGAGCCGGCGAGGAACACCGGCACCGGCGCGTACTTGGCCGAGGAGCTGAGCTTCTCGTAAATATTGCGTCCGCTTTCCACCGAAATGTGCCGCTCCGACGAGTAGCCGCCCATAATCACGGCCACCCGAATGCGTTCGGTGGCCTCGTGCTGACGCGCAGCAATGGACTCGTCCAGCAGCTCCATCTGCCGCTTCAGCTGCACCGGCCTCATGCCGCCGCGTTGGCGGGCAGCGAGCGACGTGCGGATGAGGTAGGTCAGGAACTGGCTGGGGTTGAGCCCAATCTCGGCGGCTTGGTGGAAGAAGAACGAGGCCGGCAGCATGCCGGAGGTCGTGTTTGGGTCGTTGAGGAAAATCTGGCCGTCGGGCGTGTAAAAGCCATCCAGGCGGGCGTACACCTGGAAGCCAAACGTGCCGAACATCCTTTCGCACGCATTACGGATTCCTTCAATTTCGTCCTCCGGCAAGTCGATGGGCGTGACCTTGCGGGCCAGGCCGGGCAGGTATTTCGAGCGGTAATCGAACAGCTCCTCGCCTTTCACAATCTCGGTCGGGGGCAGGGCCAGCGGGTCGCCGTGCTGGTTTTCGATGACGATGCAACTGAACTCGCGACCGGCCACAAAACTCTCGATGAGGACTTGTGTTTCGCCCGATGTGCTCTGCAGAAAAACGGTGTCGGCGCCTTCCTCGAAACTTAGATTCAAAAAGTCGAGCAGGGTTTCCGGATGATAAACGGTGGTTTGCGGGACTTCGGCAATTGAAGCATAGGCTCCGTGACCTGCCTTGCCGGTAACCGCCACCACGGGCAGGCCAATCCCCTCCCGAATGTCGGCCAGCTGGCGCACCCAAGCCACTTTAGCGGCTTCAGCGAGGGCCTGCCACTCGGTCCGTTCCACGTTTCGGCGGAACAACGCCTTCTGCACTGCCGCTTCGAAAGCAGCTGGTTCGTCCGTTTTTAGAATGCTGATGCCTAAGCTGCTTCCCTGGTGTGGTGCTTTTATTACCAACGGCAGCCCCAGCTCCAGTACCAACGACTTGAGGTAACCAGCGGTAGCGCTAATCCCGTCGAAAGCATCTGCTGTCAGCACCCGGAAGTTGGGAGTGGATTGGCCCGTGGCCTTCAGCAGGTGCTTCTGCGCGATTTTGTCGATGCCGAACGCCGACGGCAAAATGCCCGAGCCCGAGTACGGGACGCCCAGCCACTCCAGCAGGCCCTGGATGGTGCCGTCCTCGCCGCCCGGGCCGTGCAGGGCCAGGAAGGCAAAGTCCATGAGCAGCGGCAGTTCCTCGGCCTGCACCTGCCGCCCCACCTTGAGGATGGCGTGGATTCGCTCCTCGTGGCCGAGCTCGCCTAGGCTTTCGATGTAGACCTGGAGGTGGTGCAGCGAAGGCGGCTGCGAGGCCACCGGCGGGTAAAAATCCCGGATGGTGCCTTTGTAGATGAACTGCCAGTCGAGCAGAATAAATTGCCCCAGGCTGTCCACGAAAATGGGCACGGGCTGAAACAGCGCCTTGTCCAGGTTGTCAAACACGGTGCGGCCGCCGGCAAAAGAAATTTCCCGCTCGCGCGACGTGCCCCCGAAAAAAATCCCGATTCTCATAAGTGAGGCAAAGGTAGGGAGGGGAGCGGGGGAGCGAATGGAAAGAACGTCAGGCCGAGTGCAGCGCGGCATCTGGCGGGCGCCTCTTGTCATCCTCATCTGGCGTCCGCACAGCGAAGGACCTGCTCACGCAAGCGCCAAGAGGGTTACTGCAAACCGTTCGAAGGTGAGAAGGACCTTCGCTGCGCGGACGCCAGATGAGGATGACAAGAGGCGCGCCCGCCAGATGCTTCGCTGCGCGCTGCATGACGTTCTTTGCTGTCAATCACCTTGAACCTTTATTCACCCCGAAGCTCCATGAACACCCTCGACACCTACAACTTCGCCGGCAAGCGCGCCGTGATGCGCGTCGATTTCAACGTGCCGCTCGACCAGGACCTGCGCATCACCGACGACACCCGCATCCGGATGGCCACGCGCTCGGTGCTGAAAATCCTCAACGACGGGGGTTCGGTGGTGCTGCTTTCGCACCTGGGCCGGCCCAAGGGCGGCTACGAAAAGAAGTATTCGCTCGAAAGCCTGGTGGCGCGCCTCAGCCAGGAATACGGCCGCGCGGTGCAGTGGGGCGGCGACGTGCTGGGCGCCGAGGCCGCGCACAAAGCGGCGGCCCTGCAGCCCGGCCAGGTGCTGCTGCTCGACAACGTGCGTTTCTACAAGGAGGAGGAGGGGGGCGACCCGGCGTTTGCCGCCAAGCTGGCCGCGCTGGGCACCGTGTACGTGAACGACGCCTTCGGCACCGCGCACCGCGCCCACGCCTCCACGGCGGTGATGGCCGCCTCGTTTGCCCCCCGGGACCGGGTGGGCGGCTACCTGCTGCAGTCCGAAATCGACAACGCCAAAAAGGTGCTGGAGCACGCCGAGCGGCCGTTCACGGCCATCATGGGCGGGGCCAAGATTTCGGACAAGATTCTCATCATCGAAAAGCTGTTGGACAAGGTGGACAACCTGCTCATCGGCGGGGGCATGGCCTACACCTTTGCCGTGGCCGAGGGCGGGCACGTGGGCAATTCCCTGCTCGAAGCCGATAAGGTGGATTTGGCCCGCGAGCTCATCCGGCAGGCCAAGGCCAAGGGCGTGAACCTGGTGCTGCCCGCCGACTCGCTCATCGCCAACAAATTCGCCAACGACGCCGACACGAAAGTAGCCGCCAACGCCGCCATCCCCGACGGCTGGATGGGCCTCGACCTGGGCCCGGCCAGCCGCACCGCCTTCGCGGCCATCATCCGCGCGAGCAAAACCATCCTCTGGAACGGCCCCATGGGCGTGTTCGAGATGCCCAACTTCGCCCACGGCACCGAGGACGTGGCCCGGGCCGTTGCCGACGCCACGGCCGCCGGCGCCTACTCCCTCATCGGCGGGGGCGACTCGGCCGCGGCGGTGCAGCAGCTGGGCTTCGGCGAGCAGGTGAGCTACATCAGCACCGGCGGCGGCGCCCTGCTGGAGTACATGGAAGGCAAGGAGCTGCCCGGCGTGGCGGCCCTGGGGTAAGGGCGGCCCGCCCCGTGCCCCCGCTCGGCGGCCCCGGGCGGGGGCACGGGCCGCCGGCCGGCCGGCCGCGCAACCTTTCCGGCGCCCGGCCGGTCAGGGGGGTATTCGTCCACTTTTTCCCCGCTGCACATGCTTCGATACTTCTCCGTTGGGCTGCTGGCCCTCGCCGCCCTGGGCGGCTGCGAAAAACCCGCCGTGGGGCCGTACCCCGCGGGGCCCGCCGCCCTCACGCAGGGCCGCATCGTGCGCTACGAGGTTGCCGTCGACAGCCTGCTGCGGCGCCCGCGGGTGCGGGGCATCGTGGAGCTGGCCGCTCCGCTCACCCTCCCGGGGGCCAACGGCCGCGCCTACGCCCAGGTGAAAACCTTCAGCCTGCCCGACTCGACCACCTACCGGGTGGGGCGCACCATCGGCTTCAGCTACCAGCCGGTGCCCCCGGCGCAGCAAACGCCCTGGCGCACGCGCTACGAATGGCTGGCCATGACGGCAATGCCGCCCGGCTACGTCCCCCACCCGGAGGTGACGCTGGCCGTGGCCGGACCCCAGTAGCCGGCGCGGGGCCCGGCCGCCTACCGCCTACCGCTTACAGGGTGAGGGTCAGCGTGGCCGTGAAGTAGGACTGGCCCGCGCCGTCGTCCTCGGGCAGCACGTTCAGGGGCTTGAGGTAGCGGTAGGCGGCTTCGACGGACACGGGGCCCCGGGTGTAGGCCACGGGCAGGCGCAGGCCGTAGCTGAGCAAGGTGAAGCGCGCGGCTTCGGTGGTGACGGGGGTGCCGGGGCCGGTTTTGCCCTTTTTGTTGCCTAATTTAATCTGCTGCTGGGTGCTGGTTTCGGCGAAAACCTGGGTGCCGGCGGTGAAGCTGAGCTTGGGCGTGAAGGTGAGGTAGTCCTTGGGCGTGAGCACGCCGTCGAAGTCGAAGGCGCGGGAGTTGTCGAGGACCAGGAAGGTGTCGTGGGCGTCGGGGCCGAAGAGGTAGGCGGCGTTGAGGCGGGTGTACACCGCGACCCAGTCGTAGCCCAGGGCCGCGTCGAGCGAGTTGCTCACCGCCGATTTCACCAGCGGGCTGTTGGGCGCGAACACGAAGCGCGAGTAGCTCAGCGAGGCGTCCACTCGCTCGCTCAGGTCCACGTCGTAGCCCAGCGAGAGGTCGGTTTCGTCGAAGTGCGAGGCGGTGTTGAACAAATCGTAGTTGTATACCGAGCCCCACACGCCCACCTTGCTGGTGTAGGTGAGCTCCTGGGTGAGGTAGGGGGTGGCCGTGGCCTGGGTGCGGCCGAAAAAGGCCGAGTTGCTGCCGTAGCCCAGGGCGGCGCTCAGCGCGCCGTGGGCCTCGGTGTTGGTGGTGCCGGCGGGGGCTTTGGTGGCGGGGGCCGGCTCGGTGGCGCTGGCCGGGGCGTGGGGGCGGGACTGGGCGCGGGCCGCGGGGGCGGCCAGCAGCAGGGTGCCGGCCAGGGCCAGGCGGAAGGAAGCAGGAAGCATAAACAGGGAAAGCAGGCGCGAAACAAAACAGCCGCCGCCCAAAAGGCAGCGGCTGGCAAAAATGGCCCCCGGGGGGCGTTATTTTATTTTGTGCCCGCCCCCGTGGCCCAGGCCATCGGCGCCGTGCATGTGCTCGCCGCGGGCGCCGTGGTGCTCGGCGCGCTTCCGGTCCTGGTGTTCGAGGCGGTCGGCCCGGTGGTCGGCCTCCTTATAGTCTTTGCGGGCGTCCTTGCGGGCCTCGTCCCGGTCTTTGGAGAGGTCCTTTTGGGCTTCGCGCCGGTCCTTGTCGGCCTTCTGCTGGACTTTGTAGGCGTCCTTCTGGGCTTCGGTCTGGTCCTTATAGGCGTCTTTTTGGGCTTCGCTCCGGTCCTTGTAGGCGTCCTTTTGGGCTTCGGTCTGGTCCTTGTAGGCGTTCTTTTGGGCGGCGGTCAGCGGCTTGGCCTGCTTGTCGTACTTAACGGGCTTGTAGTCGTTGTTGGCGCGGGCCGCGGCGGCCGGGGCCTGGCCGTAGGCGGCGGGGGGGGGCGGGGTTTGGGCCGGGGCGGCGAAGGCGGTGAAGGCAGCCGCGGCTGCGAGCAGGAGGTTTTTCATATAACAGAGAGGGAAAATAGAAACTAGAAAACGGGTACGCCGCCCCGCGTACCCAAAATGGTGCCAGCCGTGCCCCCGGCCGCAACAGCGCCCCGGCCGCGTGGGCCGCCGGGGCGCGGGGGGCCGGGCACCGGCGGGCTAGGCTTTCTTCGCGGCCGGCGCCGGCGAGTCGTTCACGGTGTAGCCGTAGTCGCCCATTTCGCGCAGGCGGGCCGCGCCCAGGTTGCCTTGCAGGGCTTTGGAGCCGCGCTGCACCAGGGGCAGGGCCTCGGCCACCACGGCATCGCGCTGCTGGTAAAGCTTTTCGAGCTGCTTTTCCAGGTCTTTGGCGTCGCTGTGGGCCTTGAGGGCAGCGGGCACCTTGCCCGCCACGGCTTGCAACTCGGCGGCCAGGCTGCCGGTGATGAGGGAATCCTTGCCCTTATCGGTGATGCCCTTGGCCACGGCGGTGGCGAGGTTGAGGACGCCCAGCGCATCTTTGGCGGTGGGAAGGGGAATGCGGGCTTTCGCCATGGGGTAGAAACGCCGGGGAATGTGAACCCGGCCGTCCTCAAATATAGGCGAATAAGGACGGCGCCGCCCGCCGGATTCCGGCACGGCCCGCCGCAGGTTAGGCGAGGGTCGCCGCAAGCTGGGCGAGGGTCGCCGCAAGTTAAGCGGGGGTCGCCGCAGGTTGGGCGGGGGTCGCCGCAAGTTGGGCAAGGAGTGCCGCAAGTTGGGCGAGGGTCGCCGCAGGTCAGGCGAGGGTCGCCTAACCTTGGGCGACCCTCGCCCAACCACAGGGGCTAGGCCCGCGGGCGCAGGGGCGGGCGCAGGGCCAGCGCGTTCGCGCGGCGCCCGGTTTCCACGCGCCCGGGGCGGCGGCAGTCAGCCCCGGGCCAGCTGCCGGCACTCGGCGTGGCGCGGGCAGCTCAGGAGGTGGTCGTTCACCAGGCCCGCCGATTGCATGACGCTGTAGCAGGTCACCGGGCCGGTCATCGCGAAGCCGCGGCGCTTGAGCTCCTGGCTCAGGGCCGCGCTGGCCGGGGTGGCCAGGGGCACGGGGTTGGCGGGGCTACGGCGCGGGTCGAGCGGGCGGCCGCCCACGAAGGCGTAGAAAAAGGGCAGCAGGCCGGCGTCGCCGCCCACCTCGGCGCGCAGCCGCTGCCAGGCGCGGGCGTTTTGCACGGTGGCCTCCAGCTTGCGGCGGTTGCGCAGGATGCGGGGGTTCAGCAGCAGCTCGGCCACGTCGTCCTCGTCGAAGCGGGCCAGCCGGTCGGCGTCGAAGTTGGCCAGCAGTTCCCGAAACGCCTCGCGCCGCCGTAGCACCACCGGAAAGTCGAACCCGATTTGAAACGTGTGCAGCACCAGGTACTCGAACAAAATGCCGGCCTCGGCCACCGGCTCGCCCCATTCGTGGTCGTGGAAAGCGCGCAGCAGGTCGTTGGAAGTGGCCCAGGGGCAGGGAGCGGCAGGGGGGGGCATGGGAACAATGCGGGTAAGCAGGGGGAAGAAAAAACAAGCCGGCCTCAGCCGCGGGGCCAGAACAGCACGATGCCGATGCCCGCAAAGCAAACCAGGCCGCCCAGCACGTCGAACCGGTCGGGCCGAAACCCGTCAAAGTACCAGGCCCAGGCGATGGACATGACGATGAACACGGCGCCGTACACGGCGTAGGTTTTGCCGAAGGAAGTGGGCTGCCAGGTGGCCACCCAGCCGTAGAGCACCAGCAGCGCGGCGCCGGCCGCGCCGGTCCACCCGGGCCGGCCGGCCTTGAGCCACTGCCACACGAGGTAGCCCCCGCCGATTTCGCAGAGGCCGGCGAGAAAAAAAACCAGCAGGGACTTGGCGACGGCGAGCACGGGCAGGAGAAGTGAAGCAGGACCAGGAAAGCGCGGTCCCCGCGGCCAGGGGCCGCCCCCGGCGTACGTTTTTTGGCGGCAACGGGTGGCCGGGCCCGGCCAGAAGTTTCCCGCTGCCGCTCCCAACCCGCGCCAAACGGCGGCAAGTACGGCCGAATCCCTATCTTTAGAACGCCTCATTTTAACCATTCCGCTTTTCTATGCTGCATTCTTTACGCGCCGGGTTGCTGGCGGCGCTGCCGCTGCTGGCCGCCGCTGCCGCCGCCGCCCAAACCCTGCCCGCCGACGGCACCCCCCAGCTGCGCCGCCTGCCCGCCGCCAAGGCGGCGGCCCTGCGCCAAACCCCCCTCGACGCCCGGCCCCTGCTGCGCCAGGAGCTGGCCCTGCGCCCGCAGGACGACCTGCGCCCGCTGCGCGTGGAAACCGACGAGCGCGGCGACCGCCACGAGCGGTTTCAGCAGTACTACAACGGGGTGAAGGTGGAGCACGGCGTGTACACCGTGCACCGCGCCGCCGGCGTGCTGAGCGGCGAGTTCAAGCCCGTGCCCGCCGCCCTGAGCACCAAGCCGGCGCTGGCCGAAGCCGCCGCCCTGCAGCGCGGCCTGGCCGCCGTGGGCGCCCGCCGCTACATGTGGGACGACGCCGCCGAAGAAGCCGGCCTGCAGCGCGAGCAGCACAACCCCGCCGCCACCTACCGCCCCGCCGGCGAGCTGGTGGTGGTGGAAGACTACCGCGTGGCCGAAGCCGCCCGGCGCCCCCTGGTGCTGGCCTGGAAGTTCAACATCTACGCCCAGCAGCCCGAAAGCCGGGCCTGGGTGTACGTCGACGCCCGCACCGGCGCCGTGGTGCTGCAGGACGCCATCATCAAGCACGCCCACGGCCTGGTGCCGGCCGGCCCCGCGGCCGTCGGCGCCGCCGGCGCCGCCCCGGCCGCGCCGCGCGGGTCCCGCTCCACGGCCATCGGCACGTTTGCCACGCGCTACATCGGCACCCGGCAGGTGGCCACCGACTTGTTCGGCGGCAGCTACCGGCTGCGCGACTACACCCGCGCCGCCGGCATCGAAACCTACAACCTGCGCAACGGCACCGCGTTGGGGCTCGGCGTTGACTTCACCGACAACGACAACAACTGGACGGCGGCCGAATTCAACAACGCGGCCAAGGACAACGCCGCCCTCGACGCCCACTTCGGCTCGACCCAGGTGTACGACTACTGGATGACCGTGCACGGCCGCAACTCCTGGGACGGGCTGGGCAGCCGGCTGGTGAACTACGTGCATTTTTCCTCGAACTACGACAACGCCAACTGGAACGGCTCGGCCATGCGCTACGGCGACGGCGCCATACTTTTCACGCCCCTCACCGCCCTCGACGTGTGCGCCCACGAAACGGGCCACGGCATCTGCCAGGCCACGGCCGGGCTGGTGTACCAGAACGAGTCGGGCGCCGTGAACGAGGGCTTTTCCGACATCTGGGGCGCCACCGTGGAAAACTACGTGGACCCCACCAAGCAAACCTGGATAGTGGGCGAAGACATCTGCCGGACCTCGGGCGGCCTGCGCTCGATGAGCGACCCGCTCACCACCACGGTGCTCTCGCCCTGCCCGGCCAACTACCGGGGCCAGCGCTGGAACTTCGGCACCACCGACAACGGCGGCGTGCACACCAACTCCGGCGTGATGAACCACTGGTACTACATTCTGAGCGTGGGCAAAACCGGCGTGAACGAGCAGCAGCAGGCCTACAGCGTGGCGGGCATCGGCATTGCCAGCGCCGCCCGCATTGCCTACCGCGCCGAGCGCCTGTACCTGACGCCGAACTCCGACTACCGCTCGACGCGGGTGTTCACCATCCAGGCGGCCACCGATTTGTTCGGGGCCAGTTCGGCCGAAGTCGCCGCCGTGACCAACGCCTGGTACGCCGTGGGCTTGGGCACCAGCGCCGGGGCCCCCGCCGGCACCCAGGCCGAATGCCCGGTTGACGCCGCCGCCGTGCTCACCGCCACCGCCTCGGCCACCAGCCTGTGCGCCGGCGACCCGCTCACTCTCACGGCCACGGCCACCTTCCCGGCCACGCGCCGCCTGCGCAGCGCCGCGGCCGTGGCCCTGCCCGACGGCGCCACCGCCTACACCGCCGTGCCCCTCTACAGCACCACCGTGGCGAACGGCGTCACCCTGCAGCACAACCTCGAAAACCTGTACCGCAGCTACGGCGACCTGGCCGGCGTGCGGGTGCGCCTCAGCCACGCGCAGCCCGGCCAGGTGGCCCTGCGCCTGGCCGTGCGCGGCTCGAACCTGACCACGACGTACGTGAACCTGGCCGCCGCCCTGCCCACGGCTACCGGCTCGGGTCCGGTTTCGCTCGACTTGACGTTTGCCGACAACGCCACCGCGGCCCTGCCGGCCACCATGAGCGGCTCCGCGCTCACGGGCACTTATTTGCCCGCTTCCTCCTTCGCCAGCCTCTCGCCGGGCACCCTGGTGAGCATCAACCTGGAAGCCCAGGACGGCCAAGTGGGCGGCACGGGCTCGGTGGACGCGGCGGAGCTGCTGTTTCGCCGCCTGCCGGCCGACGTGCCCTCCGTGCGCTGGGTGGGCCCGGGCGTGGAAGCTTCCACGCTGGCAACGACGACCACGCCGGCCGGCCCAGTGGGCGGCGGCACGGCCACTTACCGCTACACGGTGCTGGCCTCCGACCCTTACTTTGGCTGCACCAGCGCCCAGGCCGTGAGCGTGACCGTGCGCCAGCCGCTGCTGGTGGCCGCCGCCCTGCAAACCGACCTGTGCGCCGGCCGCGGCCAGGGCTTCGGCTCCATCGACCTGCGGGTGACTGCCGATGACAGCCTGCCCGGCCAATCCTACCTCTGGACCGGCCCCGGGGGCTACGCCGCCACCGGCAAGCGCCAAACCACCGCGCCCACCACGGCGGGCCGCCTGCGCTACACCGTGAGCACTTCCTCGCCCGGCAGCAACTGCGGCGCCCAGCAAACCGTGACGGTGATGGCCCGCCGCCCCGTGGCCGCCGCCCCGGCCGGCATCGACTCGGTGGCCTGCGCCGGGGGCACCGCCCGGCTGCGCAGCCGCCCGTTCGAGAACCAGCTCACGGGCCCGTACCAGTTCGCGGGCAGCGTGCAGATTCCCGACAACAACCCCGTCGGGGTGCGCATTCCGCTGGTGGTGGCGGGCGCGGCCGAGGGCTTTTTTGAGCTCCGCGGCATCCGCGTCAGCATCACCCACACCTACATCGGCGACCTGGAGCTGTACGTGGAAGCGCCCGACGGCACCCGCGTGGCCCTCAGCAAAATGAACGGCGGCGCGGGCCAGAACTACCAGAACACGCTGTTCGTCGATTCGGTGGGCGCGCGGGCCCTGGGCACGGGCGCGGCGCCCTACGCCGGCGCCTGGCAAGTAGACGAGCCCACGGGCTTTGCCAAGCTGCGCAACGCGCCCCAAACCGGGACCTGGAACCTGTTTGTGCGCGACCTGGGCCCGGCCGACGTGGGCCCCGTGACGGGTTGGGCCGTTGTGACCAAGGATAATAACGTGACCTGGAGCGGCCCGGGCGGCAGCACGGCCACCGGCGCCAACGTGCTGGCCGCCGTGCCCGCCGCCCCCGGCCGCTACCGCTACATCGGCACCACCACGGCCGGCGGCTGCGCCTTCCGCGACACCGTGACCGTGCGCGTGGCCTCCGGCCCCGAATGGCGCGTGCGCCAGAACACCGACCTGGCCCTGGCCGCCAACTGGACCTGCCTGCCCACCCCCACCACCGACGCCGACGTGCGCGGCACCGCCGCCGGCCAGCCCGTGCTGAGCTCCGGCTTGGTGCAGGTGCGCAACCTGACCATGCGCGCCGGCACCGCCCTCGCCCTGAACGGCGGCACGCTGGAAGTGTACGGCAACCTCACGCTGGAACCCGGCGCCACCCTGGCCGGCACCAACGGCACCCTGAGCCTGCGCGGCCCGGCCGTGACGCTGGCCGCGCCCGCCGCTACGTCGCTGACCGTGCCCCGCCTGCTGGTGAACCTGCCCGCCGCCACCGATACCGCCCGCCTGGCCCAAAGCCTGACCGCGGGCACGGCCGTGGTGCTGCAGCGCGGCATCCTCAAAACCCAGGCGGCGGCCCTGGTTCTGAACACGGGCGCCACCCTGGCCGAAACGGCCGATGCTTACGTGTCGGGCCGGGTGCTGGCCACGGGCCCGCTGGCCGTGGGCGGCAGCCAGGACTTCGGCGGCGTGGGCCTGGTCCTGAGCCAGGCCACGGCCAGTCCGGGCCTGGTCAGCCTCACCCGCGTCACGGACCAAGCCACTGGCCGGGCTCCCGCCCGCACCAGCATCCGCCGCTATTACACCCTGGGCTATCCGGCCGCGATTGTCGTGAGCGCCACCGTGCGCCAGGGCTACCGCGCCGCGGAGCTGAACGGCTTGGCCGAAACCGACCTGCAGCCGTTCCGGGCCGGGGCGCTGGCTGGCCCGTGGCTGCCCATTGCGCGCACCGCCCAAAGCACCGCCCTGCACTACGTGGAAGGCAATTCCGCTATCACCGGCACCTGGACTCTGAGCACGCCCGCCGCCATGCTGCCCACCCGCAGCGCCGCGGCGGGCTTTGCCGTGCAGGCCCAGCCGGTGCCATTTGGCCCGGCGGGTTTCTCGCTGTCGCTCCAAGTGCTGAAGTCGCAGCCCGCCGCGTCGGTGGCGGTGTACGACCTGGCCGGCCGCCTGCTGGTGCAGCGCACGCTGCCCGTACCCGCCGGCCAGAGCACCGTGCCGCTGCCCGACGCGGGCCACCTGGCCGCCGGGGTGTACCTGGTGCGCGTGGTGCTCAATGGCGAAACCCAGACGCTGCGCGTAACCCGCGAGTAAAGCAAGGGTGCCTGTCGTTGCGAGCAAAGCGCGGCAAACGAAGCTCAGCGCAGCTAAGCCTTCCTCCCGCAGCGACCACCCCGATGATGTGAAAAGCCCCGGCACCGTGTAGTGCCGGGGCTTTTTGTAAATAGATGTGCTGCAATTCAAGGCTGGTCGCTGGGCGAGGAAGGCTTGTCGCGTTTCGAGGTTGGTCGCTTTAGGAGGAAGGCTTAGAGCCTGTTAAAATTTACAAGTAGTTGGCAGACAAAAAGAAGCCAGCCAGGTTACCGTATTTTTTCATCCGACCAAAGATGTACGAAACGGACCTGACTGCTTTCCAGTGGCAAGTTGTTCAAGAAACGTTGCCCGGTACGCGCCGCCGCAAGTATTCGTTGCGCTTGATTGTCAATGCGTTGCTTTACCCAACCAAGAGCGGTTGCCAGTGGCGGCTCCTGCCGCGCGAGTTCCCGCCGTTCCCGCTGGCCTACTACTATTTTTGGCGCTGGCAGGCGGACGGGCGCTGGGCGGGGCTCAACCGGGCCCTGGTGCGCCGCCACCGCCAGCGCGCGGCCCCGTCACGGCAACCCAGCCCGAGCGCCGCCGTGCTCGATGCCCAATCCATCAAGTGCAGCGAGCGGGGCGTGGCGGACAAAGGCTTCGACGGCCACAAAAAAATCCAGGGCCGCAAGCGCCAGCTCGTCGTCGACACCGGCGGCTTGCTGCTGGCTGCCCGCGTCGGGCCGGCCCACGAAAACGACCGGGTGGGCGGCAAAGCGGCCCTGCAAAAGCTGGCCCAGCAGCGTTTTGAACGACTTGGCCTTGTCCTGGCCGATGCCGGCTACGACGCCCAGCCCCCGGCCCAGTGGACCCGAGACTGCTGCGGCTGGCGGCTGGAAACGGCCCCCGGGCTGACCGGCAGTGGCGGCTTTACCCCCGTGCCCACCCGATGGGTCGTCGGGCGCTCCGTTAGTTGGTTGCACTGGGACCGGCGATTGAGCCGCGACTACGAATGCGAAACAACTGCGGCCGAAGCAACCATTTGCCTATCCAGCATTCGACACCTCATCCGTAAATTTTAACAGGCTCTAAGTCAAGCTAATAGAGCGAAGCTACTGAATCCTGAGTATTTGCCCCAGCGCGCTGCTATTGGTACTCCTATTCCTGCCCATCCAAGTAGTCTTGCCAGATTTCTTTCCACTCGCTCAAATACGCCTGCGCGGATTCATGACTTGGGAAGTCGTAGGCAATGACGTCGGCCAGGGATTCCTTGTCCCACTGCTTCGTGCCCGGATGCAGCACATACACCGGCCGGGTTTTGTATTCCACCAACAGTTGCCGCGTGTCATTGCCGTCCAGGAGAAACGGCGACAACTTAAAGCACTTGATTTGGGCCAGGTCGAGCATCAGGCCTGCGTGGGTGATAATGGCTGCCTTATTATTCATGGGATGCTTTCTGGTTAAGGCCGTGGGCGCGGGAGCCGAGCTTTTTCATAAAGAGGTATTCGCGTTTGATTACTTCGGGCCGGGTCATGGTTTTGGGCAGGGTCATCAGGACCGTGAATTGGAAATGCCGGCCGTGCTGCACGTCAGCGGCCAGGAGCTTGACCAATTCCACGTTGCCCCCGTGGTCCCGCGTGGCCACGTAGTCTTTCCAGCGGCCCCAAATGCCTTCCGTGCCGGAGGCGGAGCCAATGTATTGCTTTCCGCTGGACTGGTCCAGAATTAAATACACGCCGGCCGTGGCCGAGAGCATCCGGCACCATTCGTCGCGGGTCGACTGACTGGCAACGAGCTGCGCTAGTTCCGCGAATGAGAGGGTGAAATCCAGGTAGTCGGTAAAGGGTTGGCTGAACGGCTTGAGCTGAATTTCCAGCACGGTCTTGCCCACTTCCGGCCGCAGCCATTGGTGCCAGCTGATGGCGGCCTGAGGTGGTGTGCTAAATCTGGACAGAACTGGGTGGTATCTTTCCTTGGTCATGAAAGACACACCAAAACCCGACAAACGCCGCAAGTATGATGCGGCCTTCCGTGCCGAAGCCTTGCGCCTGGCCGAGCAAAGCCGTTCGGCCCAAGCCGCCGCCCGGGCGTTGAAC
>Ga0123336_10000848_pt1 | contig 29568 bp, 35 predicted proteins | sample SSSSmetaG_FD_96466 | JGI IMG/M metagenome (GOLD analysis project Ga0123336, IMG submission 96466) | Glacier valley bacterial and archeal communities from Borup Fiord, Nunavut, Canada, to study Microbial Dark Matter (Phase II) - ​SSSS metaG | ecosystem: Environmental > Aquatic > Freshwater > Ice...
GTCGTGTGTGGCCACGGTCCCGGCATCTCCCACGCAGTTGCCAAAAAATTCGCGGCAGAAGGCTTTTCAGTCGCCATCATCGCCCGCAACACCGAGCGGCTGAACGCCGCGGCCAAGGAGCTGTCGTCGACGGGCCACAAGGTTGCGGCCTTCACCGCTGACCTTGGCGACCCGGCCGCGGTCAAGGCCGTCATCAAGAAGGTCCGCGCCGAGCTCGGCCCCATCACCATTGTCCACTGGAATGCCTATGGCCACGGCGCAGGCGACCTCACCACCGCCGACCCCGCCGAGCTGATCGCCGCGTTCAACGTCGGCGTGACTGGCCTCGTCGCTGCGGTACAAGAAGCATTGCCCGACCTGACCGCGCAACCGAACCAGGCGGCGGTCCTCGTCACCGGTGGCGGCTTCGCCTTTTACGACGCCAAGGTCGACGCCATGGCCGTGGAGTGGAACGCCATGGGCATCGCCATCTCCAAGGCCGCCCAGCACAAAGCAGTCGGCATCCTCTCCGCCAAGCTGGCCCCGGCCCACATCTATGTCGGCGAGGTCGTCGTTCTCGGCATGGTCAAGGGCACCGCCTTCGACAACGGCCACGCCACCCTCGACGCCAACGACATCGCCGCCAAATTCCACGCGCTCTACACCGCCCGAAAAGAGCTCTCCGTCATGTTCGCGTAACGCTTGGCGCGATCATGTTGCTGCCCGAGGCGATGCCATCTGCGGGCCAGTCAGATCAACGGTTGACGAGCGGCTGTTTGCCGTCTAGATCGCGAGCGCGGTCGTCAGCCAGCCTTCACCGCCGGCCGGGAGCTGAAATAGCGTCTGCGGGTCGAGGCTCCAGGTGCCGGCGATGGCCATGATCGCTTCTTCATCGGGGATGGCCTCTTCATCGACGTCGTCGACGCTGCCGAAGGCAAAGCCGAGCTTCTTCTCGCCAGCGGTCGGCTTGCCTTCGTTGACCACGGTTTCATTGCCGTCGTGACAATAGGCGCGGACGACGTTGCCGGTGGCGTCGACGGAGACAAAGGCGCTGAGGCCAATCACCCGGTCGGTGGCAAAGAGCTGCGTTGGACAGTTGACGGCCTTGGCCACGCGGGCCACATAGGCGACGACGTCGGAGTTGGCCTCGTCGAACAGCGCGGTGGAGACGACCAAGGTCCATTCCGCGACCGCCGGGGTGACGAAGACCGACCCTTCGTACGCGGCGGCGACGCCGGCCTGCCAACCGGCACGGCGGGGTTCACCGACGAGCGCCTTGAGCACGGCGGCAGGCGGCGCCTTGACCGCCAGCCACGCGCATTTGTACCCGAATGAGACCGCGTGTTCTCGGGCGAGCTTGGTCTTCGGCATACGATTCTCCCTACAGACCCAATACCACCGGCCTAGGCCGCCTTCGCGCCAACCACCGTCCAAATCCCGCCAAATGCTAGCGCGGGGCAAACGCGATGATGGCCATGCCGGCCAGCGCGACCCCACCACCGACGAGATCCCAGCGATCGGGACGTTGGTTCTCGACGAACCACAGCCAGAAGATCGCCGTCGCCACGTAGACGCCACCATAGGCCGCATAAGTCCGGCTGGCGCTGGTCGGCTGCAGCGTCAGAAGCCAGGCGAAGAGGCCCAGGCTGAGCGCGGCCGGAATCAACAGCAGCGGCGTGCGACCGCGACGGAGCCACAGATACGGCAGATAGCAGCCGACGATCTCCGCGACGGCGGTGAGCACGAACAGTCCAAACGTCTTGAGATGCGCCATCGGGCTCCCGCTTGCGTCTGCAGTCGGCCGAGCATATCGTAGAAGCACCTCATACCGATGGCGGTGGAGTCCGCCGATACCCGCTCTGCGACGCATTCTTGCGGCGATAGAGCCAATGACTCCTACGGCAGCGCCAACCGCGCCGTGGGAGCCTTATGAGCCGCTCCTACCAAAGGGAGCCCCCTCGTTGTGTTGAAACGCCACACGAAGTGTTGGTTGGTCTGGGTGTCGATCGGCGCGCTGGCCACGCTGATAGGTGCCGCCGCTGGGGTCGCGTCCGCAGCTTTTCTTCTGCTCCTCGATTGGGCCACCCAGATCCGGACCCAGCACGAGGCGCTCATCTACGCGCTTCCCGTCGCTGGGCTCGGCATCGGCGCCATCTACGACCGCTTCGGCAAACCGATCCGAGGTGGCAACAATCTCATTATCGACACGATCCACGCCTCCGACAGCGCCCAAATCCCCCTGCGCATGGCGCCGATGGTCCTCGTCGGCACGGTGCTCACCCATCTATTCGGCGGCAGCGCCGGTCGCGAGGGCACCGCGGTGCAAATGGGCGCCAGCCTCGCCGATGCCTTTGCCCACCGGCTCGGCGTATCGAGGGCCCAGCTCCTCGCGGCCGGCATGGCAGGCGGCTTCGGCGCAGTCTTCGGCACGCCCTGGGCCGGCATGTTCTTCGGGATCGAGGTACTCACCGTCGGTAAGATCGAATACCGCGCCGTCATTCCGGCCCTCATCGCGGCGCTGGTCGGCGACCAGGTCACCCGCGCGCTCGGCATCGTGCACACGCCCTATCCGCACCTGGCAGCTCTGTCGCTGACGCCACGGCTCATTGCCAAATGGCTCGCCTTCGCCGTCGCTGTCGCCGCCGTCACCGTGGTCTTCATCGAGCTCACCCATGGCCTCCAGCGCGTCTTCGATCGCCATGTTCCACGGCTGCCGATCCGCATGGCCCTCGGCGGTGTGGTCCTCATCGGCCTGTGGCACGTCTTCGGCAGCCGCTATCTCGGGCTCGGCGTGCCCACCATCGTCGCTGCGTTCAGCCAACCCGTCCCCACGTTCGCCTTCGCGTGGAAGCTCCTCTTCACCGCCGTCACCCTCGGCTCCGGCTTTCTCGGCGGCGAGGTCACGCCCCTTTTCTTCATCGGTGCCACCCTCGGCGCGGTCCTCGCCCCGATCCTCGGCATCCCCGTCGAGCTCGGCGCAGGCGTGGGCCTGGCGGCAGTCTTCGGCGCCGCGGCCAACACCCCCCTCGCGCTCTCGATCATGGCGGTCGAGCTCATGGGTGTAGCCATCCTGCCCCATGTTCTCCTCGTCACGGTCGTCGCCTACGTGCTGACCGGCCGCCGCAGCATCTACACCTCGCAACGCCGACGTGTATCCACTACGCATGACCTTTGACGGATACACTGTATCCATACGACGGCGAGGGCAAGAAGCGCGAGCAGTACCTGGCTGGCCCGATCGGCTCCTCGGCGGCTGACGAACAAGCTGCCCGCTTGCGCCGCCGGATCAAGGAGCTCAAGGCGCTGGTCCCTTCACTGCGCCTTCTCGGCCGCGAAGGCTTCCATTTGGTCGACCCCAAGACCTACAGCACGCTCGCCAGCCTCCACAACCACGGCATCTTCTCCGCTGGCGGCATGCTCGTTGGCTCGCACGGGCACGGATGCCCATGCGGTTGAGAATGACTCCGTACGCCGGCTCCCTCAAGATGTTGCGCGACTCTGGCATCGAGCTCGTCGAGCTACCCGATCTCGACCGCAAGAAGCCCGCGACCTCATTGAAGCAGACCGGACGTTCTCGTTTCCATGTCGACTTCTTGGTACCATCGAGGCATGACACTTTTCCGACGGTGCCGATTCCTGAGTTGAAGGCACATGCCACCGGTCTGCCCTATCTGGGCTATCTGTTGGCTGAGTCTCAGACGGCGATGTTGGCCGCTCGCGAGGGGTGCTGTGCGGTGCGGGTGCCGTTGCCAGAGCGATTCGCGATCCACAAGCTGATCGTCTCGCAGCTCCGGGTCGGGCGTGATGCCAAGTCGCGCAAGGATCTCGATCAGGCAGCTGTGCTGTGCGCCGCGCTTGCCGAGCTGCATCCTGGGGCGCTCGAAGGTGCGCTTGCCGAGGTGCCTGCACGGGCCAAGAAATATCTGAAGACAGCGTTCCGGATCATGGGCCCGCGGCTCGGCTCCCATCCGCGGGCCGTTGCGGAGCTCGGCATCTGATTGCGGAAGTTCGAGCGAGGGGATACCGTCGAGGGATGGCCCAGCTGCAGTTGACCTTGGTGGCGTTGGCTCTGTTGGCAGGCTGCGGCGAGGCGACTTATTTCGGTCCCCGCACCGACGGCATGGTCGACATCGACGCGGCCGTGGGTGATGGTCCTGTCGTCGCACCACCCACCATCACCAGCTTCGTGGCCGCGCCCACTTCGATCATCACCGGCAAGTCGAGCACGCTCAGCTGGGTCACCAGTGCCGACCCACTGACGCTCGACGGGACGGCCGTCACCGGCACGACCAAGATCGTCTCACCGACGGCAGACACGACCTACACGCTCACCGCCACCAACGCCGGCGGCACCGTCAGCGCCACCGCCACCGTCATGGTCAGCCCGACCTCGGTCCCCGCCAAGCCGATCACCTTCACCAAGAACAATCCGTTCACCGTCAACAGCGGCACCACCAACTATGTCTTCGTGCCCGACGCGTACGACAGCACGCACCAGACGCCGATCACGCTGTTCGTCTGGTTGCACGGCTGCGGCGGCAATAGCGCCGGCGATGTCTGGACCGTGTCGCCCGGCGGCAGCACCCAGACCTGGATCACGCTCGCCGTCGGTGGCCAGGAAGGCAACTGCTGGAACATGAGCAGCGATCCGGCCCACGTCCTCGCTGCCATCGCCGACATCAAGACCCACTTCAACATCAAGCCGCGCGGCGTCATCCTGGGCGGCTACTCGTCGGGCGGCGACCTCACCTATCGCACCGCGTTCTACAACGCCAAGCAGTTCGCCGGCATTCTCGTCGAGAACACGTCGCCGTTCCGCGACACCGGCTCGACCAAAGCCGCCTCGCTGGCCGCCGCCACCTGGAAGTTCAACATCATCCATCTGGCCCATTTGCAAGACACCACCTACGGCATCGCCGGCGTCGAGACCGAGACCGACGCGGTGAAGGCGGCCGGTTTTCCGCTGACCCGCATCGAGGTCGACGGCACCCACTACGACAACGCCAACGCCATGGTCAACGGCCACAAGGTGCCCGGCACCTCGGCCGACGTCGCGACGTATCTCTTTCCCGGCCTCGGCAAAGGTTGGATCTCGCCGCAGTAAGACGCCAGGCGGCTACACCACCGACGGGCGGTCGAGTCGCGACAACGGCGCAATGTGTTGTTTCTGCAACAGCTTGCACAGCGCAACGCGGCCAGCGTCTTGCTTTTCGAGGACCATCTCGCATTCGTCGAGGGTCAACAGTTGTAGATGCAACAAGCGAATCACCGATAGAGGACCGTCGATACGCGTCGGCACTGGCGTCGCCCCTGCCGTGATCAACACCGTCACACGCCCCGCACCGTTTTCGAAGCGCGCCAGATGACTTTCGGGAATCTTCACGTCGTAGAGCTCGACGGTCACCGACCCCAGCTCGTCGACGAGGTCGCCGATCCCACCATGGCTGGCACATAGCTGTGCCGTCTGAAAAACGAGATCATGCAGCCAGGTGCCGCCGACACTGCGCACCGAATCTTCACCAGGCCTGTCGACCTTGTCGTCGGTAGCGGCAAAGACTTCCAGGCCCACGCCGTTGCGATCTTGCGGCCCACCGGCATCGAACGGGTCGCTCAGCCCGTCGCTGGCGACCAGCACCACGCCACCCTTGCGCACCACGCGATACGCCTGCCGCGTCCCCGGCCAGCGCGGCCCGCCCATGAACATCGGATTCAAGATGTGCGTCAACACATCCGATCCCACCGTCCCATAGCGCGCCCACGCCGCCTCCCGCGCCGTAAACCCCTTCTCCAACAACGCCTGCCGATCCACCTTCTTCTTGGCCATGCGGCATCATAGCCATTAAAGCTTCATTGTCAGCTCAACGTCGCTGGCAAACGGAAGCGACAAATATCCCGAGCCAGGCGCACGCACCAAAGCGAGATACTCCGGACAAGCGTCGGCATTGTCAGCGACGAGATACGAGCCAGGCCGCAAGCGCGGCGCGACCAAGGCCAAGATGCGGGCATAAAGCGGCTTGTGCCCGTCGAGCAGGACCAGATCGACCACCTCGGGCAAGTCATGCGCCAAGGTCTCGAGCGCGTCGCCCTCACGAATCTCGACGAGGTCGCTGAGACCAGCCGTGGCCAGATTGGCCCGTGCGTGCACCAGCTTCGACGGCTCGAATTCGCTACCGATCAACCGACCGCCGCCATTGTCCCGCAAAGCCGACGCCAGATGCACCGTAGAAATCCCAAACGAGGTGCCAAACTCGACGATGGCCCGCGCTTGGTTTCCGCGCGCCAGCATATACAACAGCCGACCCGTCTCCGGCGACACCGGCATATGAATATCTTTGGCGCGGCCATAAAACGACCGATAGTCGGACCTGGCGTCGGCCATCCGCGCGGCGCGCTCCTCCGGCGAGAGCTGGCCGAACATTTTCTTCAAGGCCAGCTCGGTCTCGACAGCGTCGGCAAACAGTCGTTTCAAAAGCGGCGCCACCGGCGCAGTCGTCAACGTATTGTCCATCTCATGACCTCCTGATGTAAAATACGAATAAACATTCGCATTCGCAATTCGCATCCCGGAGGCAAGTCATGCCGATATCTCGCGCGCCGGTCACAGCACCGAGAAAAGCGCCCAAGCAGGCCCGCTCCGCGCATCTCGTGGACGCCATCGTACAAGCCGCCATTCGCGTTCTGTCCAAAGAAGGCGCCCACGCCTTTACCACCATCCGCGTAGCCACCGTCGCTGGCATCAGCGTGGGCTCGCTGTATCAATATTTTCCGAACAAAGAATCGATTCTCTTTCGCCTACAACAAGACGAATGGGCCGCCACGGGCAACCTGATCGATACCATCCTCACCGACGAGGGCCTACCCGCCACCACGCGCTTGCGCAAGGCCATCCGCGCCTTTTTTCGCACCGAGTTCGACGAAGCCCCACTCCGCCGCGCACTTGGAAGCGCTGCATCCGCCTACCGAGATGCCCCACAGGCCAAGGAACAGCGTCTTCGCGGTCTACCTATTTTGCTGGGCGTTCTCGACGAGGCCGCGCCGGGTTTGACCCCGCGTCACCGCAACACTGCAGCCAGCCTCTATATCGCGACGCTGACATCGCTGGGCGAGCACACCTCAGAGACACAGCAAACTGCCGCCCAAGTAGACCGCTGGGCCCAGACCACAGCAGACATGTACCTGGCCTACCTGGCCACCCTGACCCGTCGCTGCTGATGCGTCGAGGGGACCAAATCCGAGGCCCGTGTGCGACAGAGCCTGTCCCAGAGGGTGAGGGCTTCGCCGAAATGCACGTTGGCGTTGGAATGATGCTGATTGTGAAACGCTGACGTATTGACAGTTGCCGTTGGCAAGGTGGCCTCGACCCAGCCGATGGTGACGCCGCAATGCAGATAGTAGTTGAGCAACACGAAGCCAACGACGAGGCCGAAATACAGTGGCGCCCAGTGGGTCGCTGCCGGAAAACATAGGATCAAGATTGGCCACTCACCGTGTGGGCCAAGAGGTCCTTGGCCGACTGTTATCCCCATGGCACAGCCGCATCGCCGAGCTGACGGGCTTGTCCCCCCGACGCGCCATGGCCGTCTTACAAGTCGTCGTTGCCGCCGGACGATCCATGTTGGAAGGCTGGATCGACGGTAGCGTCGGCCGCAAGGAAGCGGTGCGCGATACCACCCGCGCCGTCACGGCGTTGCCACTGGAATTCGCTAGGGCGTCTCGAGGTTCTTGAGGTTCTGGCAGGCCAGATCGTCGCCGCCGTTGCAAGATTTGCGATAGAGCTCAGCTGCCCGTTTTTTGTCGACTGGCACGCCGAGGCCTTTGGCGAACAGGACGCCCAGGTTATTGCATCCGAGCGCGTTTCCACTGTCGCAGCCGCGCTCATACAACGCCATGGCATGGCGCAGATCGCGGCGCCACCCGGGCACGCCTCTTTCGTAGGTCATGCCGAGGTTCACACACCCCAACACATCGTTGAGCCCGCAGGCTTGGTCATACAGCGCCGCCGCTTGCATCTCGTTTTTTCTGACGGAGATGCCTGTGCTGTACATGAAACCGAGGTTGGTGCAGCCCTCGCCCAAATCTGCGCCGCACGCGCGGACAAAAAGCACCATGGCGTTGCGCCCATCTTCGTCGCTGGGCTGGTATCCATTGGGGCCGCCCGGCCCGAGCAGACTCAGCCCAAGGTTGCTACACGCCAACATCACGCCGTGGTCGCAGCTGATCTTGTATAGCGCGCGCGCCTTGGCGCCGCTGACCCGCACGCCGACCCCATTGGCGTAGGCCGCGCCGAGGCTGTTGCATGCCTCCCAATCGTCGTGATCGCACGCCAGCTTGTCGACCATGAGCGCGCGTCTCGGATTCGCATTTGGTTTTTGCCTGAGCGCACTGGCAAGAAACCGGCAGCCCATCATTTCACCGTCGATACACGTCGACTCGAACAGCGCCAGCGCACGTTTGGGGTCGGCCTCGACGCCAATCCCGTCGCGGTACATGGCGCCGAGGTTGGCGCACCCGTGGTTGTCTTCGCCGTCGCACGCTTGCTTGGCCAGCGCGAACGCACGCTGGTAGTCTTGGGCGACGCCAAGACCGTCTTGATATGCGACAGCGAGACCGTCGCAGGCGCTGGCGACGTCGTCGTTGCAGGCGGTGGTGTAGAGCTCGGCGGCGCGACGCGCGTCTTTGGCTATGCCTTTGCCAAGCGAATACATGAGCGCCAGATTCTTGCATCCCATCTGATCTTTTTGGGTACACGCTTTTCGGTAGAGCTCGACAGCGCGGCGTTGGTCGGGTGCGACGCCGTCGCCGGATTCGTAGTGCGTGCCGAGGTTGATACAGCCGAGCGACTCGCCGCCGTCGCAGGCATCTTGAAACAAGCGAATGGCGCGCGGCACGTCTTTGGGCGCACCGCGTCCGTCAGCGAGCAGATGAGCGAGGCTGATGCAGCCGTCGAGATATTTGCCTTTGCAGGCCTGCGTGTAGCGGGCGACGGCGGCTTTCAGATCTGGCGCCGCTGCGCGACCCCGCTCGTAGACCGAGCCGAGCAACTGACAGCCACCGAAATCGCCGTGATCGCAGGCATGGATCAGGAGCGACGTCGCGCGTCGTGGATCGGCCTTCGTTCCACATCCGGCAAGATAGATGGTCCCGGCCGAGCCGCACGATCTGACTTTTCCGGCGGTGCATTCTTTTTCGAAGCGTGCCAGCTCCGTGACTGGGTCGTCTTTTTCCAAAAGCCCCGTGCAGATCCCTTGCGCCACGCTGGCCGGCATCGGGTGCGCGCCGTCGGCAGAAACCGCGATTCCACCGTCGGTGTGTGTCTGCTCTGGCTCAGGCACACGTTTTTCACACGCCGCTAGCAGCGCCAAGATCAGGATCCATCGGCCGGACACGATGGGAACCTAGCACGGACACTGCCCTAATCGGATAGGTTGCCCATGGTCATGTTCACGGTGATGCCGAGGAGGCCGCTCGCTTTGTCGGAGGCCACGAACGCGGCGACGTTGGCGACTTCGTCGAGGGTCATGACGCGCTTCGAATGGGACATCCCGGCGATATATCCTTCGAATTGGTCGAAGGTCAGTTTTGCGGCCTTGAGCCGATGCAGGCTTTTCATGGTGTGCGTTTCAGGAATGCCGTGCGGGCGCAGGCTGAGCACGCGGATACCGTGGGGCGCGAGCTCGACCGATAGATCGCGGGTGAGTGCTTCTTTGGCGGCCATGGCTGGGCCGTAGCCGCCGTTCAGCGTCGTGCCGGTTCTCGACGGCAGCGCGCTGACGGTCATGATGACGCCGGATTTGTTCGGCACCATGTGCCTCGCTGCGGCGCGCGCGGTCAGGAAATACGATTTGGCATAATCGGTGATCGGAAGAGTAAACGTATCGGCATCGAGCTCCATCAGCGGAATGCCGATGATTTTCCTGTCGGCGATTCCGATCGCATTGAAGGAAATATCGATGCGGCCGGCTTTGTCGATCACCGAACGCAGGTGTTTTTCGATGGCTTTCTCGTCGAGCGCGTCGACCACGGCGGCCTGATCTAGTCCCGCGATCTTGGTACGCCCCGTGGCAAACACCTGGGCGCCCTCTGCCGCAAATGCACGCGCCACGGCGCCGCCGATGGCGCCGCCCGCTCCATAGACCACAGCGATTTTACCCTTGAGCATCATGATCAGTGTCCCTTTCGGTTGGACGTCTGATCGGTATTACGGCTGCTACGTGCTCGGGGATACGTCGAGGAGCCACGGGCAATACCAGAAGTCGCCGATATCGACGATCTTGCCGTCGGTGATCCGGAATCGCACCACGCCGGTGGCGACGCCGGCTTGCTCGATGATCACCACCGCTTCGCCGTCGATTTCGCCGGCGATAAAATGCCAATTCGGCAATTTTTCGTAGACGCCAAAATAAGGCGATTCATCCAAACGACCGACATATCGATCGGCCACCAGCAGTTTCGCATCGGCGCTGATCAGCTCCCGCACCGCGTCCCAATCGTGCCGATTGAAGCGGTCGACATACATGCGAACCAAGGCCGTGTCTTCACTGGTCGGTGTCCGCGCGAGCACCGGCTGCTCGGCCAGCTTCGACCGGCCACGATTCAGCGCCGCCTTGACCCCACCGATCGTAGAATCGACCAGCTCGGCAATTTCTTGCAAAGAATAATCGAAGACGTCTTTGAGCAACACCGACGCGCGTTCTTTGGGCGGCAAGGTATAGACCAAATATTCGATGGCGTGCATCGGTGTAGGCACAGGCTCATCCGTGACATCCTCGACGGTAACTGCTTCCGCTTCTTCGCGAATGCCGCGCTGACGCAACACATCCACGCACCGATTGTGAGCAATCCGAAACAGCCAAGGCTTCATCGGCCGCGAATCATCATAGCTCTCGAGCTTGCGATACGCGGCAAACAACGCCTCCTGCACCACGTCTTCCCCGTCGAGCACCGACCCCGTCATGCGCGCGCAATACCGATGCAAGCTCGGCCGCAAATGCTGAATCGTCTCCAAAAACGCCAGATACCGCGCCTCAGCCATGAGTCTCCATCATGCTGATACGGCTGGGCACGCCAAAAGGATACGTCAGCGAAGGATTTGTGAATTCACGATATTGGCCGGCGCTTTGGCGATGACGTAAAAGCCGGGCAGGTTGGGGGTCTCGAAGGTGCCGCGGGGATTGCCGCGGGTGATGGAGTCGGTGACGTTGATCGCGCCCGTCTTGTTGTTGCTGACGAAGAAGACTGCGCTGCCGCCCTCGTTGGCTTTGTTGTTTTCGAGGAGGCTGCTGGTGATGTTGAGGACGATCTCGTTGCCGTCGTTGTAGATGCCGCCGCCGTTGCCGCCCTGGCCGCTGTTGGCGCCGCGGCCGACGGCGGTGCTGTCGGAGATGAGCGTGTTGAGGATGTTCCAGGACACGCCGATGCTGCTGAGGGAGCCGCCGTTGGTGCCGGAATTGCCGAGGCCCGGCTTGCCGCCAAACGTGCTGTTGACCACCCATGCCGGCCGCGCCGGTCCCGCGCCCGCAGCGACGAGATAGTCGAGCTTGCGGATGGCGCCGCCGCCAAGATCGGAGCCGAGGTCGTCGCAGACATTGTTGAAAAAACGCGCGTTGACCACTTTGAGACGGCCGCCCTGCGCGTGGATGGCGCCGCCGCCGCCGCCGTTGTTGGTGTCGGCGATGCCCTTGGCGCTACCGTCGACGAAGGTGATGTTTTGCACCACGAGCTCGACGCCGGGGTTGGTGTTGCAATCGCCGGGGCCGGGCGGATACACCTGCGCTTTGTCGCAGGTGGCCATGTACAAGATGCGCACTTTGCCGCCGCCCGAGAGCGTGATTTTGCCACCGCCGTCGATGACCAGTTTTGTGCCTTTGTCGTTGAAGACTTTGGCCGTCTGCGTGAGCACGATGGTGACCGGGTCGGGCCCGCAGTTGAAGGTAATGATGCCGCCGCCAGCGACGGCAGCGACGAAGGCGTCACCGGTGCAACTGCCTGGCGTCCCTGTTCCAATCACCTGTGTCGGCGACGAGACATCCTCGGCCTGCCCCTCTTTGGGAACCGCCGCGTGTCCGTCGGGCCAGCCTGCTGCTGGGCCGTCTTGCGGATTGGTCTGCGCGGCATCGGGCTGAACGCCACCATCGCCCATGGTCGATCCGTCATTGCACGCAAACAGTAACAATCCGGCGGCAACCCAGGCTGTCGATGAGATGGCCATGTTTGATTTTACCATACGCGCCGCACCGACGAGAGGGGCGCTGGCTTGGCGCGCCGACAGCCTCGCGCTCCACGTCAACGGGTTCGCGCCAGCGTCGCAAACGTCTTTGGTGGGCCGGCTGCAGCGACGCCGTCTCAGCGTGGTATGGTCGCTGCGCGTTTTTCCAACCTCTAGGGGGTACGATGCTCGTGCAACGATTGATGGTGGGCGGCATTCTGTGCGTGGCGACGATGGGCTACGCCGCGCCGTTTACCGCCGGCGAAATGGCCGATACGAGGCCGCAGAACTCATCCAGTCACACTGCCGAAACAGCGGTCGCGACCAAGATGCCGTGGTGTACCGGCGCCAAGCTCACCGGCGAGAAATGGTCGAACGACAAGTTCCGCCCGGCCATTCATTCGTATCAGGACTTCCCCGCCTGGGCCGACGCTGCCGAGCGGCTGTGCGAGCACAAAGAAGACCCGACCTGGGTCGAGCAGGCCACGCACCTCGTGCAAGGCTGGATGAACGCCAAGGAGAATTCGCAGGCCGACGCCGAGAAGCAGATCGGCGAAAAAATTGCCGCGCTCAAGTTCGAGCGCTCCCCCGCCGGCCAGGCCAGCGCCGAGGAGAACAAGCGTCGCTTCAGCGAGCACGAGCTCGACGTGGAAAAGCCCCAGCCTGGCGTCGACACCGCCAAGTTCAGCGACAAACCGTCGTGGTGCGACGTGGCCGGCAAGATCGAGAGCTGGGAACCGGGCCGCATTCACCGCACGTTTTCCAACAAATACGGCATCCAGGGCACCATCGACGCCGCCCGTCAGATCTGTCTTCACCCGACGGACGCCACATGGAAAGTCGAAGCCGGTTATATCGCGCAAAAATGGATGAACTGGACGCACCAGACCCAGGCCGAAGCCGAAAAATCGCTGGCGGCGCGCATTCAGGCCGACAAGTTCAGCGGGCAGCGCGACGAGCTGTGTAAAGCCCTCGAGCTTGGCCCGGAGACCGCAGGCGAAGAAAAGACGTACGGCCAGGCGAAGCAGATTTTCTTCGGCTGCAAGAACGAGCACCAGACGCTGTGGCAGGATCAGTCGGCGGGTAATCCGACTGGTGTCGGCTTCTATCTCGACGGAGATACGCAGCCTGAAGAGCTGATGCGCGCGTATTGGCTGTTCACGTTCGTGCGCGATCCGCAGAGCGATCTGCCGTCGAATTCGGTCGATGACAATGTGGCGCTCCTTTATTACGCGATTGCGCAGACCGATTTTGAGCGTCTGGATATGGCGGCTATCCACAAGACGCTGAATACCGCGCCTTATAACGACTATGCGCGTACCGTCGCTGCCGAGAGCTTTGCCATCCTCAAAGCCCGCCGCGCCGCCTACGAGGCCATTGTCACCAAGATGACCAAGGGCGATGAGGATTACACCGCGATTCTGCGTACCGCGCCCAAAGCCGCATTTGCGCGTTGGGACAAACTGTATACGCAATGGAAGCCGGAAATCGACCGCTCGGATGCCTTCGAGAAGCTGTTGTCGAAGCCGTCGCGGAAGGCCCTGAAGAACTGCTCGCCGGCGCTGTTCAAGGACGGCGAGAAGCTGGTCAAGTCGTTGAAGACCAATACGTACAAAGAGCTCGTCGACAAAATGAACGGCGATCCGGTGGCCAATCTGTTGTTTAGCCGCCTCGGGATCTGCTACGCCGCCGACAAAGTGCAGGGCGCGTCGGGCCCGATGCGCGAGGTGGTATCCAAAGGCCGCGACCTGCGCGGCCCCCGCTCGCTCGCTTACTACGCCATCGTCGACGCCGTCGTCGAGGCCAAGAAAGATCGTCCGCGCTTGCTGCTCGGTCTGAGCGGTTTTCTATCGAACGGCCAGGTCTTGAGTGGTGGCTTCGAACCGCCCGGCAAAGACTTCGACTATGAGGGCTCCTTGCCGTACGAATGGACCAAGAGCTACAACAAGGGCGTTGTCGGCGCGGTCAAGAAGGTGCCGGAGGGCATCGAGGTGGTCTTCAAGAAGGTGACGTTGAAGTTCCAGGATTACGCCTGCACCGACGACACGCGGCATCCGCTCAAGATCGGCGCTGGCGGCCGCATCGAGTATTACCGCAACTGCAAAGCGCTCGGCACCTTCAGCACGCAGGATGAGACGCCCAAGTCGGTGGTCATCTCGCCGCTCCTCGCCGCAGGCGTCAAACCCGGCGCGTTCGTGCAATATGTCGAAGGCTCGGGCCACGCCAAAGACGGCACGGTGCTCGGCGCAATCGTCTTCGTCAAGAAGACTGCACAGGACAAAAAGATCGACACCTTCTTCGGCTTCGGTCTTTAGCCGACACCGCAAGATAGCCGTCACCGTCGCTGGTGACGGCTATTTCTTCTTTGAGACCTTTGCGGCCTGCGCGTTGGCGTTGGCTGCTTCTTTGATCAGCTGTTTGAAGGCGGCGTCGTTGATCTTGGTGTCTTCGAAGAAGTCTATGGCGCGTCTGGTGTTGCCTTCTAGGCTCGAGTTGAAGAGCTTCTTTGGGTCTTTTAGGGCTGCGCCTCTGAAGAAGGTCAGCTTGATGGCGGCTTTGTAGGACTCGCCGGTGCAGATACCGCCCTCGTGGTACCAGACTGGGACGCCGCGCCATTTCCATTCTTCGACGACGTCGGGGATGGCTTCGTGGATGAGCTTGCGTAGGTGCGCGAGGGTTTTGCCTCGCCAGTCGTTTAGCTCTTTGATGCGCTTGGTGATGTTTTCCGACGCGGACGCGGACATGGCATTCGATTTACCACGCCATTTGCGCGAGTTGAATCAGATTGCCGCATGTGTCGTCGAGGACGGCGATGACTGAGCCTGTGGCTTTGGTGACCGGCGTCGTGAATTTGACGCCTTTGGCTGCCAGGCGGTCGTGCTCGGCTTGCGCGTCTTTGACGAGGAATTGCGTCGCGCGGACGTTTTGGCCATACAGCGCTTCTTGATAGGCCTTGCCTGTCGCATTGGCGTTGGACTCGAGGACGATCTCCACACCGTCGGGGTCTTCTGACGAGACGACCGTGAGCCAGCGATAGCTGCCTTGCGAGAAGTCGGCTTTTTTCTGGAAGCCGAGGACGTCGGTGTAAAAGCGCAGTGCCTTTTCCTGATCGTTCACGTAGAGGGTGGTCCATTTGATTTTCATTTTTGCGCTCCTTTGGCTAGACCATCTCGACCGTCAGCTCGGCGAGATGCGTGGGCTCCATGACCACTTCGACGGCGGTGATCTTACCGTCGGTGATGGCGAACAAGAAGGCGGCGCGGACCTGGCCCCCGCCGACCCAGACCGAACCGGCTTCGCCGTCGATCGTGGCCGGCAAGGCAGCGCGGGCACGGCCGCGGAACGCGTCGGCGACAGCCGCGGCGCCGCGAGACTCGGCGGACAAGCTGGGCGCACCTTGCTGCTGGTTGCTGGCGGCCATGTGGACTGCGAGCGCGTCGGCGCGCAGCACGGCGTCGGGCGAGAGCACCGCCACCAGCCGTTGAAAATCTCCGTCGCGGGAGGCGGCCAGAAAGGCACCCACCACTTCGTGATGCGCCGCCAGATCCGCCTCTGGCAACGCCTTGCCACGCACGCGGCGTCGGGCCCGACTGGCAAGCTGACGGGCGGCCGTCGGCGTCCGATTGACGATTGGCCCGATCTCGTCGAACGACAGATCGAACATGTCGTGTAAGACAAACGCGACGCGCTCGGCCGGCGCCAGCATGTCGAGCACGACCAGGAGCGCAGGACCGATCGCGTCTGCCAGGCCCAGCTCTCCGTCGTCGGTGTGACCGTCGATATCGACACCGAGCGGCTCTTCGCGACGCGATTTTCGGGACCGCAACGCATCGAGACATACCCGCGCGACCACGGTCGTCAGCCAGCCGCCCAGGTTCTCGACCGCGTCGAGCTCGGCCCGGATGAGCTTGAGCCAGGCCTCCTGCACCGCGTCCTCCGCCTCGCTGGCCGACCCCAGCATGCGGGTGGCCACTCGGCGCAAGTGCGCCCGGTTCGCGGCAAATTGCGTAGCCAGCCAGTCGTTTTTGGACATCCGGGCTCCTCTCACCTCGGTTGACGGATCGCGGACGACGAATGTGACCGATTTCGATCACATGCGTGCCTGCCGAGGAGGACTGGAGTGCCGGCTAGCCCAGGCGCTGGCGGCGGTTCTCTACGGCATCGCGGACATAGGGCTCGCGATCGGAGGCCAGGTATTTGACGACCTCATTGGGCGTCATCGGGTTGGCGGCGACGAGGGCGCGGACTTTGGGATACGCGCTGCGACCGAGCTCGACGAGACGGGCCAGGGGTGCCGACGGTCGCGCGGCATCGGCGAGCTCTGCGTCGAGATCGTCGGCGCGCTCGGCTGCTTGCGCCTCGCGTTCGCGCTCGGCCCAGGCAAAGAAGCGGGTTCGGCTGGCCAGCCATGCCGCATTCACCGCACCGTCGAGAAGCCGGCCGCCGGCGCGTTTGACGATGCGGGCGCGTAGGTCGGCAGGGTCGTCTTCGTCGAGCACGAGCTCGAGCGCAGTGTCGCCTGCAAAGCCGACCGCATCGGGTGCCGCAGACAACGCCCGCTCGACGACAAACGCGACCGATCGCCGCACAGCCACGGCCACTTCGGCCATTTCGGCGGCCGTCGCAGCCGACACGAGGACGCGAGATACTTGCAGAGCGCGTTTGGCTACGGGCATGTCTCTATGTCACACGGCCTGAGGCGCCGGACAACTTTCTGGGACTGCGCTCGGCACCACCGACGAAGGCGTTCAGCCGCGATATGCCGACACGGGCTGACTACCATGCCGCTGCAACGCGCGATTGAGCTCTGCGGCCAGGTAGCGCGCAGTGTTCCAGTCATCAAATTCGGCGAGCCGGGTCATATAGCCGTCGGTGGTGAGAGCACTCACACGGGTAGAGACGCTGACATCGCGATATTTGTCGGTAAGGCCGCCCCCGCCGACGCTGTCGCTCACGACCTGGATGGTGACGCAACCGATCACCGTCGACAGCGCGAGGCTGCATCCGCCGCCGAGTCGTCCGCGCAAGGTCAAGCCCGCGTGATCGATCGTGATGCGAGATCCGAGCTGGTACCACCTGCCGAGCTCGAAATGCGAGCTGGTCATTCCGTGCTCGATGCGCAGGCTGTGCTTGGGTGGCTCGGGAACGTCGACCATGAGAATCACCCGCTCTGGGTAGCCCTCGATCGGCACCGGTGGACTGATCTGACCGACGAGCGCCAGCACCAGCGCACACCGCGGACAGGTCGCGGACAGCGCCTGCCATTGAACGTGCTCGGGAGGGATGAACGCCTGGCAAGGCGGACAGACAATCGCTGGCTGCGTCATGCAAAGGACTTAGCGCACCACCTCGACGACGGCAACGGCCCGGACGTCCCATTTGCGGCTCGGCCCGAACGTTCAGGTCGGCAGCGGATACAACCACGACTGGATGCTGACCGATCTCGACGACGGCAGCGACTGGCAGGGCAAGTATGTGTCGGCCTACTGCCTGTCGCGCTGGGGCAACGACGAGGCCAGGACAACAGCGGCACCGTCCTGCCCGACTGCCCGTAACGCTCAACTTACCGGCGCTCACCGACGGCAGCCACGTATATTACTTGACGGTTAATTAACCGTCTGGTAACTAACAGACCGTGGTTGCCGACTCCCTCACGACAGTCTTCGCTGCGCTCGCAGACCCCACCCGCCGCGCGATTCTTGCCCGCTTGTCCTCCGGCGACGCCCCTGTGAAGGAGCTGGCCCGGCCGTTCAAGATGTCGGGCCCAGCCATCACCAAACACCTCAAGGTTCTGGAGCGCGCGGGCCTCATCAGCCGCAGCCGCCAGGCGCAGCAGCGCCCCTGCCATATCGAAGCGCGTCCCCTCGAAGAAGCGGCGAACTGGATGGAGCAATACCGCGCCTTCTGGGAGGAGAGCTTCGACCGCCTCGAGGAATATCTGCTGACCGTAACCGCCAAAACGACACCGAAAAAGCGACCGCCAAAGCAATCCAAAGGAGCGACGCGTGCCCGCAAAAAATAAATCCGACGAAATCCACCTGACGCGCATCTACGACGCCCCGGTCAAAGCAGTCTGGGAAGCGTGGACCGATCCGACCAAGGCAGCTCACTGGTGGGGCCCGCGGGGTTTTACCATCACGACCCACTCCAAAGACCTCCGGCCGGGCGGCCATTGGCGCTACACGATGCACGGCCCCGATGGCACCGATTACCCGAATACGACGCAATATTTCGAAGTCGAACGCTACGCGCGCCTCGTCTACGACCACGGCGGCAGCGACGATCGCCCACCTCTCTTCCGAGTCACGGTCACGTTCGCCGATCTCGACGGCAAAACGAAAATGGACATGACCATGAAATGCGCGAGCGCCGAGGCGGCCGATGAAACGCGCCGCACCGTCAAAAAGCACAGCGGCGAATCCACCTGGGATCGATTGGCGGAATATGTCGGGGGCAAAGAGACCTTCGTCATCAACCGCAGCTTCGGCGCGCCACTAGACTTGATGTTCGAGATGTGGACAAACCCCAAACATTTCGTCAAATGGCTGGCCCCGGCGGGCGCCGAAATGCGCTTCATCCGCGCCGATATCAGCCCCGGCGGCACGAGCTTCTCCGTCATTACCGGCCAACACGGCACCATGTACAGCCACGTCGAATATCAAAAGATCGAAAAACCCAACCTCATCGTCTACAAGCAGCAATTCTGCGACGAAAACGAAAAGGTTTCCCGCCATCCATTGGCACCCACCTGGCCAGAAACCATGCTCACGACCGTCACCTTCTCACCGGAGGGCCCAGCCCAAACGCGCGTCACCGTCACCTGGGAGCCCGTCGGCGCCAACGCCGCCGAGCTCGCCACCTTCATCCAAGCCAAACCCGGCATGACCCAAGGCTGGACCGGCTCCTTCGACAAGCTCGATAGTGTGCTCGACCCTGCGGTCTAGGTTCGCGGGCGCCCGATGCCGTAGCTATTGCGGGAGCTCGACCCAGATCGCGCCGCGACGACCGAGCGCGTCGGCGATCTGGCGTGGGTCGTTGGTGCTTAGGTGAACAGCATCGTCGTCAATTCCGCCCGCGGCGCGCGTGTAAAGGCCAAGCGAACGTATATGTGATCCGCTGGCGGCCAGATCACCAAGCAATGCGGTCACGTGGACAGCCTCGAGCGGCAGCACCAGCTCACGCAAATGCGGCAGTGCGGCAGACTGCGTCAGCGTCGTCAACAGATGGACGTTCGGGCGCTGCGGCAACCCAAGACGCTCGAGCACGCGCGGACGCTCCTCGGCGGCAAGCCAATGCACCATCGAGGTGCTCGCAGCAGTGACCCTCCGCAACGATCGCATCGCCGGCGAACGCACGAAGCTCGCAAAATGGACCTCGTTACTCTTCCCTTTTTTGAGCTCTACCAACGTCGCCAGCCGAGGATCGACGGCCGCCGCCGCCCACACGCCGGGTCCTGCGGCGGCATTACGCGCCAGGGTCGCGCGCACCGGAAACCCTTTTTCGAACACCACATCGACGAACACCCGCGCCAGCGGCCCGAGCCGGGTCTCCCGATGCTGCCGAACAAGCGCAGCGATACGTTTTTCGACGGCGGCGCTAGCGTCGCTGTTCATCTGCAGTTGAATGAGCTCGCCACGCGCATCGCCCTTCTCGAGCAACCAGTCGGCATAAACCACCCGCGCGGCATCATCGTCGGGATTGGCCAGCACCGCAGCCTCGAGCACGTCGCCACTCACATTCGGCACCGCGCGCGGCAACAACCAAATCCAACGCGCGCGTTCGGGCTCGGAAAGCGTCACGGTCCCAGCCTCGAGCGCCTCCACGGTCTTCGGCAGCTCACGCTCGAAATAATCCCGCGTGCTCGCCACCGCGGCGGTCGGCTCGGCAATCAGCCGCCTCAACACCTTCGCCTGGCGCACATCCCGCATCTTGACGATCGCACGCAGCACCTTGCCGTAAACCTGCGCATTTTTGTCGTGGAACATTCCATAAGGCGCACTGACAACGAGCTGCGCCAACGCACTGGCCGTCCGCGGATCGGGGCCAAACGCCGTCAACGCCGCAACACGCGCATGCAGCACTTTGCCATGCGCAACAGCCTCGAGCCCAGGCTGCACGGGCAACAACTTCGCAAGGCTACGCGCGAGAAAACCGACGGTGACAGGATCATGCCGCCTGGCGATCGCCAACCATTCTTGCTGATACGCCACACCCACCCGAGTCATCTTGGGTGCAAAGTCATCAGCCAGCGAGTAGTCGAGAAAGCCGATGACCTCGGCAATCTCCGCGACCGGCGTTCGCCGCCAAGCAGCAAGCGCTTCACCAAGCTGCTCAGCGACGGTCACCGAAACACGAGGCAAGCAATCACCGGCCCAATCTAATGCATCAGTCCGGCTGTTCCAAATGACAAACGCGTTGATGAGCCGTGGCATAGTCCGCCGATGGCACGGCGGTGGCGGACTCGGTTGGCCTGGATTGTGACGGCCCTGGCGATCCCGACATTGATCACCGGGCAGCTCTTCCTGTCTTACAAGGAACGGCTGGAGGCGCTTGCCGTCGTCGAGCGAGAGAAGCTCGAGACCGAGCGCGCCAACCGTCAGGCACGGGTGTTGTCGCATTGGGACGACTTCATGGCCGATCGGCGGGCACTGGCGTCGCTGTCGATGTACGGGCCGGTCGTGGGTGGCGACAATGGCATGATTGAGGACGCTGGGTTTTTGCTGAGTCTGGTGGTGCCTTGGCAACCGCGTATTCGGCGCGAGCGGAGTGCTGCGTTTACGCGCGCACTCGACAGTTATCGCGAGCAGATTCGCAGCGACAGGCGCGAGCTATTCGAGGGGCTTGGCGGCGACGTTGCATTGCGGATGCGGGTGCGTAGTTGGGGCGACGACTATGCGCTGCACGCGCGCGATGTCGTCGTTCCGCCCCGCGCCAATTTCTTGTCTGATCTGCGGAGCTACCAGCGCTGGGACCTCGAGGAGGATACCCCGCGCTCCAAGTTTCGGCCCTCCGATCCCGTCGAGCGGTACATGGACCAGCCCGCACCTGACTTCCAGATCCTCGACGACTGGGCCAAGCTGCGCCTGTTGCAAGGCCTGCGAAACCACGAGCTTCCCGTCGCTGTGGCTGATGTGCGGCATTTGGCGCGGCTCCTCGTCACCACCGAGGACCCGCAGGCGCTCAACTTGGTCAGTGCGCTGCTGTGCTCGATCGTTCGTGCCCAGGATCAAGACGGCGCGCGCGACCCGCAGGCGCTCTTGGAATGCAAACTCGCGCACCACCATCATTTGGCCATCGGCGGTCTGCTCACACCAGGCCTGCCAGGCCAGAAGCTGACCGCGGTGCTCGATGAGAGTGCTCCAGGTGTCTGCGCCACCCTCAATGCCGCCCTCCCCTTTTGGCAGGCACTGCGCCACTACCTCGCGCCCATGTGGCCGGAGTTCTACCAGCAGCTCGATGCGCTCGTCGCTGCGCCAACCCCTTGCCGGCTCACTCACGCGCGCACCGACTGGGGCCCAGCCAACGCCGACACGTTTCGCCGCTTTGTCGACGCCGACCGCAAGCCCGACACCGACGCAACCGAACGGTTCCTGCTCTGGTTCGGCTACCACTTCGACGCACTCTTACGCAACGTGGCACTCAGGTACGCCGTCAGCCAATACGGCTTGTTCGAACGTCGCTACCCACGCTGACGCTCGCATATCTCCGTATAGTACGGCCCATGCCAAACAAAACCTGGTTCATCACTGGTTGCTCGCGCGGGTTTGGTCGCGAGTGGGCAAAGGCCGCGCTCGACCGCGGTGACCGCGTCGCAGCGACGGCGCGCAAGCTCGACACCCTCGACGATCTGGTCGCTGCACATGGCGATCGGATCTTGCCCATCCAGCTCGACGTGCGGGACAAAGCCGCCGCCACCGCTGCCGTCGATCGCGCCGCCGCGCACTTTGGCCGCCTCGACGTCATCGTCAACAACGCGGGCTTTGGCCTCTTCGGCATGATCGAAGAAGTCACGGAAGCCGAGGCGCGCGATCAACTGGAGACCAACGTCTTTGGCGCGCTGTGGGTCACGCAGGCCGCGCTGCCGCATCTACGCGCACAAAAAAGCGGACACATCCTGCAAGTCTCGTCGATCGGCGGCATCGTCGCCTTCCCCGGCATCGGCCTCTATCACGCCTCGAAATGGGCGCTCGAAGGCTTCTCTCAATCGCTCGCCGGCGAGGTCGCGGGCTTCGGCATTCACGTCACGCTCATCGAGCCGGGCGGCTTCGACACCGACTGGAGCGGCTCGTCAGCCGTACGCGCCAAAGAACAACCGCAATACGCCGCGCTGCGCGAGAAAATGGCGGCGATGCGCAAGTCGATGATCGGCAAACGGGGCAACGCCGAAGCCAGCGCGACGGCGATCTTGGCGGTCGTCGATGCCGAAAAACCGCCGCTGCGCCTCTTCCTTGGCGAAGCGCCACTCGGTCTCGCCAAGGCCGATTACGAACAGCGCCTCGCCGAATGGGAAGCCTGGGACGCCGTCTCCAAAGCCGCCCAAGGCAACTGACTCAGCCGGTTATCAACTACGCTCCCTGTTCGTGGACGGCCGCGCGCGCGACCGCACCTGACTCTGCGCCTAGCCGCGCCTCGTACGCAGCGACGGTCCGAGCCCACGCCGGGCGCGCTTCACACTTCAGCCGATAGACCTCGCATCGTGGGTACTTGGCGAGTAGGCCAGCCCGGCTCGCCTGACGCAAAACCGTCGTCATGAGGATATCCGCGACGGTGAACTCCCCGCCGGCAGCATACGCATGCTCGCCCAGCCACATCTCGAGCCCGCCCAGCCCGCGGTCGGTGCCCTCGACGAGCTTGGCGCGACGTACCTTGACCTCGTCGGTCTTTTTCTCGAAGTCCAAGAGGACGATCGTCGCGACCACGGGCTCGACGGTAGTAAGGGCAGCGAAGCACCAGCGGGCGACGGTGGCGCGCGTCTTCGCATCCGCCAAGCGACCAGCCTTCTCGGCGAGATAGAGCAAGATCGCGCCCGACTCCGTGAGGACCAACCCGTCGTCCTCGATCACCGGGAGCTGCTTGAACGGACTGATGCGCTGGAACGCGTCGCCCTTGGTCTCGCCGCCAGCATGGTCGAGACCATGCACCTCATACGGCAACCCAAGCTCCTCGAGCGCCCATTCCACCCGGAGATCGCGCGTCAGACCATGCACCAGTGGGTGAACGCGGCCAAAAGCATGCAGGGTGATCATGCGCGGACAATACGTCGAGGATCACGCCGTCGCAACGTCGCCACTTCTACGCAGAGTATTACGGGTTGGGGGGAATCGAGGCGGCGTACTCCGGTGCGCAGACCGTGCCGTGAATGCCGCAGACCGAGACGGAGGCGTTGAGGCCGTCGGTGGAGTTGAGCTTGACGCCGACCTCGGTGGCCGGGTCATAGAAAATATTGGCACCGCTCGCCGGGAGCAGCTTGGCGACGAGATAGGTATTTGCGTCGGCTCCGTGAAACCGATGAGGCACGAGGTGCACCAGGAGCCCTTCGAACGGCAGGTCGCCGCCGGAGCTCTTGCTGCCATCCTTCGCGAAAGGCGCGACCTGGGTCGAGTCAATTCTCAGCGATGGCGCGATCATCGTATCGATTGGCGCGATTCCGATGACGCCCTGAGTCGGCCACCTTGCGATGGACTCCTGTGATTCAGCGCGCGCGGCGGTAGTGCATCGCCACCGCGCCGTTGCGGAGCGGCTTCGCCGAGAGCAACTGGAGCCTGCGCGTGCCTGGCAGCCCACTCTGATACAGAGTCGGCCCGTGGCCGGCGATCCTGGGATGAACGAGCAACTTGTACTCGTCGATCAAGTCCAGCCGGTCGAGCGCAGTCGCGAGCTTGCCGCTGCCGAGGAGCACCCCGGCCGGGGTCGCGTCCTTGAGCTTCTGCACTCCCTCCCGCAGATCGCCGGTGATGTGCTGGCTGTTGGTCCACGGGAAGTCCGTGCGCGTCGACGACACCACGTACTTGGGCTTGGCCTCGAGCTTGACCGCCCACTCGCGCATGGCCGGCGGCGCCTCCTCGTCGCCACGGGCAACGGCGGGCCAATAGCTCTCCATCATCTCGTAGGTCACGCGACCCCAGAGCATCGCCCCAGCGTCGTCCATGAGCCGGGTGAAAAACGCATGCGTCTCGTCGTCGGCAATCCCCTCCTGATGGTCGACGCAACCGTCCAGGGTGACGTTGAGGCTGAAGGTGAGCAGTCCCATGGCCGACGAGTGTAGCGGCTCCTTTAGGCAAATGCGGGCCAGATGTTCGTCTTCCAGCTCTCGCGCGACGCGATGCGCCCAAGCCACGTCATCACCGCGCTATATGGAGCGAGATCGACTTGCGCCGCACGGCGTGGAGACAGGGTTGCGGCGATCGCAAAATCCGCAATGCTGAGCTTGCCGCACAGGAACTGCTTACCTTCGAGTCGCTGATTGAGCACACCGAAATAATGCTTCAGATTCTGCAAGCAGACCTCCACCACCCTCTCGTCGGGTTCGCCCTCACCCTTGATCTTCTTGAGGACGCGCTCATACAAGACGCTCACGAAGGCGGGCGTCAGGTGCGCGCTTTGCCAATGAAGCCAGCGGTCGACGTCGGCCCGCTCTTTGGCATCTGTTGGCAAGAGCCCCTTCTCCGGGTGCAACGCAGCCAGGTAGGCAGTGATGGCATTTGATTCCCACAGGACGAAGTCGCCGTCTTCCAGCGTCGGGATCCTCCCGTTCGGGTTTTTCCGCAAATACTCGGGCGTCTGCGTTTCGCCCCCGAAAAAATTGACGTCGATGAGCTCGAGCTTCTCGCCGACTTCATGTGCGACGAGCCGAACGTTGAGGCAGTGGTTGGACTGGGGCAGCTGGTAGAGCTTCATTGGAATCTCCTCGGTCACTTGATTCGTCCAACCTACCCGCGGTGTGGCCGTGCGATAAGGGGCCTCAATCAGCACAGGCTGTGCTAAAACACGAACAATGGCGGCGCAGCTCGAAGACCTCGCCGCGTTCGTCGCGGTGGCGCGCGCGGGCGGCTTTCGCGACGCCTCGAGGGCAGGCGGCGCAAGCGCCTCGAGCTTGAGCGAGGCCGTGCGCAGGCTCGAAGGCAGGCTGGGCGTTCAGTTGCTCAACCGCACCACGCGCAGTGTCGCACCCACCGAGGCAGGTGCACGGCTCCTCGAACGGCTCACTCCGGCGCTACGCGAGCTAGAGTCGGCAGAGGAGGTGGTCAACAGCTTCCGCGATCGCCCAGCGGGAACGCTCCGTTTGAATGTTCCCGTCGCTGCGGCGCGCCTGGTCCTGCCCCGCATCGTGTCGCCATTCCTAGCCGCATATCCCGACATCCGCCTCGAGGTGATCGTGGAGGACAGGCTGGTCGACATCCTGGCGGCGGGCTGCGACGCGGGGATTCGCTACGAGGAGCACCTCGAAAAGGACATGATCGCGGTTCCCATCGGCCCGCGCATGCAGTGCTTTGCCACCGCCGCGTCGCCCGCCTATCTAGAACGCCACGGCCGCCCGAACCATCCCCGTAAGCTGCTCGACCACGCGTGTTTACTCGGACGCTTCGAGGGCCGCGCCATGCCCACCTGGGAATACGAACGCCGCGGCACGATAGTAAAAGTCAACCCAACCGGTCCGCTCATCGTCAGCATCGCGGCCGCAACCGACCTCATCATCGAGGCAGCAGTCGCCGGCAGCGGCATCATCTATCTCTTCGAGGACTGGCTACGTCCTCACCTAGACAGCGGCGCCTTGAAGCCGCTGCTGGAACCCTGGTGGCAGCGCTTCTCAGGACCATTTCTCTACTATCCAAGCCGCCGCAGACTCCACACGCCGCTCCGCGCCTTCGTAGATTTCATCAGCTCGCAGCGTCGGTCTCGTTGAGCGGCTAGGTGTCATCCAATTCAGCCAGCGCACTCGTCGCCGCCTGGCGAACATGTGGATGCGCATCGGTCTTCAGCCCTTCCAAGACCGCTCGCCCCCGCGGATCTCGCAACGCGGCGAGCTCGTCGGCCACGTTCTCTCTCACGATGAAATGAGGGTCCGCAGCAGCCGCACTCAAAAGCGCAAACGCCCGTTCTGGAACCGCATTACGCGCATACCGTAAGACCGCACCACGCACATACTCCGACGGGTCTTGACCATGCCGCAGCACGTTGTCGTCGACCTCTCGCTCGTGCACACGCGCCAAGCCATCAATCACATCGGCAAGCACTGCGCCCCGCCGTTCCGCTAGCAGACCCACAAGCCACCGTCGAACCCTCGCCGAATCCTTCTCGTGGCGGCTCAGCGCAAACACCAGAGCCCGCAGGTGCGGCTCATCACCGCCCCCCACGCGATCCCATAGAAACGTCAACTCACCCAGTACGCCCAACTGCTCCGCGATCTCGGTGTAATAGGTCGCAGCGCTATCCGCACCGTCGACGGGCGGCCCATCGAAACGAGCCTGCATCTCCGTCGCATTCAATCCATCCAACTCGGGATACAAGCTCATTTGAGTTGCTTGAGCTCCTCTTCAGTCGTCTTCTGAAGATCACGGATCTTCGTCAGAGGCATCTTCACATCCAAATCGTATTTCTGTCGCAGCGTCGCAGGCAAGTCTTCTCCAGTGAGGGTGCCACTGTTTCGCTTTTCAGTGAGTGCCTTCAATCGTGCCTCTGGCAGGTCGACTTTCATTTTTTGCGCGAGGCGGTCGAACTGTTCGAGGATCTTGATGCACCGGCCGCACTTGTCGAGGATCTCCTGCTTCTCTTTCTTTAGCTTGAGCTTGTCGCCTTTGTCGTCGCCGCGCGCCAAGAACACCTTGCGCGCCACGCCGTCGAGCTTCGCGCTAATCTTTTTATCGGCCTTCGCTTGGGGCTTCTTCTCGTCTGCACCATCGCGGCCTGATTCGCCATCGTGCAACTCGTCTACGACGCCGTCTGCAACCTGGTCCGCTTCCTGCTCGGCCGGCTCGTGCGGCTGAGACACTTCAGGATCTGCATTTGCCTCCTGCCCGTCGGCGTCCGCCTTGCGTTGAATCCCAGAGTGCTGCCCCTGCACAACATGCGTGAGCTCGTGCGCAATAAGGCGATCGCCCTCTTTGTCGCCTGGCTTGTATTCTCCGGCGTTGAAATGCACGTCATCTCCGACGGTGAATGCACGGGCACCATATCCAGCGGCGGCTTTCTGCGACTCGGCGCCTGTGTGGACACGAACGTTCGAGAGGTCAGCACCGAGCTTCGGGGCCATTTTCGCGTGAACATCGGACGAAAGTGCGGCGCCACCTTCAGTCGGGATCTTCGCGCCGGCACCGCTCGCGGCGCCGCTGGCCTTTCTCGCGACACGCATGAGAGCCTCACGAACAGGCGCGCCACGTTGGTGACCGAGATCTGGCAGTGGCGGGATTCCCTGGGTTCCGTTCGACATTCGGTACAGCGCCTTTTCAGCGCTATCCTTACGTTGCGCTTGCACACCGCCAAAACCGTCCCTGGCCTGAGTGCCCTCGACGAGCGGAGCACTTTCGGTGGGCACACTCGTGGCCGCCGGTTTGGGTTCTGGCTTTTCTTTTCTTCCGCCGTCTTCCATTCTCGCAATACGTTACCAAGATTCGGCTGAGACTCGCTCAAAAACTGCGTATTTTGTTTTCCTCGTCGCGGACTCGCCAAACCATGACTCACATTCAGATACTGACCATGGCAAGCCAGGTTGGCGATTCGGACTCTCCCACCGAACGCTTCGCAACACTGCTCCGTGCCGCTGGCGCACAGATTGAGGTCGTCTCCGCCGCGACGCTGAGGCCCGCCACCGTGATGCTGTGGGAGGACGGCGCGATCGAGCTGCAGTCAGGCAGCCCACCCAAAGCCGTCGCAGCCGCCTTGAGGGCGGTGGTCAAGAACGACGACCTCGGCGGCATCTTCCTCGTGAATACACCCAGTGGCCCACGCACCCTGAAACTCTTCGCCGAGCTCGGCCTGGCGGGTGCAATCGAGTTCGGTGACCTCTGGCGCGCATCGCGCTCCGCCGATCTACCGCCGCCCCCGGTCGGTCCCTATGGCCCTCCCCCTCCCTACGGCTTCATTGGGCGTACCGAGTTCATCGACGCGACCAAATGCCCGCTGCTTTGGACCCAGCGCGCGTACTCCAAATGCGATTCGGGTCGTCCTCCGGTTCCTCTGGTCGGTCTCGCGGACTATCTGGCACGATACGACGCATTCCGCCGAAGGCGCCACGACCCAGCGACTTAAGATCATCTACGCAGCGACCCACACCTCAATGAGGCAGATGTTGACACTTGCAAGCGCGGTTGGCGATCCCACCTCTTCCACCGAGCTCTTTGCTGCCGCGTTGCGTGATACGGGAATCGAGGTCGAAGTCGCGGTCTTCGCAGCGCTGAAGCCCGCCAGTCTGATGCTCTGGGAATTCGGCGGAATCGCAGTCCAGGGAGGCAGCCCGCTGAGCGCGTATCAAATCGAGATGCGGGCCGTGCTCAAAAGCGGCGGCCTGGGCGCCATCTTCCTCGTGAATACGGTTCCAGGACCACGCTCGCTCAAGCTCGTAGACGACCTTGGCCTCGCCGGCACCATCGAGAGCCACGACTACTGGCAGTACTCGCTGCCACCAGATCTGGCACATGCTCCCAGCCGTCCCTGTGGCTTCATTGGCCGCACCGAGCTACTCGAAGGCAAATACCCGCTGCTGTGGACCTATGGCGCATATTCAAAATGCGACTTGGGTGCCCTTCCCATTCCGTTGGTCGGGCTTGCCGACTATCTGGCGCGATATGAAGCGACCCGCCGAAAGCCGTGATGAATTACGCCTGTGAAATCGGAGCGACCAAGATACGCCCTTCGCCAGACCGAATCTCGTAGTTGAATTGGCGGAGGAAGCTCAACCCCAGCAAGCCGTCGATGTTGTAGCCGTCTGGCAGGTCAAGCGCATGTACTCGGAAATCACGAAACTCGTGACCAAGTGCCCGAAAACGAGCCACACGCAGTAGGTATCCAGGTTCGGCACCGACGACAGAACGAACAGTCGTGATCGCCTCGCCGTATCGTGGATTGTAGCCGAGATCATCAAGAATACTTGGCCGGATGGTCGTCTCGGTTGCGCCAGTATCAACGACCAGATTCAGCTCGCGCCAATCTCGAGGTCCCCAAATCGTTCCACGTACGAAAATGAGCGCCTTGCTGCGGGCAAAGCGCGTGACTTTCACGGGAAGCGAAAGGATAGCGGCAGCGGAATGAGCTCGCCCGTATACAAGTGGGCACAGTCCGTCCCAGGCGGTCGAAGCGGCTTGCTAGGAATGCCCGACGACGACTCCGCCGATAATGTCACCGTCATCTTCGTCGCCATCCTCATGCTCGACGTCGACCAACACCACCCA
>Ga0123336_10000853_pt1 | contig 29483 bp, 25 predicted proteins | sample SSSSmetaG_FD_96466 | JGI IMG/M metagenome (GOLD analysis project Ga0123336, IMG submission 96466) | Glacier valley bacterial and archeal communities from Borup Fiord, Nunavut, Canada, to study Microbial Dark Matter (Phase II) - ​SSSS metaG | ecosystem: Environmental > Aquatic > Freshwater > Ice...
GACGAACGTGGCGCCCTCGAGCGCATAATGCGTCTCCCGATCGATCCGCCAGCCGACGGTGGTGAGGAGCCGATTGTGCGACGGGACCGCGCTGGTGCCGGTGTTCATCAGCAAGAACGCGCCGGTGCCGTAAGTGCACTTGGCCTCGCCAGTGCGCCAGCAGCCCTGACCGAACAGCGCCGCTTGCTGATCTCCGGCCATGCCCGCGATGGCAATGCCGTCGGGCAAGCCGGCCACGTTCTTGGTGAGGCCGTAGATCTCCGCCGAGCTGCGGATCTCTGGCAGGAGCTGCGGCGGGATGCCGAGCTGTTCGCACAGCGACGGCGACCAACGTTCTTCGTGCAGGTCGTAGAGCAGCGTGCGAGAGGCGTTGGAGGGATCGGTGACGTGTATGCCGCCCCCAGCCGCACCGCCCGTGAGACGCCAAACCAAGAAGCTGTCGACGGTGCCGAAGCAGACCTCGCCGCGCTCGGCGCGCTCACGCAGCCCGTCGACGTTCTCGAGCAGCCAGGCCAGCTTGGTGCCCGAAAAATAGGGATCGAGGACCAGGCCCGTCTTGCGACGAAACTCGTCCTCCCAGCCGAACTCTTTCATCTTGTTGCAGGCCGTCGCTGTCCTCCGGTCTTGCCAGACGATGGCGTGATGTAACGGCTTGCCCGTCTTCCGATCCCAGACCAGCGTCGTTTCGCGCTGGTTGGTGATGCCGATGGCGGAGATCATCGTCGGCTCGACGGCGCCTGAATGGCCGCCATGGAGTGCGTCTGCCAGCGCGCCCAGCACCGAGGCCCAGATCTCCTCGGGGTCGTGCTCGACCCAGCCCGGTTCCGGGAAGTGCTGCGGAAATTCCCGATAGCCACGCGCGCGCAAGGCCAGGCGCTCGTCGAAGACCAGCACGGTGGTGCCAGTGGTGCCCTGGTCGATGGCCAGAAGGAGCTTGGACATGGTCTCTCCGTTATTTCGGCAGGTAGGCGTCGAGGTGGCGCCCGACTTCGGTGAACACGCGATCGCGCTCCACGTCGAGGGTGATGACGTGGTGCGACTTGTCGAGGGTCACCAAGCGGGACGGTCCGCCGAGGTGGCTGTGAGCGAACGTCGAGCAGGCGTAGGGAATGGTGTGATCGTGCGGCGAATGCACGAGCAGCGTCGGTGTGGTGATTTCGCCGAGGCGCGGGCGCAATGACTGGCCAAGCTCGACGAGACTGTGCAGCGCGGCCAGAGGCATGCCGGCCGTGCCCTGGGCGATACCGTTGGCTTTGCGCATGGCCACGTCGCTGAGGTCGGATCCGGAGATCTTCGGCAGCGCCGCCCGGAAGGTGAAGGCGCGCACCAGGGCGCCAAGATGCCGGTGGACGAGATCTTCGAAGCGCATCGCGCCTGGCGAGAGCCACAGGGCGGGCGCCAGCGCGGCGATGGTCGGCAACGGCGATCCGGTCGCTAGACGCCGTCGAGCCAGCTCCAAGGTCAGCGCGCCGCCGAGCGACAGACCCACCACCGCGACCCGCCCTTGGCCGACATGGGCCTCCAGGCGCTCGACTGCGGACTCAACCGAGCCCAACCAGTCGGGCCAGCGGGTGGCTGCCAGGTCGCGCGTGGTGCCGCCATGGCCCAAGAGGCACGGGCCCTCGACGGCCCAGCCGCGCGCTGAAAGCCATTCCCCGAGAGGGCGCATCTCGAAGGGGCTGCCAGTAAAGCCGTGGACCACGACCGCGCCCGCCTTGCGATCTGGCGACCCCGGCAGCGAAAAAGGTGCGCCGAGGTAGGTGTTATTCGGTGTATGCGACGACATCGGGCGAGCCGACAGTATCCCTTCGATTGACAGTCGGCAAGCGTCGGAGCTACAACGAAAGGGGGCGCTGCGACTCGGTCGATGAGCAGCAGCGTATCAACCTACCTGCATGAGCGACGACTGGAAAACACGCGTCACCCAGATCCGTCCTCTCGACAAGGCTGTCGTCGATCCGGAGCAGGCGTGTCTTGTCCTCATCTATCCGCCGGGGGCCGAGCTTGGTAAGCGCTACGAGCTCGGCAGCAACGAGGAAGTGATCATCGGCCGCGGCGCCGATTGCACCATCCAGGTCGACCGCGACTCGGTGTCGCGTAAGCACGCCAAGGTGGTCCGCGACGGCGCGCAGTGGCTGGTGACCGATCTCGGGTCGACCAACGGCAGCTACGTCAACGACGGCCAGATCTCGTCGTGCACGCTACGTGACGGGGATCTACTCAAGATCGGCAACGCGATCTTCAAGTTTCTCGTCGGTGGCAACGTGGAGTCGAGCTACCACGAAGAGATCTACCGCATGACGATCATGGACGGGCTCACCGGCGCCTACAACAAGCGCTACTTCATCGAAAACCTCGAGAAGGAGATCCCGCGCTGCACCCGTCACCAGCGGCCGCTGTCGCTTTTGATCTTCGACATCGACCATTTCAAGAAGATCAACGACGAGCACGGCCATCTCACCGGCGATTTCGTCCTGCGCGAGATGGCCCGCCGCATTCGCAGTCGGGTCCGCAAAGAGGAAGTCTTCGCGCGTTATGGCGGCGAAGAATTTGCGCTGACCCTGCCTGAAACTGCCAACGATCTCGCCATCAAAGTCGGCGAAGACATCCGTCGCCTCGTCGCCTCCGACCCCTTCGACTTCGAAGGCGACCACATCGCGGTCACCATCTCCGTCGGCGTTGGCACCAGCGAAGAAGAGCTGTCGCCGGAGGCTTTCATCAAGCTCTCCGACGACAATCTGTACAAAGCCAAACGAACCGGCAGGAACAAAGTCGTCGGCTGAAGCTACGGGATGGGCTGTTCGGAGTCTTTCTGCACGCAGGAGCTGAGGTCGAAGAGCATGAAGGCCAGCGCTTTTTCTTGGCCGCTCATGTCGCCAGCCTTGCAGGACGCGGGGAACTTCTGCGAGAAGTCGGCCGCCGAAGCGGAGACGTGGAAGTCGCTGTAGACCACGCGGCCGCAATATTGCGGGATGCCCATGTCGTCGGGCTGGGCGTTGATGGGGGTGTTGAAGGTCATGTGCAAGATGCCCGAGGCCCAAGAGATCCAGCGCTGCGCTTTCATGGTGACGCTGTCGATGTCGTGACGCGGCTGGGCGATGCTCATGACGCCCTTGGTGGTGGTGGCCATCACGTTTTGTAGCCAGTCGGCGAAGGCCATGCCCTTCGGGAAGCTGGTGTCGAGGGTGCCCATGAGGGGATCGGACGGATAGGCATCGGCGTCGTTCCATTTGCCGACGGCTTCGAACGGGCTGCCACTGTAGTGCAACCAATCGTGGCTGTAGTGCGTGGTGAAGACGCGACCGCCCGCGTTGGTGTAGTTGACCAGGTTGGCGAGCGGGCCAGCGTCGCGGGTCTTGCTGCCGCCTTCGCACGGAAGGATGACGATGTCGTACTTCATCAGCGTCGTGGGCGACGTCCACAGCGTCGAGGCTGCGGGGGCGCCGCCCTGGAGGTCGATGCCGTTTTGTAGATAGTAGTGCACGCGGCCGTCCTTGGCCGAGGTGGTGAACTCACTGTCGGCGATACCGACTTTGCGCAGCAGGCACTCGAAAGGATCCGAGCCGCCCGAGGCGATGGCCATCTGCGGGAGGTCGCCCTCGAGCTTGGTGCGCGGCAGGCGCGTGCTGTCGACGCTGGTGATGGCGGTGGTGGTGCAGTTCGTCGGCGCGGGGATCATGACCTGGCGGCGCCAGCGTCCGATCTGGACGACGAGAGGAATCTCGACTGCCGACGGTGCGCCCGGCATGAGGCCAGGGACGTCAGTGAGGGTGAAGCTACCGGTTGCGTCGGTGAGCGCGATGGCCACGGGGTTGCCGGAGACGCTGCCGTCGCAGCGATCACACGAGACACCGGCGGTGAAGGCTTCGAGCGGCGCGTTGGGAACGAACACCGTCGCGTTGTAGAGCGGCAGGGTTCCGTTGGGCGCGTAGACCTTGCCGGTGAGGGTGGTCTTGGTGCCGCCAGAGCAGTTGTGCTCGATCTGGCACTCGAGGCCGGTGCAGGGAGGTACGTAGGACATATCGCCGCCCGAGCCGCCCGAGCCACCGGCGCCGCCGCGTCCGCCACTTCGACTGGTGTCGCAGCCTACCAAGACAACACAGGTAAAAACTGACATCCACAAGGCAGACGACTGCAACAAAGTAAGACCTCCGCGTTCATTCAGACTCTCACGACAGCACCGCATCGCGGCAAAAAAAAAGGGCCCCAAGCGCGGGGCCCTTTTACGACCTAGAACAAGGACTTACGGAGCGAGCATGCAGCCGAGCGGGTTGGCCGGGTCGCCGTTGTCGCGTGGGCCGATGGCCACCGTGGCGCAAGCGACCTGGGCGCGGGTTCCGCTCGGCGGCGTGACGCCGCCACGATCAATCTCGACGCCAAACTGCTGAGCGGGCTCGCCGGGCACCTTGCAGGTCGGGGTGCAGGCCTTGCCAGACATGGTGTCCTTGTTGCGGGTGACGAGCTGCCAGCAGGGTTTGGCACCGCCAGAGGTCGCGCAGGCCGGAATGGCCGTGGTGACATCGCCGCCAGTGGTCGGAGTGATGTCGGTGACCGTGCAATCGGGCTCTGAGGGCTTGTCGAACGGCGACGAGATGCAGCCAGGGCCGATCTGCGAGACGATGAGGGCGCCAAGACCTTGCAACGCGCTCTGGTAGCTGGTGTCACAGATGGAGGTGAGCTGGCGATTCGTCGACGGCAAGGAGTTGATGACCGCGTTGAGACGGACGGCCGGGTCGCCGTAGAAGAGCGGGTTGTTGGGGCTGCTGCACGAGTGAGCCAGCGTCGGCAAACAGGTGGCCGAGACAGCCGAGCACGGCGTGAGTGGGTTGGTCGAGCCCTTGACGGCGAGCACGGTCGAGGTCGGGTCGGTCGGCGCGGTGATGCCGACCATGATCACGTCTTGTGGGTTGAGCTTGGCGCCACCGACGGCGCTCGACTTGCTGAAGTAGCCGATGTAGCGGTCGGTCGAGAAGAGCTTGAGGCCCACGTCGGTGGTGGCGGAGCGTGGGTTCATGACCGCGCCGCCCGAGTCGGCGAACGGCATGAGCGAGACGCCGCCCGTCGCCGCGGGGTCGTCGCGCATGACGCCGAAGCGGGTGCAGCGGTAGGAGTTCTGGTTGCCATACTGGGTGGAGCTGTCCGGCGCCGAGAAGAGGTCGGTGTTGGGATCGGCGGAGCAGTCATCTTCGTCGGTGACGAAGACGATGACCAAGAGCGCGTTGGGGCGGAAGAAGCCCTGGTTCTCGGCCAAGGACGGTGCATCGTGGACGGCGCGGTAGACTGCCTCGAGCTGGTGCTCGAAGCCGCAGCCGCCGTCGCCCACTGATGACATGCACTTGAAGGTGGCGGCGAGGTCGTCGACGCTCTTGTCGCCGGGAAGGTTGGAGACGGGGTTGCCGTTCGTGTCCTTCGTGAGCTGGTTGTACTCGATGTACGCCTTGCCGGTGGGGCCCACGCAGCCGGCAGCGGCGCCGGCGCCGATGGCCTGGAAGCGACCACCTTTGCCACCGGGCTTGCAGTTGGAGCTGACCGTCGTCGGGCCCGAGCCGAGGTCGGAGGTGACGACGCCGATGTGATAGTCGGCCGGGCTGCCCTTCTGGCTGAAGTCGTCGAGGACCTTGATGAGCTCGGGGAAGCGGGCGCGCAGCTCCTCCTGCTTTGGTCGCATCGACAGCGAATCGTCGATCATGAACACCATGTCGACCTGGTTCTTGACACTCTGGTCGACGCGGACGTTGGTCTGCTGGGTGACGAGGGTAATGGGCCGCTCGACGGGCGCCGAAAAGCAGGCGGCCAGGCCGACCGAACCAAACGCTAAGGCTAGCGACGACGACTTCATTCGTGTCTCCTTGGAAAGCACGTGGCAAGTAGGACAGCGCATTGTGCCTGAGCCGTTCTTTTACCGCAAGAGACCGGCATGGCCGTGCAACTTGTTGTTGGGTTGATGTAGAGCAAGGTCTGGGCCGCTCGATCGACGCGTGGTTGGGCGGTGGATGAACAGGCAATCCGCGACCTTAGAAGGGGTGCAGAAAACAGTGCGGCCAACTAAGTTGGCAGGACGTCAACTAGGTTGCGGAATGTGCGCGAATTTGCGGGGTTGAACCGACTCTGCTACCCCATTCTAGGGGGAGCTGTTGCAAACGACACCACAGCGACATGGGCCGCGCGCGCCGACAGGCCGAGGCGGAGGAGACAGCGGGGACGGCAAAGGTGCCGGCGCCGACGGGCGTGCCATCCGCCGCATCCTGGTCGTCGACGACGAAGAGAGTCTTCGTCACATGCTGGTGGTGTTGTTGAAGCGCGAAGGCTACGAGGCGACCGCGGTGTCGTCGGGGACGCAGGCCTTGGCCGAGCTCGGGCAGGCCACCTACGACGTGGTGATCTCCGACATTCGCATGCCGGAGCTGAGTGGGCTCGAGCTCGTCGACGAGATTCACCGTCGAGGATTGCCTCTGACGGTGGTGTTGATGACCGCGTTCGGTTCGGTCGACGTCGCCATCGAGGCCATGAAGCGTGGCGCCTACGATTACATTTCAAAGCCGTTCCGCCCCGACGAGATCGTGCTGGTCCTCAAGAAGGCCGAAGAGCGCGAGCGGTTGTTTCGCGAGAACGCGTCGCTGCGTGAAGCGCTCGAGGAGCGACGGGCGCAAGAGAAGGCGGGACCGGCGGGCATCATCACGAGTGGCAGTGGGCGGATGGATGCCGTGCTCAAGACGGTGCGCAAGATCGCCGAGTACAAGACGACCGTGCTCATCAATGGCGAGAGTGGGACGGGCAAAGAGCTCGTTGCGCGCGCCATTCATGAACAGTCGCCGCGGGCGTCGGGGCCGTTCGTCGCCGTGAACTGTGGCGCGATTCCCGAGTCGCTGATCGAGAGTGAGCTGTTCGGGCACAAGAAGGGCGCGTTTACCGACGCCATTCGCGACAAGCGCGGGCTTTTTGCCGAGGCCTCCGGTGGCACGTTGTTTCTCGACGAGATCGGCGAGCTGCCGCTCGGACTACAAGTGAAGCTGTTGCGCGTGCTGCAAGAGCAAGTGGTGCGCGCCGTCGGTGGCGTCGAGGATGAAAAAGTCGACGTGCGTGTCGTCGCTGCGACGGTGCGCGATCTCGCCGAGGAGGCCAAGGCGGGGCGCTTCCGCGAGGATCTCTACTACCGGCTCAATGTGATCTTGGTGGTGTTGCCGCCGCTGCGTGAGCGACGCGAAGACATTCCGTTGCTCGTCGAGCATTTCATTCGGCGCACCAACGTGAAGCTGGGTACGCACGTCGAGGGTGCGACGCCGGAGGCGTTGAAGCGCCTGATTGAGTATCGCTGGCCTGGCAACGTGCGCGAGCTCGAGAACACGATCGAGCGGGCCATGGTGCTGGCCGACGGTGTGCGCGTCGACGTCGAAGGACTGCCGGACAAGCTGCGCGAGACCCAGGACAAGATTCGTCAGACACTCGAGGCGGGTGAGCTGTCGATCAAGAAGACCACCCGGATCATCGAGGAAGAGCTGATTCGGCGAGCGCTGAAACAGACCAATGGAAATCGGACTAATGCCTCAAAATTACTTGAGATTTCACATAGGGCCTTGCTGTACAAGCTGAAGGACTACGGCATTCACGATTTGTAGCCGGAACTAAAGTTAGGCAGAAAATTTGACGGGGTATGGGTAGGTAGTAGGATGTAGGTCGGAGTAAGTTTCGGCACTACTTAATTAAGTATCTTTGTCGATTCTCTTGACCCTGAGGAGGAGCGCGGCCCATCATACGTCGTCTCGAGGAGCACACGAGCCGAACCGATGGACGCCCACAAAAACGAAGACGCCCTGCTCGAAACTGAGCGCACTGCTACGCGGCCCACAGCCGTGGTTGCAAGTGTCGGCGTGGAACCTGAGACCCAAGTTGGAGGGGTCAAGAAGGAGGCGTCCAAGGTAGCGCAAGTCGCACGACCGCAGTCTGAAAAGCGGAAGCCGCCCAAGAACAACGTCCGGAAGTTGCGTACCGAACGGATGATGTCGAAGGCGGAGCTGGCCAGGCGAGCGGGTATCTCGGTGCTGACGGTGGACCGAGTCGAGCGCGGCATGAGTTGCCGGATGGATACCAAGCGGAAAATTTTGGAGGCACTCGGCCTCAAACCCCAAGACCGCGTGATGGTCTTTGGGGACGCGGAGCCTGACGAGGACTAGGCGTGCCAGTTGATGGCCCGCCGGAAAGAACGGCGCGGCCATGGCGAAGAACTGCATCGGACTAGACCTGGGATCGAGCGCGGTCAAGGTCACGCAGGTCAAAGTAGGACGCGGCGGCGCAATTCAGCTCGTCAACTTCGGCATCGAGCCGGTGCCGCCTGACACCATTGTCGACGGTGCCATCCTCAATCACTCCGGCGTCGTGGACGCCATTCGCGCCATTTTTCAGCGGCTGAAGATCAAGCAGAAGGAGGTCGCGGTCGCGATCTCCGGCAATGCGGTGATCATCAAGAAGATCTATGTCCCGGCCATGACTCCAGAAGAGCTGGAGGAACAGGTGCCTTGGGAAGCCGAGCATCACATCCCGTTCAACAAGAAGGATGTCGAGATCGATTATCAGGCCCTCGGCGGTCGCAATGCCGCGGGTCAGATGGAGCTGTTGTTGGTCGCGGCCAAGAAAGAAGTCGTGGCCGACTATGCCGCGGTGGCTCGTGAAGCGTCGTTGAATCCGGTGGTCGTGGATGTGGCCGCGTTCGCGGTGCAGAACACGTACGAGGCGACTTACGGCGTGTCGAACGACGTGGTGGCGCTCATCAACATCGGCGCGACGCTTTCGACGATCAACATTTTGGCCAACGGCGGGTCGGCGTTCACGCGCGACGTGACGGCTGGCGGCAATGCGTTCACGGATGACATCAAGCGGCACATGGGCGTTTCGGGCGAAGAGGCCGAGGCGGTCAAAGTGGCGTTCACCGACGGCGAACCGAGCCAGGACATCGGCCGCATCTTGCAGCAGACGGCCAACAGCATGGCCGGTGAGTTTCAGAAGTCGCTCGACTTTTTCTTGTCGTCGCATCCGGACGCCAGCATCTCGCGCATTTATCTGTGCGGTGGCAGCTCGCGGGTCAGCTCGCTGGTGGCGGCGATCGAAGGGCGTGCGCGGGTGCCGGTAGAGGTGATGGATCCGTTCAAGAACATCCAGCGCTCGGCCAACATCGACGCGGCGTTCTTGAAGACCTACGGCGCGCAAGGCGTCGTCTCGTTCGGCCTGGCACTACGCTCGGCCGGGGACAAGTTCGACTAGGAGACGACGATGATCAAAATCAACTTACTCCCGGTCAAGGCGGCCAAGCGGCGCGAGCAAGGGCAGCGTCAGTTGCTCCTTGGCGCGATCATTTTCACGCTGTCGATCGTCGGGCTCATCGTCTTTCACACCACGGCGGAGTCGGAGAAGAGCGATCTCGAAAATGGCAACCGCAGCCTCGAGAAAACCATCGCCGAGCTCAAGCGCGACATCGGTGACTACGATCAGGTGAAGGCCGATCGCGAGCAGCTGTTGCGGCAAAAAGCGGCCATCGCGCAGCTGGAGAACAATCGGTCGGGGCCGGTGTGGATGATGCGTGAGCTGTCGGACACGCTGACGCGCGGTAAAGGGCCGACGTTCAATAAAGAAGAGTACGAGGCGCAGCTGAAGAAAGATCCCAACGCTGGCTTCAACCCCAACTGGGAGTCGAAGCGGCTGTGGATCTTGTCTTATGAAGAGAAGCAGCACGCGGTGAAGATCCGCGGCGGCGCCAAGGGCGACGAGGACGTGGCCGAGTTCCTGAAGCGGATGAAGCAGTCGGCGTTCTTCACCGAGGTGTACTGGCAGAAGACCGAGCCGCAGTTCGACGCCAAGCTCAACGTCAGCTACGTGACCTTCGACGTCACTTGCAAGGTGAACTACTAATGCAGGCCTTTTTCTCCAGAATCGCGGCGATGCAGCTCGCGGCCAAAGTGGGCGTGCTCATCGGCGCCGTGGCCTTCATCAGCCTCGGGTATTGGTACTTCGTCTACTCCGACATGCAGGAAGACATCGGCAAGCTCCAGCAGAAAAAGACGCGGCTCAACAAAGAGAAAGACGACTACGTCACCCGCAAGAAAGAATATTTGAAATATCTCGAGGAGCGGCAGCAGCTCCTCGACGAGCAGCAGGAAGCGGTGAAGAAGATGCCGTCGGGCGACGACGACGACATCGAGCAGTTCATCGAGAACATGCAGGCGCAGGTGGAGCTGTCGGGGTTGTCGAAGGTGACGTCGACGCGTGACCCGGCGGTGCCGATGGACATGTACGAGCGCATTCCGATCCGGATGTCGCTCGTCGGGCAGTTTCATCAGATCAATCGGTTCTTCAAGAACGTGGGCAAGCTGCCGCGCATCGTCAACATCGAGGATCTGGCGCTGTCGCCGGAGAACGCCAATTCGGGGCTGAACGCGCCGAATTTGTTGAAGGCGACGTTCGTGGCGACCACGTTCAAGTTCATCGAGCGGGGCCGTAAGTCGGTGGGCGCGACCAAGCCGCCGCCGACGGTGGTGAAGTCTGGGGGTGGTAAATGAGCCGCGGGATGGAACGGGCTTGTTTGCTGCTGCTGTTGTTCGGCGCCTGCGGGCCAGACGAGAAGGCGGACGACAAGAAGAAGCCGGGGCGGAGCAATACGGCGGGCGGTGGGCCGGCTCGTCCGGCGCCAGTGGCTACGGCTGCGCCCGTCGCTGCGGGGCCGAAGACGCCGATGCAGCAGTCGAAGGACGCCATCTTGCTGGAAGTGCGGAAGCGTGAGCTGGCCAACGAGGACTTCGTCGAATCGGACATCAATCGTGATCCGTTCCGGTCGTATCTGTCGACGTTTGCGTCGACCGGGCCGGTGATTGGCAAACAGCACAAGATCGTTCTGCAGAAGTTTTCGATCGACGAGCTCAAGCTCGTGGCCATCGTCAGCGGCGACGACGTACCGCCGCGGGCGATGTTTCTCGACCCGGCTGGGATGGGGATGACCGTGGTGCGCGGGGACCATGTGTCGAAGGCAGATGCCTTGGTGACCCGTGTCGCGCCTGACCGCGTCTTCTTTTCTATCGAAGAGGATGCTGGCAGCGGCAAGACGCGGACGGTGGAGCGGGTGGTGGAGCTTCACGCCGGAGAGGTGCAAGCCCAATGAGACTCACAGGAGAATGCATGTATAGCCTTTCGACTCGGGCTCTCGTCGCTGCGACTATGTTGTTCGCAGGGGTGGCTAGGGCGGACTCATTGGTCGTCACCAAGGTGACGGCGCATGTCGAGGGCGCGCAGACGATCGTCACGGTGAACGGCTCGGGGACGCCGAGCTTCACCGTGTATCGGCTCGAGCATCCGTCGCGGCTGGTGGTCGACCTGGCCAACGGTCGGCTGGCGCCGAGCCTGCTGTCGAATGGGCCGGTTGACGTCGATAGCTGGGCCGTTGGGCAGATCGCTGCGGCGCAGTATGCTGACGACAATACCCACACGGCGCGGGTGATGATCGGCTTCAAGCGGCCGGCCAACTACGACGTGCGGGCCAAGGGCCACGATGTGATCGTGACCATCACGGCCGAAGAGCGGCCTCCGGCCGAGCAGCTGGCCCAGCAGTTGATCGGCGAGAAGTCTCGCGTCGAGGAAGCCCGTGGACAGCGGGTCAAGGTCGAGGCCGATCTGCAGGCGGCGGAGCTGGCGGTGGCGACGGCGGAGAAGAAGCGTCGCCTGGCGGAGTCGGCGTTGCAGGCGGCAGAAGACAAGAAACGGGTGACCGAAGCGGCCACGGCCAGCGTCGAGGAACAGCGCAAAGCGGCCGAGGCGGCCACGCGCGACATCGAGAAGAAGCGGCGTGCGGCGGAGGCGGCTTCGGCCGAGGTCGACCAGAAGCGGCATGCGGCGGAGCTGGCCATGGCTGCCGTCGAGAAGAAGCGCGCCGCGGCCGAGGTGGCGGTCAGTGAAGTCGATGGTCGCCGGCGGTTGACCGAGGAGAAACAGCGCAAAGCCGAGGCCGAAGTGCAGCGCCTCGAGCGCGAGCGGATGGAGCTGGCGCAGAAGACGGATAGGTTGCGCTGGCAGACCCAGTCTTTGGAAGCGGCGCGCGAAAAGGCGTTGAAAGCGGCGCGCAGCGACGAGGCGCGGCGGGCGCAGGCCCTCGAAGATGCCAAGCAGGCTGACGAAGATGCGCGGCGTACTGCGGAGCGGTCTCGGCGTGAGGCGGATGAGGCCAAGGCGCGTGCCGAGGCAGCTGCGAAAGAGCTCGGGCGGGTGCTGTTGGCGCGCAAGACGCTGGAGGCCGAGGTCAAGACGCTGAAGGACGAAGCCAGCCGGAGTGGGCAGGCGGCAGCGACGACGAATGCGGAATTGGTGCGGCTGCGGGGCGAGCGCTCGGAAGAACAGAAGCGGCTCGAAAAGCTGCGCACGGAGGCCGAAGCGCGGGTGCTGGCGCGTACCGAAGAGATGAAGCGGCTGGCGGATGCGCAGGCCGAAGAACGCCGTCAAGCGGGTGAGCGCGCTGCCAAGCTGGAGCTCGATCGCCAGACCGCTGAGCGACGGGCGCGGGTGTCGAGTGAGGCCCGCGAGAACGAAGAGAAGAAGGTGCGGGCGCGGGCTGAAGAGGCCGAGCGGCTGGCCAAGGCTGCGGCGGCTGCGCGTTCGTTGAAGTCGGCGGAGGCGGCGGTCAAGCTGGCTGAGTCGCGGGCCAAGGCTGCGGCGGACGCGACTGCGTCGGAGCTCGAGCGGTTGCAGAAGCTGCGCACCGATGCGCGTGCGATGCAGGCGGCTGCCGAGGCTGCGCGGGCCGATGTCGACGGGGCCAAGCGGGAGTCGTCGCAGTTGTTGCTGGCGCAGGAGACCGAGCGGCGCCGGCTGGAAGAGGCGCGCGCCGAGGCTCGCCGTCAGGCGGGCGTGCGGGCCGATGCGGTTCACGAGGCGCAGATCTCGACGGCGTTGGCGTCGCGTTCGCGGGGTGCGCTGGAGTCGGTGGAGAAAGACGCGCGTCGGATCGCGGATGAGCGGGCGCGTGAGGTCAAGCGGCTCGAGGAGGCGCGTGCCGAGGCGCAGTCGGTGTCGAAGCTGCGTGAGGAGTCGTTGCACAAGCTCGATGAGGCGCGTGAGGCTGCGCGCAAGAAGGTGGCGGTCGAAGAGGCGGCGCTGGCCCAGCTGGCGGCGCGTCGCAGCGACGAGGAAAAGCGGCTAAAGGCGGCCGAGGCGTTGCTCGACGAGCGGCAGGCTGCGGAGTCCAAGGTGCGCTCGGAGACCGGGCGTTTGCAGTCCGAAGCGGCGGGCATCGAGGCGCGGGTGGAGAAGGCGCGGGCCGAGCTGGTGCGGCTGCAAGCGGAGAAGAAGGCCGTGGCTGCGCCTGCGTCCATGGCAACGACGTCGCCGGTGGTGGCGCGTCCGATGGTGATGACGCGTCCGGAGCTGCCGGTGGTGAAGCTCGGCCGGGCGGTGGCGGTCAAGAATATCAAGTTTGTCGACGACGACGAGAAGTCGCGGGTGATCGTGGAGCTCACTGGCAATGCCCGCTACACACAGCTTTCCGGGGCCGAAGGCGCGGTGCTGCGGCTCGACGGGGTCAGCCTGCCCGTGGCGCTGACGCGTACGCTCGATGTATCGGCGTACAAGGGCCCGCTGGCCAGCGTGTCGAGCTATGCCGACCCGAGTGATCCAACCGCGGTGCGGGTGGTGGCCAAGCTCGACGGGCGTGGCGGCGACGATCCCAAGGTCAGCCGCGACGGCAATCAGATCGTGTGGGAGTTCCCGCACGTGCGGAAGACCCAGTCCTATGCCCCGACGCAGGTCAGCGGCTACTCAGCGACGACCGCGCCTTTGCAGCTCGCCGGCTCGTTGCAGTCGGTGCCGCAGTCGGGTGGGCGCAAGCGGGTCTATACCGGTCGGCGAATCACCTTTGATTTCAAGGATATCGACATCCACAACGTGATCCGCATCCTCGGCGACGTGGGCGGGGTCAACGTGGTGGTTTCTGACGACGTGAAGGGCTCGGTCACCATCAGCATGAAGGATGTGCCGTGGGATCAGGCGCTCGACGTGGTGCTGAAGGCCAAGGGGCTCGGCATGCAGCGCGACGGCAACTTGATCCGGGTCGCGCCGGCGGCCGTGCTCGAGAAGGAGCTCGAGGCCGAAGTGGCGCGGGCGCGGGCGGAGGTGGATCGCAAGCCAATCTCGACGCGACTGATTCCGCTGAGCTATGCCGAGGCCGATAAAGTCCTGCCGCGTGTGCAGGATCTGATGTCGCCGCGGGGCAAGGTCTCGTTCGACGCACGCACCAATACGCTGATCGTCAGCGACGTGGCCGGCAACATTTCGCTGGCAGAAGAGCTGGTCGGCAAGCTCGACTCGCAGACGCCACAGGTATTGATCGAGGCACGCATCGTCGAGGCGCGGTCGACGTTCACCCGCGACATTGGCATCCAGTGGGGCGGCAACTCCATCAACTCTGCCGCCACCGGCAATCCGACGGGTCTGTTCTTCCCGTCCACCGTCGGTGTGGCGGGCGGTGCGACCGATCCCGCCAGCGCGACGGCTGGCCTGCAGTCGGGGGCGACGTCGCCGAACTATGTGGTCAACATGCCGGCCGCGGTCGGCTCCGGATCGGGCGGCGCCCTTGGCCTCTCGCTCGGCGCCATCAACGGCGCGCTCAACATCAACCTGCGTCTCTCGTCGCTGGAGAACACCGGCAACGTGCGCATCATCTCGGCGCCCAAGGTCACCACGCTCGACAACGTCGAGGCCACCATCGAGCAAGGCGTGAGCATTCCCATCTCGGTCACCTCGGCTGCTGGCGCCAACACCGTCTTCGTCGACGCCAAGCTGAACATGACCGTCAAGCCGCACGTCACCAACGACTCCAGCGTGATCATGAAGATCACCATCACCCGCAACGAGCCCGACTTCGTCAACACCGGCGCGCGTGGCGACCCAACGATCTTGAAGAAGCAGGCCAAGACCGAAATGCTCGTCCGCGACGGCGACACCGGGGTCATCGGCGGTATCTACACGCGCAACAGCGGCCTGTCGTACACCAAGGTGCCGTGGGTGGCCGACATTCCGGTCATCGGCTGGTTGTTCAAGAACCGTCGCGAGAACGACGATCGCACCGAGCTTCTCATCTTCATCACGCCGCGCATCGTCAACCGCGCTGCGATTCGTAGGTAGTTTTGCGTCTGCGGCTGCTTACCGGCGGCGAGTCGCATGGGCCGGGGCTGGTGGCCATCCTCGAGGGGCTGCCGCATGGGTTGCGGCTGTCTCGCGACGACTTCGATCTCGACCTTGCTCGACGGCAAAAGGGGTATGGGCGCGGCGGGCGGATGAAGATTGAGCATGACACCGTCGAGGTGCTGAGCGGGCTGCGTGGGGGCGTGACGTTGGGGGCGCCGCTGGCGGTGGTGGTGCGGAATCTCGATCATGCGAGCTGGCTGGATGTGATGCATCCATTCGATCCGCCGTCGGGAGAGCGCAGCAAGGCCCTGACCCGGCCGCGACCGGGGCATGCCGATCTGGCCGGGTCGTTGAAGCTGGGCCTCCATGATGCACGCGATGTGCTGGAGCGGTCGTCGGCGCGGTCGACGGCGGCGCGGGTTGCCGTCGGTGGGGCCTGTCGGGCGTTGTTGCGCGAAGCAGGTGTGGAGCTGGTCTCGCATGTGGTGCGGATCGGCGACGTCGAGGCGCCGGCGTGGCCATCGGAGGAAGATCTGGCGACGGTGCGGGCCCGGGTGGAGGCGTCGGAGGTCCGCTGTGCCGATGCCGATGCTGGCGCGCGGATGATCGCCGCTATCGTCGCTGCGCAGAAGGAAGGCGATTCGCTGGGTGGGGTGGTCGAGGTGCGCGCGGTGGGTTTGCCGGCCGGGCTAGGCAGTCATGTCGAGTGGGATCAGCGATTGGATGGGCGGCTGGCGCTGGCGCTGATGTCGATCCAGGCGATCAAGGGCGTGGAGGTCGGCCTCGGTTTTGCGGCCGCAGGACTGCGCGGGTCGCAAGTGCATGATCCGATTCATTATCACGACGGTCGCTTTGTGCGGCCGACAAACCATGCGGGCGGAATCGAAGGCGGCATCACCAACGGTGAGACGTTGATCGTACGTGCCGCCATGAAGCCGATCCCGACGCTGGCGCGGGCGTTGGCGTCGGTGGATCTGGCGACCAAAGAGGCGTTTTCGGCGCAGAAAGAGCGCACCGATTCGTGTGCGGTGCCGGCTGCGGGCGTCGTGGCCGAGGCAGCGGTGGCGTGGGTGTTGGCCGACGCGCTGCTCGACAAGACGGGCGGCGATACCATGACCGAGGTGTTGCGTAGCCTGGAGGCGATTCGTCGTGACCTCGCTGCCTACTAAACCGGTGGTGTTGGTAGGCATGCCCGGCGCTGGCAAGTCGACGGTGGGGCGCGTGCTGGCGGCGCGGCTGGGGCGGGAGTTCGTCGATCTCGACGAGCGCGTCGAGGCCGAGGCCCAGGCCAGCATCAGCGAGATCTTTGCCTCCGAGGCAGAATCGGGGTTTCGTCGTCGAGAGTCTGCCGCGCTGCGGGACGCCTTGGCTGAGCCCAACGTCGTGATTGCCGCTGGTGGCGGTGCGCCGATGTTCGGCGACAATCTGCAGCTCATGCTCGCGTCGGCGACGGTGGTGCATGTGAGCGCCTCTCTCGAGGTGTTGATCGAGCGCATCGGCGACGGCGTCGGCAGGCCGCTCTTCGTCGGTGGGGTGCGCGCGACCCTGGCGCGCCTCTTGCCCGAGCGGCTGTCGACCTATGCGCGCGCCCACTTCAGCGTCGACGGCAATGGACCGCCGAGCCAGGTGGCAGCGACGGTGATCGCGCTGTTGGGTGACGCATGAGTGTCGTGCGGCTGCCAGTGCGATTGTTGCCTGCCGAGGCTGGTGGGCGCGATCGCAGCTATCAGGTGGTCATCGATGGCGATGTGGGCGCCGAGCTGCGGATGGCCGAGGAGCTCGACGCGCATGCTGCAGACTGGGTGCCGAGTCGGCGACTGGGGCTGCTCACCGACGAGAATGTGGAGCAGTTGCATACGCCGCGCTTCGAGGCTGCGTTGGTGGCGCGCGGGTTTTCAGTCGCCAAAGTGGTGGTGCCGGCGGGTGAGGCGTCGAAGAGTCTCAGTCGCGCCGAGTCGGTGCTCGATGCCTGGGTGAAGGCGGGCCTCGATCGTGGGTCGCTGATCGTCGCCGTCGGTGGCGGGGTGGTCGGCGATCTGGCTGGGTTCTGCGCCTCGGTGTTGCTGCGTGGCGTGCCGTTCGTGCAGGTGCCGACGACCTTGATGGCGCAGGTGGACTCGTCGGTCGGTGGCAAGACCGGCGTGAACCTGCCGTCGGGCAAGAATCTGTGTGGGACGTTTCATCAGCCGCGCCTGGTCTATGCCGACCTGCGCTCGCTGTCGACGCTGTCGATGGAAGAGCGGATGTCGGGCGTGGCCGAGGTGGTCAAGCATGGCGTCATCGCCGATCCGGTGCTGCTGTCGATCTTGGAGAAGCATGTCGCCGACGTGCGGACGGGGACGTTGCCGTTGCTGTCGGAGATGGTGCTGCGCTCGTGCGCGTTGAAGGCGCGGGTGATCATGGCCGATGAGACGGAGAGTGATCCGCGCGCGCGTGGGGGCGGGCGGGCGCGGCTCAACTTTGGCCACACCGTCGGTCATGCGTTGGAGACGGCAAGTGCTGGCGGACCTCGGCCGCTGCGTCATGGCGAGGCCGTAGCCCTCGGAATGCTGGCCGCCGCGCGGGTGAGTCAGCGCCTCGGGCTCGAGGGCACGCTGGAGGCGCGGTTGCGCGCGTTGTTGACGAGCTTGTCGTTGCCGGTCGATCTCGATGCACGGCTGAATGCCGACGTCATGCGGTTGGTCGAGGTCGACAAAAAGCGCGTCGGGACTGCCGAAGGCAAAGCCGAGATTCGTTTTGTGGTGGTGGAAAGAGTGGGGATCAGTCGCTTGGTTGCGCTGACGCCAGCACGGCTGTCGGAATTATTGCTCGACGGAAACATCAAATGATACGCTATCCTACGAGGAGGTTCTACATGCGCTTCTCCATCCGAGCGACGTTGGTTCTAGCAAGTCTCGGTTGCGTTGTGGGCGGTTGTGCCGCAAACGATCAGTCGCTGGCCATCGTGCACTTCGTCGCGCTCGAGGCGAACATGTGCGTGGCCGATCCCACGTCCATGAACATTCGCGGACGCGGCATCATCGACGTGGGCGCAGTGAAGGCTGGTGCCTCAGGCTATGTCGCCGCACCGGTCGTACAGAACTTGTTGCCAGCGGACACGACCTCGACCGGCGTCGATGTCAACGGTATGTTCGTCAAGGCGTTCGACGTCAAGATCAACGACTCGCGCGTGCCGGGGGGCTTTCACAATTTTCGTCAGCCGGTTGCGGCGGGTTACTTGGCGTCGGGCGGCACCAACCGAGCCGCCGCAAGCTTCGAGATCTTGCCGCGTGAAGCCGTGATTGGCCTGACCGGGCTGAATCTGGTGGTCGGTGCCTTGCCGTCGGGCCCGCCAATCGTGGTCAGCGTTCGGCCTGTGGTGACCAGGGCCTCGTTGGAGCTCGTCGGTGCCTATGTCGATTTTCCCATCGATGTGTGCGACGGCTGCGTGTTGTTCAATGCCGGAACCTGTCTCATCGATCCGACCAGCAAGCTGTCGGTGGCGCCGGCCACCGGGACCAACACCAAAGAGTCGGTGTGCAATCGCGCGCAAGATCACTCGACGGCTTGTTGCACTGCGACGATGCCGCCGGGCGAGCTGTGCTCGGGATAGTTGGACGCAGTTGACTTGGACTTTGGGCGACGTTAGAACGGGGGATCTATGTTTCGCGAGTACCTGAAGCGTTTGGTGTCGGAGACCGAAGGTGGCGTGGCTGGCCTGTTGATGGGCTTCGACGGCATCGCAGTGGACTCGTTCACCGTCGAGACGGGTGGCGTGGACATCACCACGGTGGGCATGGAGTTTTCGTTTTTGCTCACGCAGGTGAAGAAGGCCGCCGAGATCTTGGAGGTCGGCGCGGTGCAGGAGATCACCATCCGCGCCAGCAACCTCACCATCTTGATCCGCGTCGTCACCCACGAATATTTTGCGGCGCTCGCCATTCGGCCCGAGGGCAATCTCGGCAAGGGCCGCTATCTGTTGCGCGTGGTGGTACCAAAGCTCGTCGCCGAGCTGTAGTTACGTGAGTCACGTGCCTTCGCTTCACGTCGCGGTCATTCACGGTCCCAATCTCAACTTGCTCGGCACACGCGAACCGTCGGTGTACGGGACGGTGACGCTGGCCGAGATCGATCGTGAATTACTGGCGCGGGCGACAAAACATGGCGCCACGCTGGAGAGCTTTCAGTCGAATTCCGAAGGCGCGCTCGTCGACCATATTCATGCCGTGGCCGCGCGCGCAAAGGTCATCTTGATCAATCCGGCGGCGTACACACACACTTCGGTCGCGATCCTCGACGCGTTGAAGGCGGTGGGTGTGCCGACGATAGAGGTACATTTGTCCAACCTCTCGCAACGCGAGAGCTTTCGACAAACGTCGTATACTGCCGCCGCCTGCGTGGGCACCATCGCCGGATTTGGAGCGCGGTCGTACTATCTGGCGCTCGACGCGGCACTTGCGATGTTTTGAGGAGCTACGATGAAGTCTCGTCCCAAATCCAAGGCTGCTGCCAAGCGGCCGTCGGTGACGCTGCCGGTAGAGCCGACACAACCCCACACGCTCGTCGATGAAGTCTCCGCGCTTGCTGACGTGTTGCGCGCGCATGATCTGTCTGAGCTGTCGGTCGAGTATGACGGGCTCAAGGTCCAGCTGCGTCGTGGCGGAGCCGTGGTACATGCGGTGAGCTCCGCGCCAGCGGCGACGGCAGAAGCACACAACCCCATGGCGTCGACGCCCAAGGCCGAGACCAGCGACGGCAATGTTTCCTACATCACCTCGCCGTTCGTGGGCACGTTCTATCGCTCGCCCGGGCCGGACTCGGCGCCGTTTGTCGACGCTGGCAGCAAGATCAAGAAGGGCCAGGTGCTCTGTATCATCGAAGCCATGAAGCTGATGAACGAGATTCCGTCGGAGGTCGATGGCGTCATCGTCCAGGTTCACGTGGAGAACGGCCAGCCGGTCGAGTACGGCGAGCCGCTGTTCAAGATCCGCCAGAGCTAGACCCCGCGTGTTCAAAAAGATCCTCATCGCCAACCGTGGCGAGATTGCGCTTCGCATCATCCGCGCTTGCCGGGAGCTTGGAATCTCGTCGGTGGCGGTGCATTCGACGGCGGATACCAACGCGCTGCACGTCAAGTTTGCCGACGAGAGCGTGTGCATTGGGCCGCCGCCGGCCAAGCAGTCTTATCTGCACATTCCAGCGATCATCAGCGCGGCCGAGGTCACCGGGGCCGATGCGGTGCATCCCGGGTACGGCTTTTTGTCGGAGAACCCCGAGTTCGCCGAGATGTGTATCCGCTGTGGGCTGAGCTTTATCGGGCCGCCGCCGTCGGTGATGCGCCTCATGGGCGGGAAGATCTCGGCGCGTAAAGCCATGGTCGAGGCGGGTCTCACGATCTTGCAGGGCACGGGGCTTCTCGAGAACGACGAGCAGGCGCTGTTGGCCGTGGAAGAGATTGGCCTGCCGGTGATCATCAAGGCGTCGGCGGGTGGCGGCGGGCGCGGCATGAAGATCGTCAAAGATCGAGATCGGCTGCTGGCGTCGCTGGAGATGGCGCGCGCCGAGGCGCTGGCTGGGTTTGGCAGCTCGGATGTGTACCTCGAACGCTATGTCGAGGCGCCGCGACACATCGAGGTCCAGATCGTGGCCGACGGGCGCGGCGGTGTGGTCGCGCTCGGTGAGAGGGAGTGCTCGATCCAACGGCGGCATCAGAAGATTATCGAAGAGGCGCCGTCGATTGCGCTCACCGACGACGAACGGCATGCTTTGCTGGCGCGTTGCGAAAAGGCAATGCGGGCGATCGGCTATGCCAACGTCGGGACCCTGGAGTTTTTGTACGAGAAGGGTCGCTTCTATTTCATGGAGATGAACACGCGCATTCAGGTCGAGCACACCGTCACCGAGATGGTGACCGGGCTCGACCTCGTGCGTGAGCAGATCAAGCTGGCGGCTGGCGAGCCTTTGTCGGTGCCGCAGAATCACGAAGATGCGCGGTTTCGGCCGCGTGGGCACAGCATCGAGTGCCGCATCAATGCCGAGGATCCGGTCACGTTTGCGCCTTCGCCGGGACGGATCACGGGGCTCAACCTGCCGGGTGGGCTCGGGGTGCGGGTGGATACCCACATCTACGAGGGCTATGTGGTGCCGCCCAATTACGACTCATTGTTGGCCAAGCTCATCGTGCATGCCGAAGATCGCGAAGCGGCGATCCGGCGGATGCGGCGGGCGCTCGACGAGTTTGTCGTCGAGGGGGTGAAGACCAATCTGGCTTTCCACCGCCGGCTGATGGACCACCCGGAATTCCAGGCAGGGCGGATCGACACCCACTTTTTGGCCCGGCCCGAATTTTCAGCAGCTTAGGCACTCTTCTTTCGGCGGTTTTGCCCGACCTATTCTTTGGGCTCTCCGTCGGGGAGTCCTTGACGCGGGCTGACACCGCGACCTACAATCTTGGATCGGGTCGGTGGAATTTTATCGTCGGAATGGGCACGTAAAGTCAAAGGACCGGTGGCAACCAACAAAGAAAAGCTGATCGCCGGGGCCCAGAAACTGGTCGAGAAGAACCAGTTCGACAAGGCGATCAAAGAGTATTTGAAAGTCGTCGCCACCGACGACAAGGACGTACGGATCTGGCTGAAAATCGGCGATCTGTACGCCAAGCTCGGCAAAAAGCCCGAGGCGACCGAGACGTACCAGCGCGTCGCGCAGTTCTACTCCGAGCAGGGCTTTTATCTCAAAGCCGTCGCTGTCTACAAACAGATCCTCAAGCTCGACCCGCGGCTCATCGACATCAACCAGAGGCTGGCGGAGCTGTACAAGCAGCTTGGGCTCCTGTCGGACGCGATGAGCCAGTACGAGCAAGTGGCGACGTTTTTCCATCGCGAAGGCAAGACGCGTGAGGCCCTGTCGGCGCTCAAGCAGATCGTCGAGCTCGACCCGGAGACCATCGCCAATCGCATCAAGCTGGCTGAGCTGTACTCGCAGCAGCAGATGGTGCGGGAGTCGATCGAAGAGTTCACGCGGGCCGCCGAGCAGCTCAAGGACGCGCAGCGCACCGACGAGTACATGCGGGTGGCCGAGCGTCTGTTGTTCCTGTCGCCGGACAATCGGCCGGTGTCGAAGGAGTTGGCGCGGCTCTACATCGAGCGGCAGGATCCGCGGCGGGCGTTGCCGAAATTGCAAGTGTGCTTCAAGGCCGATCCGCGTGACACCGAGGTGCTGTCGTTGCTGGCGCGGGCCTTCGAGTCGCTCGATCAGCGGCAAAAGGCCGTGTCGGTGTTGAAAGAGCTGGCGCGGGTGCTCGGCGAAAATGGTGAGCGCCAGCGACGGGAAGAGACCTTTCGGCGCATCCTGTCGCTGAACCCGGGCGATCCGGATGCCGAGGCGGCGCTGTCGGGGACGGCGGGGCCGCCAGCACCGCGTCAGGAACGGCCGAATTTGCCGCCGCTGGCCAACACCGCGAGTGTGATGGCCATTGCCGGACCACAGGGCACCGGCGCGCGTCCGCTCGTCGGAGATGCGTTTCCGGCGCGGGCGCCATTGCCGCCAGAGCCGACCGGCCTCGAGATGCCGCCGGCCGACGAGTTCGATGTCGATCGTGTCGATGATCGGGCGCGCCAGACTGCCGTCGGTGGGCTCGGCAGCGACAAGCATCGCGCGGTGCCCGACGAGGAAGCCGTGGCACGCATCCTCAACGAGACGGACGTCTACATCAAGTATCGGCTCTACGCCAAGGCCATCGAGCACCTGCAGCGGGTGTTCGAGCTCGATGGACGCAATGTCGAGGCGCGCGAAAAGCTGAAGGCGTTGTACCTGGCGGAGGGCAAGCAGGAAGAAGCCGTGCTCGAGCTGTGGTCGCTGACAGAGCTGGTCGATCCGGCGCGGCAGCGACGGTATTTGCGCGAGATCCTGGAGCTCGAGCCGGACAACGCGCGCGCGGCGCAGATGTTGAATTCGTCTGGCCTCCGGCAGCTCGATGGGCCCGAGTCGGCTGCGGATACCGAGCTTCTCGACGACGACATGATCGAAGAGATGCCTGTCGACGACTATGAGGAGTCGACGTCGGATCCGATCGTGTTGCCGGCTCCGGTTGGGCTCGATGCCGACGACGATCTGATTCCGCTGGTGGTGCAGCCGGTGAATCAGGTGGTCGAGGAGCCGCTGCCCGAGGTCGAAGATCGGTTCGGCACCGACGACGACGATGATGATGGCTTTGTGGTGGAGCCGGCATCGGTGCCGCCGCGTCGGGCTGCCGTCGACGACGATCACGACGTGCGGACCCGGTTCGACGATCAGGCGTTGCGGTTCGTCGACAGCGCGGGCGAGGTGGACGAGGCCGATCTGCCGCCGCCGCCGCCGCTGGCCCGGGTCGAGGCGCGTCAAGAGACGTCGATCGAAGACGATCTCGACGAGGCTGATTTCTTCATTCAGCAGAACTTGTTCGACGAAGCGCGGCAGATCTTGGAGGCGCTGTTGGCGCGCCATGCGGGCCATCCGCTCGTCGCTGCCAAGCTGCGTGATGTGGAATCGGCGCAGGAGGCGTTGGGCGCGCCGGCTGCCGAGCCACACACGGCGCAAACCAACTTGCCGGAGGAGATCGCGGCGCAGGCCGAGGCACTGGCCGCGGAGCTGCCGGAAGATTTGCCCGGGTCCACCGACGCGGAAGACCAGTATGCGGCGCCGCCGGAGTTCGAGCTCACCAAGCGCGGCGTCATCGAAAAGGGCGTCACCGCCGAGGATTTCGAGACGCACTACGATCTCGGCATCGCATACAAAGAGATGGGGCTCATCGACGACGCCATCAACGAGTTCCGGCTGGTCATGAAAGACCCGCCGCGTGAGGTGCAGTGTCATCTCATGATCGGGCTCTGTCTCCTCGAGAAGGGGCAGCAGACCGATGCCATCGGCAGCTTCAAGAAGGGGCTGTATGTCGACGGGATCACCGAGCGTGAGGGGCTGACTCTGTATTTCGAGCTCGGGCAGGCCTACGAGCGGCTCAAAGACACGCGCGAAGCGATGTACTACTTCGAGAAAGTGCAGAAGCGCGATGCGCGTTTCCGCGGCGTCGAACGACGCATCGAAGGGCTGCGATCAGGCGTGACGGGCGCGGCGGAGGCCAATCCGGCTACGCCCAGCGGCGACGATCTCGACGCGGCGTTCGACGGCTTCGAGGATCGCTAGCCCGTTATTTGGCGAGCAGCGTCGCCAGATGTTGGTCGATGGCGTCGCTGAGGGAGTCTGGGTTGTCGTCGTCGTCGGCGTCTGACTCTTCGATCTCATTGTCGTAGGCGGCCAGCGAGATGTCTTCTGGCTCGGCGCCGTCGGTGACGAGCTTTTGCATGAGGGTCTTGGTCGAGTCGCGGAGGATGCGGGCGCGTGGCATGGGCGACGATTGTAGCCGCGTCCGAGGGCTTCGTGCCACGATTGGATGATGGGCGACAGCGATGGGCTGTATCGGCGGTTGGCAGCCGCGCTGCGGGCGGCGGAGGAGAGGGCGGACACCAGTGAGCGCGCGCTGGCGTCGCTGCGGGCCGAGCTTTCGCAAGTTGTCGACGTGTTGATTGGGCGCGGTGGGCTGGCCGAGGGGCATCGGAAACTGTTGGCGCGGGTGGCCGAGGTGGCGGCGCAAGAGGTGCCGCGGCGGGTGCGGCTGCGCGTGCTCGTCGACAAATACGCGATGCGCGGGTCTGACGTGGATTGTGCGTCGCTGATGCATCTGTGTAAGGCGCGCTGTTGCTCGTTTGCGTTCGAGCTGACCACGCAAGATCTCGACGAGGGCAAGGTCATGTGGGACGTGGCGGAGCCTTATGTAAACTTACGTGGTGACGACGGCTATTGCGTGCACGTCGAGCCAGCGACGGGCGGGTGCAATGTATATGAGCATCGGCCGGCGACGTGCCGCGGGTTTGATTGCCGCGAGGACAAGCGGATCTGGCTCGACTTCGACCAGAAGATCATCGCGCCTGCTTGATCGGGAGATCGGAGGGGGACTGATCGGAATGGGTTCAGTGAGGTGCGGCGGGCGGGGCGGGGACGGCTGGAGCTGGCGGCGGGGCGGTTTCTGGGCCGGACTTGGCGGCGGCCTCGTCGGCGCGGCGCTTTTCGGCGTCTTCGAGACGCTGGGATTCGAGCTCGCGATCGGGAGGGCCGATCGGGCGATCTTGGCGGAACTGTTTTTGGATGTGCGAGTTGCGGACGACGACCGTCGGTGAGACGAGAAGGTCCAGCGGGCGGAGGCCGGTCCAGCCTGGCGGCAGCGACGGCGTGACCCATTCGAAGACGTGGCGGGCGTCGAGTGGGGCGACGTTGACGCAGCCGTGGCTTTTGACGACGCCGAATTTGTCGTGCCAGTAGGCGCCGTGGATGGCGTTGTGCCACTGGAAGAAGGTGGACCACGGCACCTTGTTGACGAAGTAGCCCTTGTCTTCGTAGGGCTGGTTTTTCATGGTGATGGCGGCGGCCTTGGCCCAGACGGGATAGGTGCCCATCGGGGTCGGGATGGCGCGGCCCGACGAGACCAGGGTGGCCCAGACGGGTTTGTCGTTCTCGTAGAGGACCAAGGTCTGCTCGCCGAGATCGACGTCGATCCATTTGGTGACGCCTTCGGGGATCGTTTTCGGGCGGTCGAGCTTGCGGATTTCGTTGACGGCATCGGCGTAGACCCACAGCTCGCCCGTGACGGGGGCAGTGGCTTCTACACCACCGTCGGGGTTGGCTTTTTTCGGTGCGTCTTTGGCGATGATCAGGTTTTCGCCGGAGATGGGCGGTGGTGCAGCGACGGTGACCTTGAGCCAGCGTTTCTTGCCGACCAGCTCTTCGCCGAGAATATTGACGCGTGAGCGACGGGGAATTTGCGCATCGGGGAGCGTCTTGGACTTGGCGGCCAGGACTTTGGCGTCGGGGAGCACGGTGTAGGCGTTGGCTTTGTCGGCGGTGATCCAGCCGAACGGCTGTGCCAGCCCGTCGGTGAGATCGAGGCCGTGCCATTCGGAGCCGCCGCCCATGACGAACATGCCTTTTTGGGCGAGCACCTTGCCCTCGACGGAGATCCAGTAGACGGCACCGTCGTGTTTGTAGGTCTTGTCGACGGCGACGGTGTCACCGCGCTCGATGAAGCGCTCTGGCTCGGCGCCTTTTTTGAGGTCGTCGAGGTTGGCCCACATCGGCAGCTTGTCGCCTTCTTTGACCAGCGACATGACGTAGGTGAACGGGAGGCGCGCGCCTTCTTTGACCTTCAGCACCGAGTCTGTCGTCGGTGGCTGGTCGGTGGCGGCGACTTCGCGCTGGCAGACGTAGCCGAAGGGATCGAGGGCGTACCAGAGCTTGCAGCCCGAGCCCGGCTTGCCTTTGACGGTGCCTTTGACGGCCAGGTGCGCGTCGCGGGCGGCGTTGCCGGCGAGCGGCGAGCTCCAGGGACGCATGTTGACCACGGCTTCGTCGACGATCACTTTGACGCTTTTGGCGTCGGTGGGGTCGAGCGGCGGCTCGGGCGGGAGCTTGGGCGCGGTGTAGGGCTTGATGTCGTCGGCGCGCATCGGCACCCCAGGGATCACCTTGATGGTGTGAGGCTTCCAGGGTTTGGCGGCAGCGACGGTGGAGACCAGCGGGATGAGGAAGAGGAGTGCGCGCATGTTCGTAATACGGGGAAGTGTAGCATTACCGCCCGCGACGGCTAAAAGCTCACAGGAGACGGACGCGGGAGGTGGGAGACAGAGGGATTACCGGAATTTTTTGTGGCAGGTTTTGCACGTTGTTTTCATGTCGGCGAGGGTGGCCGAGGCTAGCTTGGCGTCTTTGGCGTCGGAGGCGGCCATGAGCGTTTTGGCTTTGTCCTGGAGCTGGGTGGCTAGCGCGTCGAATTCTGGGCCCTTCGAGAAGCTGTCTTTTACTTTTTGGGTGGTGGCGACGAGGCGCTCGCCGGCGTCTTTGAAGGCGGGCCAGTCGGCGTCGCCGTAGCTGTCTTTGCCGATCTTCTTGAACTGCGGATCCGCCAGGTTGGCTTGTACGAACATGACGTCGCCGAGGGTGGTCAGCTTGGGGATTTCGGCGAGTGGGACGTCGCGGTGTGGGACGCAGCCGACCAATAGAAGGGGTAGGGCAAAGACGTAAGCGCGCATCAGTTCTCCTGGGTTGGGGTGTGGGCTTCGGGAATGGTTTCGCCGTCGCTGCGGTCGACGCGTAGCGACTGGCGGCTGGGGACCTTGGCGGCGGCGGTGGCCGGGTAGGTGGCGATGACGCCGAGCATGACGATCTGTTTGCGGGTCTCGGGCAAGACCACAGGGTCGCCCGAAAAGCCGATTTGGTCGAAAAACGTGTAGCGGGCGAAGACGCCCACCGATGGGTGGGGGTTCCAGGTGAGGTTGGCGTCGAGGGTGACGAGGTGGTTGCGGCCCAGATCTTGGCCCTGCTCGACGTCGGCGACGCGGCCGTATTGGTAGCCGACCGCGCCGGAGGCGACGAGCGGTGAGCGTTTGACGAGGAGCACGTTGACGCGCAGAAAGACCTGATCAGCGACGTAGGTTTGGGCGGTCAGTGCGCTGGGGCCGACGTTGTGGGTATAGCTGAGCTCGACGAGGCCGCGTTCGCCGAACCAGCGGCCGGCAGCGAGCGCGTACGGTTCCCAGAGGGTGACGCCGCCGCCCTGGGCGCGGTTGCTCTCGACGACACCGAAGGCGAGCTCGGTGGCGAACTGGGTGCCGTAGTCGCGTCGCCAGCGGCCGATGAGGCTGTTGAGGAGCTGCTGGCGGGTGGGGCTGAGGACGGTGCCGGTGATGTCGCGCAGCTCGAGGTAGGCCAGATAGCCGACGCGGAGGGCGAAGCCAAAGGCGTTCTTGCGCTGGACGAAATCGGCGCCCAGTTGCTGGTCGGCGGCCAGCGTCGTCGAGAGCTGGCCGGAGTCGATGGGGATGAAGGCGTTGAAGCCGAGCGACTGGTTGAGACGCCAGCGCTGGCTTAGCTCGTAAAGCAGGATCTCTCGGAGCGCCGCCGCGCCGTAGGTGAGGCTGCCGGGACGGAGCTGGAGGACGGGGCCGAGGTCAGAGAGCTGCGACGGCGAAAAGGCGTTGAGTCGGCCTTCGGAGCCGCTCACGGTCAGCGTGACTTCGGCGCGGTTCGACGGCGTGTAGAAGCCGTTGTACTCGAGGTGATTGAGGTAGGAGTCGGCCTCGGAGTGCTGAAAGTAGACGTCGCCGGTCAAGGTATAGGTGAGGCTCTGCACGACGCGCGGCTGCGCAAGGGTGAGGATGAGGCTGGGAACGACTTCGAGATAGCCGTCGGATTGCGGGACCACTGCAACACTCGTCGGTGGTACGGCCGTCGGCGTGAGCGGCACGCTGAGGATGTTGTCGGTCCAGGCGATGCCGAGGCGGAGACGGCCCTGGATGCTGACCTTCACTGCGCCCGCTGGGCGACAGAGTGCCGTCACCAAGACCAGCGACAGGAAGATCGACTTGAGGCGCATCGGGCGGGTCAGACTAACACTGTCGCCGCCGCCGTGTTTTACGCGCTACGTTTTTGTAGCACGCGGCCGAAAGCGGACTTGCCCACCGTCGGTGCCAGGTTCCCGTCGACGACCGCGCGACGGCCGTTGACCACCACCTCGCGCACCGCGCCGGCATTGTCGTTGACGAGGCGCTGAAAGCCGCCAAAGAAGGTCATGGGGGCCTCGTGAGCGACATCGAGGTCGGCGGTCAGCCGGGTGGGATCGATGACGACTACATCGGCCGGTTTGCCAACGGTGATCGTGCCGGCGTCGAGGCCGAGCCAGCTGGCAATTTCGCCAGTCAGTCGGTGAACGGCGCGGCCGATGGTCATGTTGGGCGCGCCCCGTTTTTGGGCCTCCTGGACGACGCGCAGCATGCGTAGCGGGAAGTTGTAGTGCGCCATGTTGCGAAGGTGCGCGCCAGCGTCGGAGAAGCCGATGAGGACGTCGGGGTGGCTGACGATCTTTTCGAGGATGTGCGGGCGATCGTTGGTCATGACCGTGTACCAGCGCAGCGCTTTGCCGTGCTCGACGCAGAGATCCAAGAACGTCTGCGCGACGTCTTGTTTGCGCTCCTTGGCGATGTCGGCGAACGATTTGCCGACGAGCGATGCATCGGGCGCGCTCAAGATCTCGGTCGAGCCGAAGTTGCGGTGGAAGATGCGCGGCAGAAACGGGTTCTTCCACTGGCGCGAAAACCAGGCGCGGTATTTGGCGTCGCCAAGAAGGCGGGCGCGCTCGACCTCGTCCTGCATGTGGAGCGCGAGTGCGCCGGCGCCGAATTCCTCGAAGACCACGAGGTCGATGCCGTCGCTCCAGAGGTCGAATTTTTCGGGCAGGGCCTGCCAGCGAAAATCGCCGCCGAAGAGCA
>Ga0123336_10000858_pt1 | contig 29352 bp, 30 predicted proteins | sample SSSSmetaG_FD_96466 | JGI IMG/M metagenome (GOLD analysis project Ga0123336, IMG submission 96466) | Glacier valley bacterial and archeal communities from Borup Fiord, Nunavut, Canada, to study Microbial Dark Matter (Phase II) - ​SSSS metaG | ecosystem: Environmental > Aquatic > Freshwater > Ice...
CCACCAGCGCGGTGAAGTGGCGCACGCCCACAATGAAGTAGCCGAAGAACAGCGTCCAGTTACCGAAGCGTGTGAAATAGTCACGTACTAAATCCAGATACTTCACCGGTGCGCGGCGCCTTACGAATCCCAGGCCTGCGCGGCCCAACATGTAGCTCAGCGTGATGCCGCAAACACTGCCCGCGAACGCCACTCCCAGCGCTTGCGGCCACTGCAGTGTACCCCGATGAATTAGGATGCCGGCCAACACCAGAATGGTTTCGTCGGGAATCAGCGGCCCCACAATTCCCAACATCAGCAGACAGAAAATTGCGACGTAGCCATAGTGCGCCACGAACTGTTCAGCCCACTGCATCAGGGCTTAGACAAGATGGATGGCCTTGTCTGTTCGTTCCACCACACGCCCTATTACGAAGCCGGCAGTCAATCGGGCCGCGTCTTTCGGGCTCAACGAAATCAACAGACCGCCCGAAGTTTGCGGGTCGTAAAGAAGTGTCTCCACCTCAGACGCAATCTCCCGCATGGCTTGCACGGAGGGCGCAACAAAGGCGCGGTTCCGCTCCAAGCCGCCGGGCACCGCTCCCGCTCTGGCATACTCCAGCGCACCCGGCAGAAATTGCAGGCGATCTACTTCAATCTCAATGGTCACTCCACTGGCCGCCGCAAGCTCACGGGCATGTCCAAGCAGCGCGAAGCCGGACACATCGGTACAGCCATGGGCCTCGCAATTCAGCATCTGTTCACAAACTTCGCGATTCAGTTTCATCATGCCGGCCACCGATGCCGCCACATGCTCCTCGCGCGCCATACCGCGCTTCAACGCCGTCGCAATCACGCCCGTGCCCAGCGCTTTCGTCAGCACTAAAGCATCTCCCACACGCGCGCCTGCATTGGTCAGCACGCGATCGGGATGCACCAGGCCCGTCACCGCATACCCAAATTTGATCTCTTCATCCACCACGCTGTGGCCGCCCAGAATCGCCGCGCCCGCCTCGTGAATCTTCGACGCGCCGCCTTGCAGAATCGCTTCCAAGTCTTCCAAGTCGCCCGCCGCCGGCCACGCCAAAATGCTCAATACGGAAAGCGGCTTGCCTCCCATGGCATAAACATCGCTGAGCGCGTTAGCCGCCGCGATGGCTCCGTACGTGAACGGATCGTCCACAATCGGCGTGAAGAAATCCACCGTTTGCACCAGCGCCATCTCAGGCGTCAACCGATAGACCCCGGCGTCGTCCGATGTGTCGAACCCCACCAGCACATTCGCGTTGGCGACGCGAGGGATCGACCTGAGTACGCGATCCAGTACCTCTGGACCTAGTTTGCTGGCTCAACCGGCCGATTTTACGCGCGCGGTTAGATTTCCTTGTGTCATGTGTCTCTATAATCAATAAACCATGAACCCTGGTAAAGCCCTTCTTCTGACTCTATTTGCGGTCTGCGCACTAAGCGGCGCGCGCGAGCCCCAACAAGATCCGCGGCTTCGCAATGCATCGCGCCAACCCGCGCGCAATGGCTGGACGCAGGTCCATCTGGAAGGCACGCCCGCCGAGATCGGCTTCCAAAACGGCTACCTGCTGGCACCGGAAATTCTGGACATCCAGAAGGTGACCATGCTGGAGCTGACGCACGATAATCACCGTTCCTGGGACTTCTTCCGCAAATCCGCCAAGAACATTCTCTGGCCCCACATTGAAGCCGAGTATCGCGACGAGTTGCAGGGCATCGTCGAAGGAGCGAACGCGCACGGAGTCAAGATCGATCTGTGGGATGTGGTGGCTATCAATGCCGCTCTCGAATGGCCTTACTACGTGAAGTACTACAACGACCTGCACCACGTGAAGCCCAACAAGGCCGCCGCACCCGGTGACCATTGCAGCGCCTTCGTTGCCACGGGAAGCTACACGGCGGATGGCAAGCCCGTCATCGCGCACAACAACTGGACCAGCTATCTGGACGGCCAGCGCTGGACCATTGCGTATGACATCACTCCACAGCACGGCAACCGGTTCGTGATGGATGGGCTTCCCGGCGTCATTCATAGCGCTGACGATTTCGGCATCAACACTGCGGGCATGATGATCACCGAGACCACCATCACCGCATTCGCGGGTTGGGATTCGAACGGCATCCCGGAGTTTGTGCGAGCCCGCAAGGCCATGCAGTATGCAAACTCGATTGACGATTTCGCCGCCCTGATGAAAGAAGGCAACAACGGAGGCTATGCCAACAATTGGCTGATTGCCGACCGTAAGACAGGCGAGATTGCAAGCCTGGAACTTGGCCTGAGGAACGTCACGCTGTACCGCAAGACGGACGGCTATTTTGCGGGAGCGAACTTTCCCGTCAACCCCAAGCTGATTCGCAACGAGACCGAATTTTCCACCAGCGACAAGGGCAACAGCGCCAACGCCAGACACACGCGCTGGACGACGCTACTGGAAGAGAACAAGGGCCATATCGATACCGCCAAGGCACAAGTGTTCCTGGGCGACCACTACGACACCTTCGAAAATCGCGACGCCCCCAGCGAGCGCACGCTCTGCGGGCATGTCGATCTTTCGAGCCGCGGCCTGGGCGAGTGGCAAGCCCCTTATGGCGCGGCAGGCGCGGTGCAGAACAAAGTGGCCGACGCCGGAATGGCGGAGCGCATGACCTATATGGCTCACGCGGGACATGCCTGCGGCTTGGATTTTAAAGCGGCAGAACACCTGAAGCTGCACCCCTCGTTCAATTGGGAAAAATCGCTATTGCGCGACATGCCAAGCTTGCCTTGGACGGAACTGGCGCCGGCTAAATAATTTTTACCGGCGCCGGCTGGCACCGCCGCCGATTAGCCCCAGGTCGGCTACCGCGCAGATAATCAGCGCCACCAGATACAGGCCGCCTGTGGGATAGCCGGAAGTGACCAGCAGTGTGTACACCACCGTGGTGATAGGCAGAAAAATAAAGCCTAACAACGGAAACAGCAGGCCATGAAAGGTACGGCTCAGCATGTTGGTGAAGAGCAGCATGCAGACCAGCACCAGCCGGGGAAACGCAAGTCCTAACAGAAGCGGTAAGCAAGGCATGTTTTACTCCGATATGGTAGCAAGCAAGTCGTGGCGCGCGATTCGCCACAGCCGGACCGCCGGGTATAATTGAGGTTCCACAGCCTTGACAGTGAACGCATTATTAGAAGAACAGGTCCCACAAGCAGAGCTGATTCCCGAAGCCACCAAGGGTGGACTCGCGCCCTACCTGTTGTTCTGTCTCGCCCACTTCTGGGTGGACTTTTATTCGAGCGCGCTTGGCGTACTGCAGCCTTTGTTGATTGCGCGGTACGGATTCAGCTTTACACAAGCCGGCATCCTGGGCGGCACGCTCTCTTTTTCCTCCTCTGTTACGCAGCCGCTTTACGGCATGCTGGCGGACCGTTTTCACACGCGCCACTTCACCGTTCTAGCACCGGCCATGGCGGGCATCTTCATCTCCTTTCTGGGCTTCGCTCCCAGCTATCCCGTGCTGCTGGCCATGGTCTTCCTGGCCGGGGCGGGCATGGCGGCGTTTCATCCTCATGCCAGTTCCAACGCCACCAATAATTTGCGCGGTAGCAAGGCGCGCGCCATGGCCGTCTTCATCAGCAGCGGCACACTTGGTTTGGCGATTGGGCCGACTGTGTTTTCATTCTTCACCGGCCGGTACGGCTTGCATGGTGCGGCCGCTGTGGCGGTTCCCGGCGTCGCGGTCACTCTTCTGCTGCTGCCGCTTTTGAAGCCGGAGCGCAGGTTGGAAATGGACGGCGTGCGGCCCGGCTTCGATTGGGCTCCGCTACGCGCCGTATGGAGGCCGATGCTGCTGTTGTACATGCTGGTCTTCCTTCGTTCCGTTGTCCAAATTACGTTCACTCAATTCCTCCCTCTGTATCTGCAAACGCAGCGTGGTTATTCGCTGCGGGCCGCTAGCTGGACCCTATCGCTCTACCTTGTCGGCGGCGCGTTCGGCGGCGTTGCGGGCGGCAATCTGGCTGACCGGTTCGGCGGCAAGCGCGTCATCATGGCGTCCATGATCGGCTCCGCGCCGCTGCTGGCGCTGTTCCTGTTCACCACCGGCCTGCCGTCCGCCATCGGCTTGTTCCTGGGCGGCCTGATGCTGCTGTTCACCATCCCGGTAAATGTGGTGATGGCGCAAAACCTGGCGCCTACTCAGATGGGCACCGTCTCCGCCCTGATGATGGGCTTCGGTTGGGGCATGGCCGGCATGATCTTCATCCCGCTGACGGGGTGGATCTCAGACCACTATTCCATGCAGACCGCCTTCACGCTGCTGCTGGCGTTCCCCGTGATGGGGATCGCGCTTGCGGCCATGCTTCCGAAGCGCGCATGAGACGGGCCGTCTGCCTATTGAGCGGCGGACTCGATTCCGCAACTTGCCTGGCAGTGGCTCTGCGCGACGGCTTCGAAACTTATGCGCTCTCCTTCGATTACGGCCAGCGGCATCGTGTCGAGCTTGTCGCGGCGGCGGGTGTGGCCCAGGCACTCGGCGCAGCGGCGCACAAGACTGTCGCAATTGACCTGCGCACCTTCGGCCACTCTGCACTGACGGACGATATCGCCGTCCCGAAAGACAGGTCCGAAGCGGAGATGGTCGGCTCCATCCCGATTACCTATGTGCCGGCGCGCAATACGGTCTTCCTTGCGCTCGCACTTGCGTGGGCGGAGGTGCTCGGTTCGACCGATATTTTCATCGGCGTCAATGCGCTCGATTACTCCGGCTATCCGGATTGCCGGCCGGAGTTTATCGAGGCCTTCGAGCGCATGGCGAATCTGGCCACGCGCGCGGGAGTGGAAGGCGATGCGCGGCTTACTATCCACGCACCGCTGATGCGGTTGACCAAGGCCGGCATCGTGAAGCTGGGCAGCGAACTGGGCCTCGATTTCGGCTTGACCCATAGCTGCTATGACCCGGACGCTTCCGGTGCGCCCTGCGGCCAATGCGATTCCTGCCTGCTCCGCGCGAAGGGCTTTGCGGAAGCGGGCATGCCCGATCCGGCGCGGCCTTTGTGAAGATCGCCGAGATCTTCTATTCGCTGCAGGGTGAAGGTTCGCTGGTGGGCGTTCCTTCCGTGTTCATCCGCACCAGCGGCTGCAACCTGCGCTGCCGCTGGTGCGACACGCCGTATACGTCCTGGCACCCGGAGGGCGACGAAATGACGATCGACGCGATTGTCGATCAAGCGCGCGGCTACCAAGCCTCACACGCTGTAGTGACCGGCGGCGAACCGATGATCGCGCCGGGTATTGTCGAGCTGACTCACAAGCTGCGCGAGGCCCGTTTCCATATCACGATGGAAACAGCTGGTACGGTCTACGCCGATGTGGCTTGCGACCTGATGAGCATCAGCCCCAAGCTGTCGAACTCCACGCCGGAAGGACCGTTCCGGAACCAGCATGAACGGCTTCGCGTTCAGCCCGAAGTGCTTGGCCGCCTGATGCGCCAGTATCCGCATCAGCTGAAATTCGTCGTCGCAGCGCCGGAAGATCTTGAAGAGATCAAGACTTATGCCGGCGACAAGAGCGCCGTGATTCTGATGCCCGAGGGAACACGCCCCGACGTGTTGCGGGAGCGCTCCCTGTGGCTTGCGGAGATTTGCAAGCAAGAAGGCTATCGGTATAGCCCCAGGCTGCATGTTGACCTGTGGGGCGATCGGCGCGGGGTTTAGGTTTACCAGCCCACCTTCTCTCCTTTGTTCTGTTCATCGAGCCACTTTTGCAACGGTGCGAAGTAGTCTACGATAGCGGTCGCGTCCATCTGCTTTGTGCCGGTGAGTGACTGTAGCGCGACTTGCCAGGGACGGCTCGCGCCCATTGCCAGCATGGTGTTCAGGCGCTTGCCGGCTTCGGCGTTTCCGTAGATGGAGCAGCGGTTGAGCGGCTCTTTGCAGCCAGCAACTTCCGAGAGTGAGCGGTGGAACTGGAACTGGAGGATGTCGGCGAGGAAGTAGCGCGCATAGGGCACGTTAGCGGCTACGTGGTATTTGGCGGCGGCGTCGAAATCGGCCTCGGTGCGCGCGGCAGGCGGCGCTATTCCCTGGTATTCACGGCGCAATTTCCACCAAGCTTCGTTGTAATGCCCGGGCTGGATTTGCCCACTGAACACTTGCCAGCGATACTTATCGATCATCAAAGCGAAGGGCAGAAAGGAGACTTTTTCGAGCGCCTTGCGAAGCAGCAGGCCGATATCGCGCGAGGCGTCGGGCGCTTTGTCGAGGAGACCGATCTTCACCAGATATTCGGGCGTGACCGAGAGCGCGATGGTATCACCGATGGCTTCATGAAAGCCGTCATTCGCGCTATCGCGGAAGAGGAACGGCTGCGTGTTGTAGGCGCGTTGATAAAAGTTGTGGCCAAGTTCGTGATGCACGGTCAGAAAGTCTTCAGCCGTGGGTTCGATGCACATCTTGATGCGTAGGTCGTTCTCGAAATCTACGTCCCAGGCGCTGGCGTGGCAGACCACATCGCGATCGCGCGGCTTGGTGAAGAGCGAGCGCTCCCAAAACGTGGGGGGCAGCGGCGCGAAGCCAAGCGAGGTGAAGAAGCTTTCGCCATAGCGGGCCATCTGCTTGGCATCGGTGTTGCGCTTTTTCAAGATTTCGCTGAGGTCATAACCGGGCGAGGCATCCTTCGGCTCCAGCAAAGGATAAATGTTGTCCCAGGTTTGCGCCCACATGTTGCCGAGCAGATGCGCGGGGATGGGGCCGTCAGCGGGTACAACGCCAGGGCCATACTTTTCACGCAGCTTCTTGCGGGTGTAGGTGTGGAGTGACAAGTACAGAGGCTTGACCTGCAGCCAGAGCCGATCCAGTTCTGAGGCGAACTGTTCCGGCGTCATGTCATATTTTTCCCGCCACATGGCACCCGTGTCTTTGAAGCCAAGCTCACGCGCGCCCTTGTTGGCGAGCAAGACATATTGCGTGAAGGGTGCGCGGATGGGCTTCGAGATGGCGTGCCAGCCGGTCCAGGCGTCGAGCAGTCGTTTCGGATCGCGGCTCTCGGAGAGGATTTTTTCGAGGTCGCCCAGGTCGAGGCACTTATCGGGCTGAGGGCAATACTTGCCTTTGCCGTAAGTGCCCTCCATGGAAGCCACGATTCGAGTAAGCTCTTCGCTTTCTTTGGGATTCGCGGGCGTGGCGATGGTGAGACCGTTACGAAGCAGCAGCATCTTCCGCTCCAGGTCTTCGGGGAGCGGAGTGCTCTTGTACTTTGCGGCCTCCTTAGCCCAGACGACACCGGCATTGATGACGCGCTCATCGGCTTTGGCCGCGAGCGCTTCGGTATCGTCCGTGATGAAGTTGCTCTTCACCCAATCGGCACGTTGGGCCTCGGAGGAAAGGATGAGGTCTTGGCGTTCGGCATCTTGCAAAAACTTTTTGGCCTGTTCGATGGTGGCGGAATAGGCCGAAACGCAGAGCAGTAAAGTAAGCGGGAGCTTCACGATTTTACTGTACTGCACGCCAGTATTCGAAGATGCGGCGGCCTTCGGTATCGATTTAGGCCACACGGCGTTTCGAAAGGAGGACAGCGGCCAATCCATGGGAAAAAGGCGTGGCTTCGAAGAAAGGGCCCGCGAGTTTCACCTTGCCGGTTCGACCGATGTAGACAGGCTTACTCGTCCCATTCACAAGGGCTAGAGAATTCGAGAACGGCTGTGCGTCAGAGTACTCGGGTTCAATAACAAGTGTTCCCGCCCCATCGACGTAGCCCCACTTTCCCGCGATCTTAACCGCAGCGAGACCCGCGCGGTCGATGAAGCCAACGTTGCAGGTTGATAGCGCGTCTTCTGGGGCACCTCCACAACGATTGGGATAACCGGTTGTCGGGTTGCCCTGCCAATGGTTTTCCGGAGTGGACAACTGGCAGAACCCATCCAAAGCGACCCTTGCCAAGCCACCGTTAAAGGGACCTGCTTCGGCAAAGCGCGGCTCGATGACGAGGCGGCTGGTCTGATCGATGAAGCCGAACAACCCAGGAAAATCCAAATAGACCAAATCAAATGGTTTGAGCCTTCGGCCGCCAGGTTTGCCGGAAATCTGGAAGGGAGACAGACCCTCATGAAAGGGATCCAGACGTTGATCGAGATCTTGAGCGGGAGGGATAGAGTTCCCTCTGGTGTCGATGAAACCAAGACCCTCGACGCTTGCTCTTCCGCCTTCAAAATCACCGACTTTTTCAATTCGCGCAACGATTGAAAGGCTGACAACGACCTTGCCTTGCGAGTTGATGAAGCCGACCTTGCCATTCTGTTCAAAAGCGAAGAGGTCTGTCTCGGCATGGGGCACCTTGGCCCAAAGCTGACGCACTTGAGCCATTGAACAGGGTTTTGCCGCGAGTGCGATGAGGAGGGAAAGCAACGCGAGCCGCGTCATCAAGCCGAGGCTAGCATGTGACTTAACGGGGAAGGGGTTCCATCCGGGGTGGCCGAAGCCGTTAGACACTGTGTGAATGCGACTTTTCGCTTTATTTTGCATTCTTGTGACCGGTGGTCTGCAAGGGGCTACGCAGCGGTTCGATCTGGTGGTGTACGGCGGCACCGCGGGCGGTGTGGTGGCTGCGGTGAGTGGCGCGCGGGAGGGGTTGCGTGTGGTGCTGCTGGAGCCGGGCACGCACCTGGGCGGCATGACTACGGGCGGACTTTCGCGCACCGACGTTGGCAAGCGGGAGGTGATTGGCGGTATGGCGCTGGAGTTTTACCGGCGATTGGGTAAGCGCTACGACGTGGGCCGATTTGGGCAGGAGGTGGCCTGGTACTTCGAGCCGCATGTTGGCGAACAGGTGCTGGAAGAGATGCTGCGTGAGGCGCAGGTGACGGTGGTGAAGCGACAACGGCTGGTGGAGCGGAGCGGGGTGCGGAAGAGCGGGACGCGGGTTGAGGCGATCACGATGGAGGACGGTTCGGTGTATGAGGGCCGCGTCTTTGCGGACTGCTCTTATGAGGGCGACCTGATGGCGCAGGCGAAGGTGCGGTACACGTGGGGTCGCGAAGGGGTTGCGGAGTATGGAGAATCGCTGGCGGGGGTGAGGGACAGGACGCCGAAGCATCAGTTTCTGGTTCGTGTTTCGCCTTTCGATCAGGATGGGAAGCTGTTGCCGGAGGTATCGGCGGCGTCGACGAAGGGCGAGGTGGGGGCGGCGGACAAGAAGGTGCAGGCTTACAATTTTCGTTTGATTTTGACGGAAGACGCGGCGAATCAGGTGGCGTTTCCGAAGCCGGCGGGGTATGACGGGAAACGCTATGAGTTGCTGGCGCGGTTGCTTCAGGCGACGAAGGAGAAGACCGGCAAGTGGCCGCGATTCGGCGATCTGTGCAATCCGCTGGCGATTCCGAATCATAAGACGGACACGAACAACAATGGCGCGTTTTCGACCGATTATATCGGGAAGGATTGGGAGTATCCGGAAGGCAGCTATGCTTTGCGCGCGCGCATTTGGAAGGAGCATGAAGATTACACGAAAGGCTTCTTCTGGTTTCTGGCGCACGATGCGCGCGTGCCGGAGGAGTTGCGGAACGAGGTGAATGGCTGGGGTCTGGCGAAGGACGAATTTCAGGATACGGACCACTGGCCGAACCAGTTGTATGTGCGCGAGGCGCGTCGCATGGTGGGCGAGTATGTGATGGTGCAGAAGGATCTGCAGACGGAGTTGAGCAAGCCCGACGCGATTGGTATGGGGAGTTACAACAGCGATTCGCACAACATTCAGCGCTTGGCGACGGCGGATGGCGCGGTGGAGAATGAGGGCGATATGCAGGTGGCGGTGACGCCTTACCAGATTCCCTTTCGTGTGATGCTGCCGAAGCGCGAGGATTCGACGAACCTGCTGGTGCCGGTGTGCTTCTCCGCCAGCCATGTGGCTTACTCCAGTTTGCGGATGGAGCCGCAGTACATGATTCTTGGCCATGCCGCTGGGCTTGCTGCCGCGATGGCGATTCGAGGCGATGCCGGTGTGCAGGATGTGAGCGTGGCGGAGTTGAAGCGCAAGCTTGCGGCGCAGGGGATGGTGAGCGAGTGGAAGCATTAGGGTACGAGACCTAAGATCCAACCTTCGCGGTTAGCGCTGGGCGGGAGCGTGACGGAGAGATAACGGTGGAGCGCTGCGGGGTGGTTGAGTTGCGCTTGCAGGGTTTGAACCTGCCATTCGTCTTTACATTTGTTGGCTGGGGGCGCGCCACAGAGTGAGGGGTAGATCTCGGCGATGACGTAGCGGGTTGTGGGTGGATCGAAGGGCCATACGGAGCAGTCTTCGAGAGCGGTCCGCAGGCGTTGCAGATGCGGGATGCCGGTGAGGGATTGGCTGCCGCAGGTGCCGGGGTAGGCGAGCTTCCACGGTGGCTTGGCTCCGCGTTGTTCAGTGGCGCGCTGAGGGAGTTCGATGGGTGGCTTGGTTGCGGTGAGGTACGTACCCGCGTGCTTCGGAGGGCAGCCCCAGAATGGCGCTGGACCATTGGTGAGGCGGCGATTGAGTTCGGCGGCTACGGCGAAACGGTTGTTCGAGTTGTCTTCGGCATCTTCGATGAGCTCGGTGAGCAGGGGCCACGGGATGCGGTAATGGGCGAAGCCGAGGGGAAAATCGAAGCCGAGGAGGACGCGGCCTTTGAGCGACTGCGCGAGGGCGGTAATTTCGCGCATGGCTTGGTGGCGCGTGGGTGGATTTCGCGCGATGCCGTTATGGCAATACCAGATGCTGTCGGGACCTGTTTTGGGTGTGGAGTTGGCGCTCCAATCTACGACGACGATGTGGTCAAACGCGGGGGGACATGACGGCATCTGGACAATATCGCTCTATGAATTCCTGGCCAAGTTGGGCGCGGCGGACGCGCTCACGGGAAAGGGCGATGACTGTTGCTTCGAGATGCGTGCCGCTGGGGTAGACGTCGGGGCTGTTGCGGAGGCCGTACTTAAGGTAGAGGGGCGCGGCGACTCGGATGAGTTCGGGGATTTCGTAGTAGCGGAGGAAGCCGCCGATGTTGTCGGGCGCTTCGACGTAGAAATCGATGGGCATGTGGACGGCTTGGCGGATGGCGGCGATTTGGGGGATGGAAAGGTCGCTGGGGATGTTGAGGGTGGTGGCTCCGAGGTCCTCCATCAGGCGCGCGCTGGCGGGGTTGCAGGGGGCCATCATGACGGAGGTCTTGATGATGAGGTCGGCGGGAAGGTCGCCGGATTTTTTGAGTTGGCCGATGATTTGGAGGACGCCGAGATCGCTGACGAGTACGCTGCGGAGACCGAGGTCGATTGCATGGAGCAGGTCTTCGAGGGCGAAGGCGAGTTGGGTGGCGCCACGGGCGGCGAGGCCGAGCGCCTTGCCGGCGGGGGAGAAGACCTGTGCGCCGGTATCGAAGGTGGCGCGGGGCCCGATGAAAAGGTTGACTTCGACTTTCGCTTCGCGGCCCATTTCGAGCATTTCGAAAATTTCCGAGTTGGCCATGAGCATGATGCCGGAGCCCTGACTGACACGGTGAACGGGGACTTGGCGAATTTTGGCTTCATCGAGCACGGCGCGCAGAACTTTGGGCCCTTCGGTGGAGGGGATTTCGATGCGGTACTGGCCGCCATCGGGGAAGCGCTGAGTGCTGGTGATGGCTTCGTCGGAAGCGGGGAGGCCGAGCTTCGCGATTAGTTGGTGGGCGCGCATGCGGGGATGATTTCGGATTGCGGGAAGAGGTTCGCGATTTGTTCGCAGCATTGGGCCTGGCCGCGGGTGTGGAAGATGAGGACCGAGGGGCCGGCGCCGCTGAGGACGCAGCCGAGCATGCCGGGGGATTTTTGCGCGAGCGATTCGGCGAGGCCGGGGATGAGCGGCGCGCGATAGGGCTGGTGCAGGCGGTCTTCGAGAGCACGGCCGATGGCTTCGAGGTTGCCGGCGGCTAGCGCGGCGATTAAGACGGCGGTGCGCTGTAAGTTGAAAACCACGTCGGCCCGAGTGTAGCAGGCGGGTAGGGCGGCGCGGGCTTCGGCGGTGGAGAGGGGGTAATTGGGAACTACTAGGGAGAGAGCGAGTTGGGGGGGAATGGGTATATTTACGGCGGTTGTGACTCCGCTCTCATCCATCATGGCGGCTACCAAGCCACCCATGACGGCGGCGGCGGCGTTATCGGGATGGCCTTCGATTTTGGCGCACTCGTTGAGGAGTTCGCGGTCCGTTAATTCGGGGATGGCGATGCGCAGGGCGGCGGTGAGGGCGGCGGCGCTGGAACCGAGTCCCTTTCCAACGGGGATGCCGTTGTTGATTTGGAGGTGGAAGGCTTGCGGGGTGTAGCGCGAGATGGTCTGGCGGATGAGATTGGTCTCATCGGTGGGGATGCTTTCGGCATCGCGGCCTTTAACGGTGATAAGCCATTCGCTGGCGGGATCGGCTTGGCATTCGAGGTGAAGGTCGAGCGCTAGGGCGAGGGTGTCGAAGCCGGGGCCCAGGTTGGCGCTGGAGGCGGGGACGCGGATTTTGGTCATGCCTGCACCGCCGGATCATTGACCGTCAGGGTTTGAGCGGCAGCGTCCACGGTGGCTTGGATGCCGATGGGGAGCGTGACCTGGTCAGTGGTGTGGCCGAAGCTCAGGCCGTAGTAGACGGGGATGTTGAGGTCGCTGAGGAGGTAATCGAGGACTTCGCCGAGCGAGTAGGCGCTTGCGTGATTCGGCGGCGGGCAATCCTTGCATTCGCCGACTACGATGGCGGCGGCCTTCTGGAGCTTACCGGCTAGGCGGAGTTGGGTGAGCATTCGGTCGATGCGGTAGATGTCTTCGCCGATGTCTTCGAGGAGCAGGATGCGGCCTTGGGTTTCGACTTCCCAGGGAGTGCCGAGCGTGGTGGTGAGGAGCGTGAGATTGCCACCGGCTAGCGGGCCGGTCGCTTTGCCCGGGCGAATGGTGCGGAGGGTGTGGGAGGGCTGGAGCGGGTTCGGGTCGGGCGGATTGGTTTGGAGGCCGAGCGGCGCGGTTTCAAAAAGCGCGCGCGTGAGGTGCTGCTGCGACCAGGTGGAGAGGTGGCTAAGGGGCACGGGGCCGTGGAAGGTGACGAGGCCGGTGCGCTGGGAGATGGCGGTGTGGAGGGCGGTGATATCGCTGTAGCCCAGGAAGACTTTGGGGTTGCGGCGGATGAGGCCGAAATCGATGAGCGGGAGCATTTGGGCACTGCCGTAGCCGCCTCGGATGCAGAAGATGGCGTGGACATCGGGATCGGCAAACATGGCGTGAAGGTCGCTGGTGCGCTCGCGCGCGGTGCCGGCGAGGTAGCCGTAGCGGGCGGTGACGTGGGGGGCCAGTTTGAGTTTGAGGTGGAAGAAATCGCAGAAGCGTTTGGCGAAATCGAGCTCATCGGGATCGCTGACGTAGCTGGAGGGGGTGATGAGGCCGACGGTGTCGCCGGGCTTGAGGGCGCGGGCGAGGAGGGGTTGGGGGAGGACGGCCATCGCCTGAGTGGTCGATTGCGAGGCGGCGAGTGCCGCACTTGCCTGGAGAAAGGTGCGGCGGTGCATAGGGATGTTTTAGAGGACCTCCCCAAAGATCTTGTCGACGGGCAAAGGGCTGCCGCCGAACAGGGGGAGCGGTAGTTGTTCGCCAGAGGTATAGGTGACCGTGCGGCGGTCGGGGGTCGAGACTTTGATTTGGCGGCGAGCGGGATCGACCACCCAGAATTCGAAGCCTCCGTTGGAGAGGCAGAGACTTTCGCGATCATAGAGGTCGCTGGCAGTGTTGGATGCAGACAGGACTTCAATCACCAGTTCGGGCACGCCATGGAAATAGCCTTCGGGATCGACATCGCGGAGGCGTTGGGCGGAGATCCAGGCAATGTCGGCGACGCGCAGTTCGCCATCGGCGATGGGCTGGAAGGCAAGCTCGGTGTCGACCATGCTGCCCTGTTCGGCAACAGCTTCGAGGGCCTGGCGCAGATTGCGCTGGATGAGAAAGTGCTTCCACTTCGGTCTGGTCAAGGCCTTAAGTTCTCCCTGCTGAAGCTCGTGGTAGGTGGGCCCGTCATCTTCCAGGAGCTGAGAAAACTCGCGCACTGTGAGGAGATGAGTGGTCGCCGCCATTTTAGACCGCCAGGATTTCCTTCTCTTTCTGCTTGGCCGCGGCGTCCAGCTTTTGGATGTGGGCGTCGGTTAGCTTCTGGACTTCGGCTGTGCCGGCGCGCTCTTCGTCTTCGGCGATGGTCTTGTCTTTGGCTAATTTCTTTAGTTGTTCGTTGGCGTCGCGGCGGACGTTGCGGATGCTGACGCGGTGATCTTCGGCGATGCCGTGGAGGCGCTTGACCAGTTCCTTGCGACGCTCTTCGGTGAGGGGCGGGATGGGGAGGCGGATCACCTTGCCGTCGTTCGCGGGATTGAGGCCGATGTCGGAGTTGCGGATCGACTTTTCGATAGCGCTTAAGAGCGACATGTCATAGGGCTGGACGGTGATGAGCGCGGGCTCTGGAACGTGGAGGTTCGCGACTTGGTTGAGCGGCGTGGAGGTGCCGTAATAATCGACGCGGATGTGATCGAGGATGCTGATTGTGGCGCGCCCGGTGCGGATGGCCGACATGTCATGGGCGAGGGCTGTTACCGCCTGCTCCATCTTCGTGCGTGCGTGCGTTTCAATTTCTTTGACAGTTGGCATGTTAGCGGATGAAGGTGCCGATGGGTTCGCCCATCGACATACGCATTATATTTCCAGCGGTGTTCAAGTTGAAAACCAGGATGGGGAGCTTGTTATCGCGGCACATGGCGATGGAGGTGGAATCCATGACGCCGAGGGATTGCGAGAGGACCTCAGTGTAGGAGATTTCCTTGTACATGACAGCCTCCGGATGCTTCATGGGGTCTTTGTCATAGACGCCATCGACCTTGGTGGCATTGGCGATGATCTCGGCGTGGATTTCAAGGGCGCGGAGGGTAGCGGCGGTGTCGGTGGAGAAGTAGGGGTTCGAGGTGCCGGCGGCGAAGATGACGACACGATTCTTTTCAAGGTGGCGGATGGCGCGGCGGCGGATATAGGGCTCGCAGACCTGGTGCATTTCGATGGCACTCATAACGCGCGTGTGGCAGCCCTGGTGTTCGAGGGCGTCCTGCATGGCGAGCGAGTTGATGACGGTCGCGAGCATACCCATATGATCGCCCGTGACGCGGTCCATATTCCTGGCGGCGAGGGCGATACCGCGGAAGATGTTACCACCGCCGACGACGAGACCTACTTGCAGGCCTTTGGCGGCGATGGCGGCGACTTCCGCGGCCAGACTCTTGACGCGTTCCGCATCGATACCGAAGGAGCCATTGGCGCCGGCCATGGCTTCACCGCTGAGCTTGAGGAGGATGCGTCCGTACTGAGCCATCCGTTACTCCGCAGCTTCGGGTTCGGAAGCCGCCGCTGTTTCGCCGACTTTGAAGCGGGCGAAGCGGGCGACGGAAATATTTTCGCCGAGCTTGGCGATTTTGCTCTTGATGATCTGGTCAACGGTCATGGTGGATTCCTTGACGTAAGGCTGCTCATAAAGGCAGACCTCTTCATAGAATTTTGCCATGCGGCCTTCCACAATTTTCTCGGCGACTTTTTCGGGCTTGCCTTCATTGATGGCGCGCGCTTTTTGGATGTCTTTCTCTTTGGCTAGCGCCTCCGGGGAGACATCTTCCTTGCGAAGGAACAGGGGATCGGCGGCGGCGATGTGCATGGCGAGATCGCGTGCGAGGTCTTGAAAATCGTCCGTGCGGGCGACGAAATCGGACTCGCAATTGACTTCGATGAGGACGCCGAGCTGGCCGCCGGGATGGATGTAATGGGAGATGAGGCCCTGGCGAGTGGCGCGGCTGGACTTCTTGCCGGCGTTGGTAATGCCGCGTTTGCGGAGCACGACTTCAGCATCGGCCATGACGCCGTTCGCTTCCTTAAGGGCGCTTTTGCATTCCATCATGCCCGCGCCGGAACGTTCGCGGAGTTCTTTGACTTGTTGTGCGGTAATTTCAGGCATTTATTTAATCTTCGGGGCGGATGGTGGGCTCTTCGCCCATCAGGCTTTCGGCCATGATCTGCTCGTTAAATTTTGGGTCGACGTACTCGGTGTATTCGGGCATGGTTTCATCGGCGGGAGTTTCATCGGTAATGAGCTTCTCGGTGAAATCCTGCTCGGTGGCGAGGGCACGGCCTTCGATGACGGAATCGGAATTTTTGGTGGTGAAGAGGCGGATGGCGCGCAGGGCGTCGTCATTGCCGGGGATGACCCAATCGACTTCTTCGGGATCGCAATTGGTATCGACGATGGCTACGACGGGGATGCCGAGGCGGCGGGCTTCCTTGACGGCGATGGCTTCCTTGTTCGAATCGATGACGAAGAGGATGTCGGGGAGGCCGGGCATGTCTTTGATGCCGGCGAGATTGAGTTCAAGCTGCTTGCGTTCGCGTTCGAGGCGGATCACCTCTTTCTTGGGACGCGATTCGTAGCCGCCGTCAGTGGACATCTGGTCCAACTCTTTGAGGCGCTTTATGGACTTTTGGACGGTGGCCATGTTGGTGAGGAGGCCGCCGAGCCAGCGCTGATTGATGTAATACATGTTGCAGCGGGTGGCTTCTTCGGCAATGGCTTCCTGCGCTTGGCGCTTGGTGCCGACGAAGAGAATGTTCTTGCCCTGGGCGGACATTTCGCCGACGAAGCGGGCGGCGTCTTTGAAGAGCTTGAGGGTCTTCTGGAGGTCGATGATGTAAATGCCGTTGCGTTCGCCGAAGATATATTCCTTCATCTTGGGATTCCAACGTTTGGTCTGATGCCCGAAGTGTACGCCTGCTTCAAGCAGTTCTTTCATGGAGATGGCTGGCAAGTTGTGATGCTCCTGTGAGGTTAAGAGGTGGAGGGTGGTGGCGATCTTAGAACCGGCTTGGTTGAGCCGGCAGAACGCCATGGAACAAGGGACACCGCCGGGCGGCGCCCCAGAATGAACAGCAGTAAATTAGCGCTTCGAGAACTGGAACCGCTTGCGCGCGCCTTTTTGACCGTACTTTTTGCGTTCGTGCTTGCGCGGATCGCGCGTAAGGAAGCCGGCGGTTTTGAGAGCGGGGCGAAGTTCAGCGTTGAAGGCGACCAGAGCGCGGGAAATGCCGAGGCGGATGGCTCCGGCCTGACCGATGAAGCCGCCACCGTTCGCAAGAATCAGAATGTCGAATTTCTCGGCTGTTTCCGTGGCGAGGAGGGCTTGGCGGACCGGGAAGCGGGATGCTTCGGTGGGGAAGTAATGTTCGAGCGTACGGCCGTTGATCTTGATGGCGCCGCTGCCGGGCCGAAGGAAGACGCGGGCGATGGCGCGCTTGCGGCGGCCGGTGCCCAAATACTGGGTGATCTGTTTAATTGCCATGATTAGGAAGCTTGTGCGGAAACGGATTTGACTCGGACTTCTTTTGCGACGGGCTTCTGCGCGATATGGGGATGCTTATCGCCCGCATATACGTTCAGTTTTCGATACATCTGTTTGCCCATTTTGGACTTCGGGAGCATGCCGAAAATGGCATCTTCGAGCATACGCTGAGGACGGGTGGAACGGACGCGCTGCAGGGTACGTTCGACGAGACCACCGGGGAAGCCGGTGAAGTGGCGGTAGACCTTTTGGCCTTCTTTCTTACCCGTCAGCACAACCTTGGCAGCATTAATAATGATTACGTGATCGCCCGCGTCAATGAAAGGGGTGTAATTGGGCTTGGTTTTACCCATCAGGATACTGGCGGCCAGACTGGCCACTTTGCCGAGCACTTTGCCATCGCAATCGATGAGATGCCATTGGCGCGCTACGGCGTTTTTTGTGGGAAACTGCGTGGTGCTCATTTGGGACACACTTCTCCGGAAACTTATAAACGTACCTGACAAGGGTAACTTTTCGGTAATGGGAATGTCAAATTCAGGTTGTCCGCCATTACCACCGCCCAATCAGTGGCTGATTGCCTGGTTGTCCGCCGAACGCTATGAAGCGGTCGCCACCCGGACCGGTGCCGTCGTAAGTGCCGTTGCCATTCATGTCGAGGATCCAGAAGCCGTTATTGTAGATGCCAATTTTGCTAGTGCCGGTACCGTTCCAATCGGCGACGAGGGGGATATCGCCTGAGTTTCCGCCGAAACCGTAAAACTTATCCTGACCTGCTCCCGTGCCGTCGTAGGTCCCGTTGTTGTTGGTATCGAGGATCCAGAAACCGTTGCGGAAGATTCCGATTTTGGCTTTGCCGTCACCGGTCCAATCGCCGGTGACCGGCTTATCGCCGGCGGCGTAGGGGAACGCTGTGTAGTTGCGGTCTGCGGCGGATTCGTAGGAGCCCGAGCCGTTGTAATCGAGCACCCACTTTCCTTTGTAAAAGTAGCCGATTTTGGTGCGGTGATCGCCGTTCCAATCGCCGAGGATTGGAACTTCGCCGGTTCCATTGCCGCCATAGCCGAAGAAGCCGTCGCCCGCATCGAAGGTGCCGCTGCCGTTTGTATCGAGCGCCCAAGAGCCGTTGTTGTAATAGCCGATTTTGGTGGTTCCATCGCCGTTCCAGTCACCGACGACGGGTATGTAGTTTGCGCTGCTGCCCCCGAAGGCGTAGAACTTGTCGCCACCTGGGCCGGTGCCATCATAGATGCCATTGCCGTTGTAATCGAGGACCCAGAAGCCGTTGAGATAGAAGCCGACTTTGGTGCGCCCGTCGCCGTTCCAATCGCCTGTGACGGCAGTGGCCCCGGGCTGGCCGGCGAAGGGGAAGACGCGATCTGAAGGCTCGTAGGCTCCACTGCCGTTTGAATCGAGCGCCCAGGTGGGGGTGTTGGGCTGGAAGTAACCCACGTTTTGCTGGCCCAAGGCTCCGGCTTGTTGGACGGTGAAGGTAGCTCCGCCGACATTGACGATGGCGCTGCGGTTCTGGCCGGGGTCGGCGGCGATGGTGAAGGTGACGTTGCTGCTGCCGAACACAGCGGGCGGGCTGGTGATGGTGACGAATGGCAAATTGCTGGAGACGTTGTAGAAGCAGGAGGGGTCGGTTGCTGTGACGCTGACGGTGCCGGAAATGCCGGCGCTGTTGGTGTAAATGACGGGAGAACTGATGGTAAAGAAACAGGCTACAGTTTTGGTGGTGCGGATACGGCCGGAGCTATCGGCGAAGTAGAGATTCTGGGAACGGTCGATGGTGAGGCTAAATGGTGTAGCTGCCGCGGCCGTTGCGGGGCCGCCATCGCCGGAGAACCCGAATGTACCGTTGCCGGCAACATTGGAGACGTAACTGTTGTACCCACTAATCCGGACTACGCGAGTGCCAGCCGAGAGAAAAACGTTGCTCGATTGATCGACGAACAGTCCAGAATTCAGCGATTGGAAATTCCGCCGGGAGGTCTCGCCCGACGAACGCGCAAGACTGCTGTCGAACTTCTTTTAAGCCGTTCTGTTGAGCTTCTCGGATGCACAATCTTTCGAATTGGATAGAGACGAGTTGGAAGAAGCCAGCATAGAGCGCGAGAAAAGCTGCCTTAAGCAGCTAACCAACAAGTACTCAAAGATTGTCGATCGGTGGGAACAGCTCCAACATTTACCATTCGATGATCCCCAGCTTGAAGAGGTGTCAAGAACCTTTCTTTATGGTTTCTACCGCGCCAGCGTCATGCTCTGCGCAAGCGCGGTCGAGACGCAGCTAAAGCTTATCGTCCCGTCGGCATCGTCTCTTGACACGTCGGTGTTTTCTCTTATCGAATAGTGGTGGAGTGGCGAGTGGTCTAGACCAACAGACACCCTTCTCGCCAGCAAACGTCCCGTGTTCCGGTTGCAATCCCTGCTTAGCAGTCCTTGTCGCCATGAATTGATCGTTTACTGCGGCGCCAATCGCATGGCGCTATCGTTCGTAACTGGCGGAGGGGCTTAGCATTGAGAGAGGCACCTTGGCAAAACGGACTTTGACATCATTGTCGGGCGGGATGCGCGCACTACGTCGCTACACTGGACGTATGATTCGCGAGGCAAGTGCCCTCATCGGAAGGATGAGCTTGGGTTCTATGGGTGGTGCCTGAGTTAAAGGGCTGCCAATCTCAGGGCGACACGCTGGAAGAGGCTCTTTCCAACATCAAAGAAGCGATCAAGCTTTAACTTGAGACTTAGCTTGCTGTCGGCTCCGTGCTGGCGCCGGGGTAGCTTAAGACCGGGTGCCATTTGGTGTGGCTTTCAGAGTTGATGGCTTGGACGATTTGTTGGATGGCTGTCTCAGTTGAGGCGTTGTCTACCTGGCAAGTGCCCGCCGCTTCGTGGCCGCCTCCGCCGTGGGCTAAGGCCAAGTCGCCGACGTTGATTTTGCTGCTTCGGTCCAGGATGGATTTGCCGAGGGCTAGGACTGTGTTTTGCTTCTTGACGCCCCAGAGTATGTGCATCGAGATGTTGCACTGGGGGAAGAGCGCGTAGATCATGAAACGGTTTCCTACGTAGATGATTTCTTCTTCGCGCAAGTCAAGCACGGCCAGGTTGCCGTGGACGGTGGTGCAGCGGCGGATTTGAGTGGCGAAGCGCTCTTTGTGCTCCTGGTAAAGGTCGACACGTTCGCGGACGTCAGGGAGGAGAAGCGTTTCTTCGATGGAGTGTTCGACGCAGTATTCGATCAGGGCCATCATCAGGTCATAGTTTGAGATGCGGAAGTCGCGGAAGCGGCCGAGGCCGGTGCGCGGGTCCATCAGGAAAGAGAGCAGATCCCAGCCTTGGGGATCGAGAATGTCCTCCCTGGTGAAGCGGGCGGAATCGGCCTTATCGACGGCGTTCATCATCTGGTCCGATATTTGGGGGAAGGCGGCGGCACCGCCGTACCAATCGTAGAGGACGCGGGCGGCGGAATCGGCGTGGGGGTGGAGGATGTGGTTCGGGCGCGATTGATCCTGGGCGCGAGTGGCTTCGCTATCGTGATGATCGAAGCAGAACGCGCAGCCGGGGGCGTAGGGCAAATTGGTGAGGATGTCGCGTGGGGTGATTTCGATTTTTCCATCCTGAACATCTTTGGGATGGACGAAGGCGATGGAATCGAGAAGGCCCAAAGCTTTGAGGAGAATGGCGCAGACGAGCCCGTCGAAATCGCTACGGGTGAGGAGCCGGTACTTTTGGGTCATGATGTGCATATCGGCGGATTCGGCTGGACCATTAGGCCGCGGAGAGGACCTGATCAATCTTTTGCTGGAGGGCGGAAAGGGAGAAGGGCTTTTGGAGAAACGGCTCAGGGCCGTTGGAGGGGTAGCCGGAGACCATGATGACTTTCGCTTCGGGCCTTTTGGCGGTGAGCGCGGCGGCGAGGAGAGAGCCATCCATTTCGGGCAGTTGGACATCGGTGATGACGACGTGGATGGGCCCCTCGTAGGATTCGGCGATTCGCAGGGCCTCTTCGGCGCTGGCGGCTTCGAGGAGATTGTAGCCTTCGCGTTCGAAATAGTTGTGGGTCATGGTGCGGAGGAGGGCCTCATCTTCTACTACAAGGATGGTGCCGCGTTTGGGGGCGGCGGCCTGGGCCAGGATCACGTTTGGATTGGGCACGCTGGGGAGGAGGATTTCAAAGGTGGAACCGTGACCGGGCGTACTGAAGACTTTGAGCTCGCCTTCGGCTTCCCTGACGATGCTGTAAACGACAGCGAGATCGAGGCCGGTATCGTCATCGGTTTCGGTGTGAAAGAAGGGTTCAAAAACGTGATCCATCTGGGCCGGCTCCATGCCGGGGCCGCTATCGGAAACGGTGATACTGACGAAATTTTCGACGGTATGGGAACCGAGGAGCGTTTCTGTTTCGCGCTGCAAGGCGGAGGTGGCAATTACAATATCTCCACCGTTGGGCATGGCATGGGCCGCGTGCAGCAGCAGTTTCGCGAGAAGCTGATGGAGCTGGCTAGGGGCTATGTTGAGGTAACCGGCACCGGGATTGAGTTGGGAGGAAACGCGAATGTGGGCGCCGAGGGTGGGGGAGAGGAGTTGGCCGGTGATTTCGGCGGCGCCGTGGCTGGCCGCGGAAATGGCTTCGAGTGCGGTGCGCTGGGCTGCATCGAGAGGGCCGGCGAGGAGTTTTTCACTCTGGCCGAGCAAGGAGACGACGAGGTTGTCGACATCGTGAGCGATGCCACCCGCCATGCGGCCGACCGCTAGCATTTTTTGTTCATTGCGCGCATTTTGCTCTTCGCGGGAGCGTTGGGAGCAATCGCGGAGGGTGATGACCGCGCCGGGGTTGGACTGGTCATTGACGCTGGGGGAGATTTCGCCTTCAATTTCTATATCGGACAAGCCGGGGCGGCGGAGGGCGAGGCCGAGCGGGAGAGAAAAGGCGGCCTCTTTGCGGAGGGCGACGGCGACGAGATCGCCCACGGGTTCTCTGGTGTGGAGATGGAAGAGGGGGAAGGCTTCAGAAAAAGGCTTGCCGATCAATTCCATGCGAGAGCTGACGGTGAGCTCTTCGGCGAGGGGGTTGACGAAGCGGACGACGCCGAGCCGATCTGTAACGATGGTGGGAGCGCGGGAGGACAAGAGGACGGTAGAGAGCCAGGCTTCGCGCCGGCGGAGCTGCTGCTCAGACCGGTGTTTGAAGAGGGCCATCTGAATGGAGCTGGAGAGGTTGACCTGGCGAAACGGTTTGACGAGGCAGCCGAAAGGTTCGGTAACTTTCGCGCGTTCGAGCGTGCCGGTGTCGGCGTGCGCGGTTAAGAAGATGACGGGGATGTCGAAACTTGCGCGGACGCGTGCGGCGGTCTCAATCCCATCGGGGTCGCCTTTGATGCGAATGTCCATGAGGACCAGGTCAGGGGCGGTTTGGGCGAGAGAGTTGAGGGCCTCTTCGGCGGAGGCGGCGATACCGGTGATCTGGTAGCCATCTTTGCGCAGGCGGTCCGCAATGTCGTTGGCGATGAGGCGTTCGTCTTCAACTACGAGAATTTTTGTGGGGAGCATTTCGAATTAGACCTTAATAAGCGATTAGGCTGAGGGGAAGACAACTTCGAACGCGGAGCCGCGTTCCGAGGCCACGTTCATGGTGCCGCTGAGCTGGCGGGCAAGGATGTTGACGATGCGCAGGCCGAGAGAGCGGGACGCTTGAGAGTTTTGGCGATGCCGATCATCGGGGCTTTGTGGGGTTGGGTTAACAACTGGAGTTTGGGGGGAGGGGGATTATTCTCTCGAAATGTTTCGCGGGGGAGGATGTCCTACACTCAAAAACAGGGGAACAGCGATATGCGGATGCGGCTTGTATTGCTTGCGGTTTCGATGGCGGGCTTGTGTTTTGGCGCCGGGAAGACCGATGCCAGGGTTTTGACCGGGGAGAGCGCTTTCGCGGATTATCACAGCGTGCAGCCGGGGGTGTTCCGGAAGATTACGGCCGATGCGCTGCCGAAGCCATTTGCCACGAAGGGCGTTTCGAATGGACCTTCGGTGGTGGCGAAACCGGCGGGTGCGTGGCCGAAGGCTCCGGCGGGTTTCAAGGTGGAACGGTATGCGGAGAATCTGGACAATCCGCGCGCGATCCGGCGGGCCCCGAATGGGGATTTGTTTGTGGCGGAGACACACTCCGGAGAAGTGAAAATTTTCCGGGGCATGGCGAAGGATGGAAAGCCGGAGCAGACCTCCACGTTTATTGGCGGGCTGCGGGAGCCGTTTGGGATTGCGTTTTATCCGCCGGGGCCGGAGCCCAAGTGGATTTATATCGGTAACACAAATGCGGTGGTGCGCGTGGCTTATAAGAACGGCGATTTGAAGGCGGCGGGCACTCCACAGGTGGTGATTCCGGATATTCCGACGGGCGGGCATTCGACTCGCGATGTGGTGTTTTCGCAAGATGGGAAGCGGCTGTTTCTGGCTGTGGGGTCGCGCTCCAATGTGGACGATCCGGACACGCATCCTTCGGAGAAGCTGCGGGCGAACATATTGGAGTACACACCCGAAGGCAGGTTTGTGAAGGTGTATGCTTCGGGGATTCGGAATCCGGTGGGGATTGCGATCAACTCACTTACAAATGAGCTATGGTGTTCGGTCAATGAGCGGGATATGTTGGGGGACAATCTGGTACCGGATTACATTACCCATGTGCAAGAGGGTGGCGTTTATGGATGGCCCTGGTATTACATGGGGAGTAACCAGGACCCGAGGCTGGAGGGGACTCGGCCGGAGTTGAAGGGGCATGTGATTGTGCCGGATGTTCTGCTGCAGCCGCATAATGCATCGCTGCAGATGATGTTCTATGACGGGAAGCAGTTTCCGGAGGAGTATTCGGGAGATATTTTCGCGGCGGAGCATGGGTCGTGGAACAAGGCGGTGCGAGCGGGGTATGAAGTGGTGCGGGTACCGCTGGTGAAGGGCCATGCGACCGGAGAGTATGAGGATTTTCTGACTGGCTTCGTTACGGAGAGCGGGGAGGTTTGGGGAAGACCGGTGGGTGTAGCGACGGCGACGGACGGATCGCTGATGGTGACGGACGATGGGTCGAAATCTATTTGGCGGGTTACTTATGTGGGTAAGTGAGTAACCCGCCGGTGAAGAACAGGCGACTTACTGCTTTTTGTGGGCCAAGCGGCTGCACGCAGCGCCGGAGCCTTCGGGATCTAACTTATCTTTCTCCATGTATTCGATTTTGCCATCTTTATCGATGACGAAGGTCACCCGGAAGGCCATTCCACGATTGGGTATGAGGATGCCGTAATCGGTGACTACTTTGCGATCTGTGAAATCGCTAAGCAGGGGGAAGGTGAGCTTGAGTTGTTCGGCAAAAGCTTTCTGGGACGGGGAGTTATCGGTACTAACACCGAACATAGCGGTGTCACTTTCATCGAATTTAGCGTGACCAGCCTGGTACGCCGTCATTTCTTTGGTTCAACCACCGGTGAAAGCGGCGGGGAAGAAGGCTAGGACGACATTTTTCTTACCGCGAAATTCAGATAGGGTGACCTTTTTGCCGTCGGTTGCGGGAAGGGTGAAATCGGGCGCCATATCGCCGACCTTGAGAGTGGTGGAGGGCGAGGGCGGAGTTTGCGCGGAGAGCGCGGCAGTGAAAAGCAGAAGCAGGCACGACGTGTTTCGCATGTATCTCCTTAGATTTGAAGCTGTTAGATTTAAAGCTGTCAGGTTTTCAAGCTATCACGCTTGAGGGCGTTGATATTGCTCTTCGGTTACGTGTTCCATCCAATTAGCAACTTTGCCGTCCAGTTTTTCCTGAATGGCGATGTGCGTCAGGGCGGTGGTGGGCGTGGCGCCGTGCCAGTGTTTTTCGTTAGGTGGGAACCAGACTACATCGCCGGGGCGAATTTCTTCGATGGACCCGCTTTCGTGCTGCGCCCAGCCGAGGCCGGCGGTGACGATCAGGGTCTGGCCGAGTGGATGGGTGTGCCAGGCGGTGCGGGCGCCGGGCTCAAAGGTGACGCTGGCGCATTGGACACGGGCCGGGTCGGGGGCTTGGAAGAGGGAATCGATGCGGACTGCGCCGGTGAACCAATCGAAAGGTCCCTTGGTTGGGGGTTGTGTGCCAGCTTTTTTGATTTCCATGGGAGCGTGCTTCTATTGTGACCTTGATTCGTGATGTCGTCGTCGAGGGTGTCATTTGCCAGGCAATGATCCCAAGCTCCCTATTGAAAACTTCGCAAAACGCTAATTCTTGTGCTTTCCTAAAGGAAAGAAAACCGTTGCACATCAGCAGCAGGAAAGCACTCAAGCTAGCCGCACAGAAACATTCGACACTTGGATCTTCACTGGATTCCTGGTTCAAAATTGCACGGGCAGCCAACTGGGAGAGTCTTGCAGATGTCCGAAAGACTTGCCGACAAACCGGACACAAAGAAATACGGCAAGTTGCTAGTCCGTCTTCAGCCCCAAGTCATCCGCACCGACCATGAAAATGACCGACGCATTCAAGAACTGTTCCAATTTCGCTAAAAAGAGCACTTGACCCCGGAAGAAGAAAAGATTGCAGAACTGTTGGTGGTGCTGATTGACCAGTACGAAGAAGCGCACTTTCCCATTCCAGATGTGTCCCCGGTTGAAATGATTCTGTTCTTGATGGACCAGCACGACTTGAAGCAGGTAGATCTCAAAGACGTCTTTGGGACCGACAGCATTACGTCGGCGGTGCTCAATCGAAAGCGGGCTCTGGCAAAAGCACACATCAAGAAGTTGGCGGCTAAGTTTCACGTCTCACCGGCTTTGTTCTTTGGGGACTAGGTTGGCTCTATTCGAGCGTAAGCGAAGAGTCGCTCGGACACCATTCCGGCCTCTTGTCGCCCGCGATCTTCTTCGCTTTACAGATCACCCGGAGTCACGTGGGGTCACGTTGCAGGTCGGACCCCCTCGGACTTAGAGAAGTCACGTCCACAGACTGCACTTTCCCGGACCGGTGAATTTCAATTTCGTAGTCTCCAACGCCTGGACCGGCGTTCATGAAGGACCCCATGCCCGTCACGTCCGGGCCATCCAGAAAACGCTGCAGTTAATGCAACTCGCCTCGCGATAACGTAAATCGTTGGGTTGTGGCTCCGATTGGCGGGGTCCATTCCCAAGAATGGGCGGGATTGCTGCAAGCGGAGACAATCCAAACCACATGCGAGACATTACCGTCGCTGAATACGGTAAGTTCTGAATATTGGAGGTTAACGACAAGAGTTCCCACCGGGCAATTAATCGCCACCGGCTCGCGCACGCGCTCTCGAACCGTAATCAATGGACTCGCCAAAGGGCCAGCAAAGGCGCATGTACAGGGCCGTTATCGTCCCTAGAGAAAAATGCACGCTTCAAGTCTATGCGGTCTCGGTGCGGCAGAAATTCGCTGATTTTCTGTGCCCGTTACCCTTAGATCAGGGAATACGAATCTCATGATGCTTACGCTTGAAATTTCGCCAGAAGTGCAGCGCGAACTCATCCGCGAAGCTGAGGCCCGCGGAGTCGCGCTGCCGGCGCTCGCTGCCCAGTTTGCTCGAAGAGGCTTTGGCCCGGCCTGGGGAGGCACCGGCGACGGCGCGACGCGCGCCCGTCCAGATCCAAGCCTGGCTCGATTCGCTCACGGAGTTTTCGGACCAGATTCCCGCCCTGCCAGGCGAAACCTTCTCTCGCAGCATGATCTATCGCGATCACGATTAGTGCCCCTGCCGCGGACTTCACGGCGGGATGACTCCGATTACCAAATCGTGGACGGCGCGATTGCTTTAATCGGCCTTTGTAAGAAAGTGCGAACGGGTGATCAAGCCTTCCGACACGGATATTAGACAGCCTCCGTCATGGCCAATATACGCCCAGTTTTTGACTGAGGAGCGTTCGGGACCAGTATCAATCGGGTGATCTGGTTCTCCGTGGCGCTTGACGAGTTGTGAGAATGTTTAACCTGGCCGGCGCTTTCGCAGATCGCTCTTGCCGAGCGGGGAGGGTGACTTGCGCACTACTCCAAAAGCAGGCACGCGATAAGACTCATTAAGCAGTCACGACGCATTATAATAATCCAAGTTTCCTGGTATGTTGACGGCGGACGACAAGAATTCGTTGGTAGAGGTAACAGCCCGCGCGATAGAGGTATTCGGAACCCCTCGAACGAGCGATGCGGTGGATTCAGACGCCGGTTCGAGCGTTGGGTGATCGTACGCCGATTTCGCTGCTTCAAAGCCAGGAAGGTATGGGACGCGTGCGGGATGTTTTAGGCCAAGTGGAACATGGCGTGTGGTAAGTGTTTGTTTATAACTGCGGCATTGGCGGCTTTACCGGTTGCCAGGGGTGGAAGCCTTTTCGACGCAGGTGGCGGGCGAAGACTTTGTCGCCGGCGGTGACGTAGAGAGTTTGCATGTCGGGGCCTCCGATGGCGAGGTTCGAGGGCGTGGCGGGGCTGGGCTTCGAGATGATGGCGACTACTCGGCCGGGCTGGTCGCAGATTTGGATGCCGGTGTTGGTGGCTATGTAGAGGAAGCCCTGATCGTCGAACGTCATGCCGTCGGCGTTCGCTCGGACAGCGCCTTCATCGGGCAGGTTGAGGCGGTAGAAGGGTTGACCATTTGCGAGTGTGCCATCCGGTTGAACCTGGAAGGACCAGACCGTTCGGGTTTGGCTATCGGCGACGACGAGCAGCGATTCATCGGGCGAGAGGCGCACACCGTTCGGGTAAGCTATGCCTTCGTAGACCATGGTTCGCTTGCCGTTCCTGACGTGATAGACGCGGTGGGTGGAGGGCTCTGTGAAATAGATATCGCCCTTGCTTGAGACGCAGAGGTCGTTGGGGACTATGCCTTCGGTGACGACGGTTTCGGCGGCGCTGTTTTGCGGGTCGTAGGCTACTATGCGCTTGCCATCCTGCTCGGCTGCGTAGAGCTTGCCATCGGGACCGAACATGAGGCCGCTGGTGTGATGGGCCTGCGCAAGAAAGGTGCTGCCGATGCGATAGATGCCGGCGCGCGTATCGGCGAAATAGAGGTCGCCATTTTTATCGATGGCCGGGCCTTCGGTGAATTGGTGGCCGCTGCTCACCTCTTTCCACTCGCTGGCGGGATCGAGAATTTCACTGATGTAGTGGCGGTTGCCGGCTGTGGAGGAAGACTTCGCGATGGGCGCGGGATAGCCTTTCTAGAGCCAGCGGAGCGCGTCGGGCAGGATGGCTCCGCCGTGCTTGCCGTTGTGGCCTTCGGTGCCTACGACGAAGTTTGCTTCGTAGCCGGCGAACTGGAGGGCTGAGTAAAGCGACTGGTTCGCAAGATACCAGTTGCCGGAATAAATACTTTGATCGTGATCGCCATCCTGGAGGAAGATGCGGAGAGGCAGGGGCTCCATCTTACGGACTAGGCTGGCGTAGAGGTCGCCGCCTTTAAGGTCTGTATAGCTGCCGATGAAGCTGAGGATGCGGTGGAAAGAATCGGGGCGGTTCCAGGCGGCGGTGAAGGCGGCGATGCCTCCGGAACTGGAGCCGGCGATGGCGCGATCGTTGGGATCGGCACTGAGGTTGACCAGCTTTTGCACTTCAGGCAGAAGCTCGTCGATGACGAAGCGGGCGTTGCGATCGCCCAGGCTATCGTATTCGTACGCGCGGTTGTAACGGTTCTGCTGCTTGGGGTTGAGAGCGGGCAGCACGCCGGGGTTGACCATGACGGCGACGGTGGGCGGCATGTCTTTGGCGGCGATGAGGTTATCGAAAACGACGGGCACGCGGTAGCCGCCGGTTTCATTGGCGAAGCCGCCTCCATCGAAGAAGACCATGAGGGGCGCGTGGGTGGCGGGGTCATATTGGGCGGGGATGTACACCCAGTAATCGCGCGTGGTGCCGGGGAAGAGTTTGGATTGGGTGAAGGTGTACTTTGTGGTCTTGCCGTGAGGCACGTCTTTTGTTTGGGAATCGGGGCCGAGGGTGTAAGTTTGCTGGCCCAGCAGGGAGGTGGCAAGCAGCAAAAGGGA
>Ga0123336_10000861_pt1 | contig 29288 bp, 20 predicted proteins | sample SSSSmetaG_FD_96466 | JGI IMG/M metagenome (GOLD analysis project Ga0123336, IMG submission 96466) | Glacier valley bacterial and archeal communities from Borup Fiord, Nunavut, Canada, to study Microbial Dark Matter (Phase II) - ​SSSS metaG | ecosystem: Environmental > Aquatic > Freshwater > Ice...
ATCGGGGGGCTGACGCGGGTGGAGATTGCAAAACAGGATTACGAGCGGGCAACGCACCTGCTGGCGGCAGCGGCAGCCTTGCGCGAGGCTAGCGACAACCCCGTACTAGCCTCCCAGCGCGAGGAGTTCGACCGAACTATGGTTGCGCTCCACCAAGCTCTGGACCCAGAAAGATACGCGGTAGCCTGGGCGGTTGGCAAGGCGATGACCCTGGAAGAAGCCGTCGCCTACGCAAGCAGCGAAGGCAAAACGGGGCGAGGATGACTGGCCCAACCTGACGAAGGAGATGGTGCAAACCAAGCGATGAGCAAAACGAGCAAGCAGTACCCGACGGTGATCAAGGCCCAGCGCAATCGGCTGGGTGAGGCGGCGGTCAACTGGCTGGTACTGGGTTCGCTACGGCGAGCCTTCAGCCAGGTGCGGCTCAAGGTGGAGGTGGGGGCCGAGGCACCGCGCCCCCAGGCCCGCCTGGATCGCCCAGCTATCTTCTACCTCAACCACTCGTCCTGGTGGGATGGTTATGTCACTTACCTGCTTGCTCGTCACCTGCTCAAGGCCGATGCCTACCTGATGATGGACGTGCGCCAACTGCGTAAATACTTCTTTTTCACCTGGGCAGGAGCCTTCTCGGTTGACCGACAGAACACCCGCAGCGCAGTGGAGAGCCTCAACTACATCAGTAATCTGCTGCGGGAGCGACGCTGGCGCAGCCTATGGCTGTTCCCCCAGGGCGAAATCCAGACTAGCAGCCGTCGCCCACTTGACTTCTTTGGCGGCCACGCTGCTGTTGCCCGCAAGCTGCCAACCTGCTATCTCTACCCAGTAGCAGTACGCTACGAGTTCGCAACCAGCCAGTTCCCAGAGATTTTCATGCGGATCGGCCCTGGGCAAACGGTGCAAGGCGGTGCGCTGAACGCCAAAGCCTTGACCAACGACACTCGCCTGCGCCTTGAGCAGCAGCTAGAGCAGATGAACGCCGAGCTAAACGCGGGTCGCTACAGTTCGCCCGCAGCAGAGGTGGAGAACTTCCCTGGCTACCGCACGATCTTGCGCGGCAAGGGATCAGCCAACAGCCGCTTCGAGAAGATATTTGGGCCACTGCTGCCAAAGCAGGGGCCAGCCTCCAAGTTATAGTGCAGTTTTGAGTAGCAGGTTTAGGGCGTACGGCTACCGAGCCGTTGGCAGCAGCTAACTGTGGCCTGGCTAGTGGTACGCCCGGAGGGTCTCGAACCCACGACATCCCGCTTAGAAGGCGGACGCTCTATCCCCTGAGCTACGGGCGCGTATGCAAGCTGATTATAGCAAGGGGACGGGCCACTGTCAAGGCGATATGCCAACTACCTACGACTCTGGGGCTAGGGTAGCGCGTTCGCTGTAGGCAATGTCGGCCAGGTCGCTGCCCGTTTCGCTCGGCCCTTGCTCACCCTGCTTCTCTCGCCAGCGGTGCGCCCACTCGATCAGCGCATCTAGCTGCTCCTGGTTGGGTGCAACCTGCGCTCGACCCTGCTTGGCTAGGTGCAAGGCCGCACTAGGGGTGTAGCCCATGCTGACCAACACGCAGCAGAGTAGCAGTGCGCTACGGCCAATACCGTACTGGCAGTGGATGTAGACCTTTGCATCATGGGCCAGTTGCTCGTTGATCCAGCTCACGCCATCGTCCAGCATCGTCTGCGAGACAGCGTATGCATCCTGGGTGGGCAGGTGGAGCAAGGTAATCCCATGTTCGCGCAGGGTATGCTCATCGTCCCGCTCCTCCACCCGCACATCTACTATGTGAGTGATGCCCAGGTCTTTCGCCAAATGCTCAGCGGCCTCGGTGGGGAACTTGCCGCCCATCGCCAATTGTGGGGTAATCCAATTGAAATTAAGGTGCGTCCTGCTGTTCTTGCCCATGCGCTCAGCTAGCATGATAGATAGTCTCCTGTAGACCATGTGTGGCAGATCGGCAAGCAGGCTGCGCTTGCGGATCGGCTTGAGATCGTCGTCGGTCAGCCTGCTTGTGGACGGCAGTTGCGGCTCGATCAGCTTGTCTGGCTGTTTGCTGCTCAAGGTTTGCTCCAAAAGCGCAGGCCTTGGTCTACGCTGCTTTGCATAAATTATACCACATTGATCGCCTCATGCTATAATGGCGGCATGGAAATCGGCATTGACGCGAGCAGGCTAGCGGTCGGCCAGCGCACTGGCACTGAGAATTATGCCTACCAGATAGTGCGCGCCCTGGCTGCCCTCGACCAGCACAACCGGTATACTCTCTACTTCAACCAGCCGCCGGTTGGGGCCGAAGCATTGCTGGCCGCACTGCCCAACCGCTGGCGCACGCGCAACCTGCCTGCCCGCCGCCTCTGGACGCACCTGCGCCTCAGCCGCGAAATGGCGACGGCAGCACCCCGCGTCCTGTTCGTCCCTGCTCACGTCGTGCCAGCGATCCACCCACGCACGGTTGTTACCCTACACGACCTCGGCTACCTCCGCTACCCCGAAGCACACAGCCGCCTCAGCCGCTACTACCTGCGCCTCAGCACAATCTGGAGCGCAAGGGCTGCTCGCCAGATCATCGCTGTCTCAGCGGCCACTGCACGTGATGTGGTGCAGCACAGCGGCGTGTCAGCAGCGAAGGTGCGGGTAGTCTATCACGGCTACGACGATGCACGTTTCGTGCCAGTTGTGGACGAGGCCGCCATTGCCGCTGCCAAAGTGCGCCTGGGGCTGCAAGCTACGGAGAGCTACGTCCTCTACGTTGGCACGATCCAGCCACGCAAAAACCTGACCCGCCTGGTGGAGGCGTTCGCTGCCAGCGGTTGCGCGGGTGACTATCGGCTAGTGCTGGGCGGCAAGCGTGGCTGGTTGAGCGATGAAATCTACGCCACTGCCAGCCGTCTTGGCCTGCAAAATCGCGTGCTTTTCCCTGGCTACCTCAACGACGACGACTTGCCCGCCCTCTACAGCGGCGCAACCCTGTTTGCCTTCCCCAGCCTCTACGAAGGCTTTGGCTTGCCTGTGCTAGAGGCGATGGCCGCTGGCACCCCCGTGCTGGCCGCCAATGCTAGTAGCCTGCCAGAGATCGTTGGTGACGCAGCAGTGCAGTGCGACCCCCAGGATACCGCCAGCATCGCCGCCGCTCTGCACTGGGCTTTGAGCGACGCTAACCTGCGCTCCTCCCTGCGGCAGCGGGGCTTGCAGCAAGCGCAGCAGTTTAGCTGGCGGCGTTGCGCCACCGAAACGCTGGCGGTACTGGAGGAGGTGGGTTCGGGGCAATGATGAAGGTTGAAGGGCGCAAGCTGGTGTAGTCCCACTGCCGCTCAGAAGATGCGCCACTCATCGGGCAGGGTGTAGTGGTAGAGTTGCTGGATTGGCCGACCGTCGCGGCGGATGCGGCTGCGGTCGGCGCGTTGCACCGGGGCATAGCTGTTCTGCACCTGGGTGATCCGCTTATCGCGTAGGTTGAAGATCACCAGACCCGCCTCCACTGGGCTTAGGCTGGTGTCGTGGGTAAAGTCATCCAGCACGCGGAAGGGAGGTATCTCCTGTTCACGCTTCTCAAGCTGGGCCAGGCGGATGCCCGCTCTGATGTTGGCGGGCTGCTCTGGCGTGTTGCGCTCGGCAAAGCGGGCCAGCGCGTCGCCCACATAGCTGGCGAGACGGTCGTCGTAGGGGGTGGCTGCGGTCAGCAGGTCGCTGGCAGTGGAGGGTTCGCTGACGCAGGCGGCCACCAGTGCCTTCAGCACGCTACAAGGGGCGACGAAGCTGGTGATGCCGCCGGGATCCACGATAGTATAGCGCATTGCATCCATGTCTTTAACCTCACCAGAGCCTCGATCCCTGCCCGGTCGAAGCCGACCACTGCCCGCTCGCCACGCTTGACTAGTGGGCGGCGCAGGAGGGTTGGCTCTGCCACCATCAGGGCGATCAGTTCGTCTTCGCTGAGAACGCGCTGATCCAGGCTCATCTCCTTGTATTTAGTCGCCCGCGTGCTGAGTACGTCGTGGGCGGTCAGGCCAACCCCGTGCAGCAGGGCGCGCAATTCGTCCGTGCCGAAGCGATCCTTGAAGTAATCGCGCCGCTGAAAGCTGATGCGCTCATCCTTCAGCAGGCTCTCTGCCTTCTTGCAACTGGTGCAAGAGGAATACAGATAAAGCTCTACGCCCTCACACATCGCTCAAGGTCCTTTCTATTTTACCCAATCAAGCTGCTGCGATCCAATTCGGCGTGGCTGTTGGCCGCGCCTCTAATGCTCCTCCAATGCATTTACCGTCCGCCGCAGCCGCAGAGTTCTAATCTGGGCCGGGCCGAAGTGGAGGGTGAGAACACCATCGCTGAGTGGCAATAGATCGCCGACCACTTCCTCCAATACGTTTGCTGCATAGAAGTGGCAGTCGCGCCAGAGTGGGGGGAGTGGCAGGCTGATGGTCAGCGGGCGGTCGCGCTTGTTGACCAGCCTCAGGATCACCCCATCACCATCCTCGGCGGGCTTGAGGGCCGACCACTCGATCTCGTCGGCCAGGGGCAGCAAGCCAGCAGCAGGCCAGTCGGCTACTGCCCCAGCCGCACCGCCGCTGCTGGCATAGGCCAACGAGGGATTGTGGCAGGCGGCCACCCGCCCCCACAATGCTGCCTGCGCAAGCGGCTGAGGGACGAGCAGGAGGCTGTAGCTGAAGTGGTGGGTGCCGATCATCTGCGCCGCCGGGGTAACAAGCTCTGGCCCTGCCGCCGAAGGCCGCGTCTCAAGGTCGCTGCGGGACAGGTGGCCCACGGCGCGCAGGAGCGTGAGGTGGAGAGTGCTACCTCCTGCCGTCGCAGTCGCCTCCACCTCGCGCAAGCCCTGGGGGATCAGCAAGAAGCTGGCCCGCGCGTCGCTAAGTGCAGCGAAGGCGTTGACCGGGCGCGTAGGCTGTGGCAACTCGACCCAGGCGATATCGCCCGCCTCTGGATCGCGGTAAGGGCGGCTTACTAGCTCGAAGTGGCCGTCAGAGTAGACTACATCGCTCTTGATCGGGGTGTGGAAGGTGACACGGAGGCGATGGTCACGGGCGCGGTTGTGGATCGTGGTCTCAAAATCGATCCGTTCACTACCTGCATAGATGCGCACACGGCTCTCAATCCTGAGACTAACCCGCTTCTTGCTGCGGCTGCTGCGCTCCTCGCTCAAGCCTGCTGGCACGGAGTAGCGGTAGATTAGCTTCCACTCGGCGAACAATGGCCCAGTGGCCGTCACTGTTACCCGCACTGGCACACGCATGAAGCTGAGGCGGCTGGCCCGTTGCCGCTGCGGATGGGCAACCACGCTGTCCAGCGGCGGCGGGCAGTAGTTGTAGGTATCGCCCTTCTCACCCCCATCGCTGAAGGCGTTGAGCGGGCCATGCTGCCTGCCATCGCGCTTGTCTAGCAGGTAGAGGAAGCCATCCTTGCCAATAGTCAGGCGGTAGTGCTGGTTCTCCAAACCCTGCGGGCTGGCGAGCAAATCGCTGGCAGGCGGCCTGCCACCATCGCTCAGGCTGTAGCGGCGCACAGCACCACTGCCCACCTCCCGCTGCGGGAAGTAGAGACGATAGTCGTAGCCGAGGGTGACGTAGCCGCTGACCCGCTTGACCTGCTGGTTAGCTTCAAGGAAGGCACGGCCTTGAGCGACGGTGGCGGGCATGGTGAAGGTAGGGCTGGGCTGATCGCCGAGCAACACTGTCACACTGGCATTATCGGGCGCAGCTAGCCCCCAGTCCACCCGCTGCACGTGACGGCCCATAGCGACGGTAGTATTACCCGCCATGCCCATGATCATCTTTGCGTAAGCGATTGGCACATTGAAGGAGGTAAGTACCCGCCCCTCCTGTGGCACAAGCTGGCAATGAACTGGTCGTCCCTGCTCGTCGCGCAGCAAAGGGGAGATCAGCGGTTGCGGGGTAGTCAGGTCTGCCACGCACACCTCCTCCGCTCGTGGAGCCAGCGGGTTGAAGGTGACAATCTGGGCCAAGCCGTCCCCGCTAGCCCGTGGCAGGTGGTGGCTAAGGGCGGCCCAGTAGTCGGCGATCAGGGAGGCCATCAACTGCTCGGCACTGGCGAAGCGAGCGGCCACGTCTTGCTGCACCTGGTCAACATTGCAGCCAGAGATACTGTCGTGTGGCTGGTTTTGCAGCAGCAGCGTCCAGATGCGCCGATGAGCGGTCGGCTCGTGCGCTTCGCCGAGGAGAGTAAGCCAGGCTGCCAGTGGCTCTACTACGCGCTCCATCAGGTTGGTAGCCCGAAAGTCTCGTACCTTGAACGGGGTGCGCGTGCTGGCGACGTTGGGCAGGATCGGCGCACGTTGCGGGTGGCGCAACTCGCCAATGTGCAGCGGCAAATCCACCAGCCTTTCGCCCAGTTCGGCCCGTACTGCGCTCAAGTAATCGGTCAGCAGCCCCGTCTCTACCCGCACCCCTGCATCGTTGCTGGGCAGCGCGTGGATTGCAGAGGCCAACCCCGGTTGGATGCCCTGGTGGTCAAAGCCGTTGGGCAGCAAGGCAATGTTACTGGCTTGCCAGGGCTGCAACGAGGTGGCAATCTGCTCAACCCGGTGGCGCAAACCCTCACCATCTAGCGGCAACTGCTGACCTATGCCATAGCTCTCCACCAGGTAGCTAGCCAACACGCGGCTGCCATCAGGTGATTGCCACCAGAACTCGGTGCTAGCTAGCTGCGGCGGCACCCCGCGCCAGACTACTGCCGTGTCGATCCCGGCACTCCGCAGCAGTTGCGGCATCTGCCCCACGTGGCCGAACATATCAGGCAGGTAGCCGACCAGCAGTGGCGCACCCCACTGGCGTGCATCCTGCAAGCCACGCAGCAGGTTGCGGATCAGGCTCTCTTGCGAGACCAGGAACTCATCCGGTAGCACATACCAGGGGCCGACGCTGATCCGTCCCGCTCGCGTCAGAGTTAGCAGCCGTTCGCGCATGGCAGGGCGCAGGTCGAGGTAGTCGTCGAAGACCGCCGTTTGGCCGTCGAGCAAGAAGCCAGGGTGCTGCGGCTCCTGCTCCAAGGTCTGGATCAAGGTGTCGAAGGCGCGCACCAATTGCCAGCGAAACTGCTCAAAAGGGGTGTGCCACTCCCGGTCCCAGTGCGTGTGGGGTACTACGATGATGCGCTTGATCGTGGGCTTGCCCATGGTGGTTCTCCTTTAACGTAGCCGTGCAACAAATGCCTGCCAGTCGCCAGCAGCGCAGGTGGCGAAATCTCTGCTACCCTGCAAGTAGGCAGACACGAAGCCGGGCTGGATCAGCGATGCCATCCGCAACCACTCCTGCGCGTCGTCACAATCACTGCGCTGGGCGGCCTCGGCAGCCAGCACGGTACAGGCGCGGGCGTAGGTGGGGGCGTAGATGGTGTCGGCAACCTCAAGGGCCAGTTGCTCGGCAAGGGGGCGGCTGGCGCGCAGGAAGGCGGCAAAGGCGTTGATCGCGGCTGCTTCCGCGCCCGCCTCCACCTGGGCTAGCCCCCGGTTGAACTGGGCCTGTGCGTTGTCTGGCTCCAGTGCAAGCACCTGCGCGTAGTCGGCCAGAGCCTCAGCGGTGCGGTCTAGCTGACGGTAGGCAAAGCCACGGTTGTTGTAGGCGAGGGCGTAATCTGGCGCGAGGCTGATCGCCCGGTTGAAGTCGCTCAGGGCTGCGGCTGGCTGGCCCGCCTGCGCGTAGGCTGTCCCCCGGTTGTTGAAACCTGCTGGCACAGTTGGCGCGAGCTGGATCGCCGCGCTAAAGGCCGCTATCGCCTCTGCAAAGCGGCCCGCTTGCAGGTAGGTAGCCCCCTGCACAGTATAATCCTCTAGCTCCAACTCCTCCGCCTCGGCCATCGTTGCCCCTCCCCGCCCTATTATACCATCTGCCCACCGTGTGTTATAATAAGCACATACCAGCAGGTTGTGCTGAGTTGCAGCTCAACAGCACGCCAGATTAGACAAGGAGAATGTGTTTTGGAGATCATTCAGGCGATCATCCTCGGCCTCGTGCAGGGCTTGACCGAGTTCATGCCAATCAGCAGTTCAGCCCACCTGATCATCGTCCCCTGGCTGTTCGGTTGGCAAGACTTTGGCATTGGCTTCGACGTGGCCCTACACTGGGGGACGCTGGTGGCGGTACTCGCTTACTTCTGGCGCGACATCATCCGCTATGTGCGCGCCCTCTTTACCGGGCTACCCAGCTTCGGCCCCAGTGCAAGCCTCGGCCTGACCGCTGGTAGCTCCCCTGCGACAGCCAACCCAGCGCAGCAGGCCGAGCAGGAGAGCGACCGCCGCATAGCCTGGCTGCTGCTGATCGCCACCGTCCCTGGCGCAATCGCGGGCCTACTGCTAGAATCGAAGATTGACGACTCCTTCCACACCCCCGCTAACTTGAACGCCTGGGGTATCTACGCAATTGCCGGAGCAATGATCGTCATGGGCCTCGTTCTACTGCTGGCCGAACGGCTCTACAGTGGCAAGGGCAAGCCGCTGACGGGCATCACCCTGGTGGACGCGGTGATCATTGGGCTGGCCCAGGCCGTCGCTGTGCTACCCGGCGTGTCCCGCAGCGGTGCGACGATCACCGCTGGCTTGTTCCGCAAGATCAACAGGGCCGACGCTGCCCGCTTCAGCTTCCTGCTCTCCAGCCCGATCATCGTCGCCGCTGGCCTCAAGAAGCTGTACGATTTGATCAAAGACCCTGCCCACGCCAATCCTGCTAACATCCCCACACTTGCCTTCATCCTCGGCTTCCTGGCCGCCGCCATCGGGGGCTATCTAACCATCCGCTTCCTGATCGGCTACCTGCAACGGCGCAGTACGGCAGTGTTCGTCGTCTACCGACTGGTGTTGGGCGTAGCTCTGATCATACTGGCAATGCTCAACTTCCGTCGATAGGCAAATGGTAAGTTAACGGTAAGGTGAGAAACATCTTTGATCGCTTGACACACCAGATAGCCTGATCTATGATAAGGGAACGATAGCCGACCACCAACCCCCGTTCCTAGCCACAGGTCAGGATGATGATCGCACCCCTTCCCTACCCAGAGCAGAATGTCGCCAGCCTGCTCCAGCAGCAGGAATATCTGGCTGCGCTGCATGAAACTGCGCTAGCCCTGATGAACCGCCGCAACGTGGGCGACCTGCTACAAGTGCTGGTTGCCCGCGCTGGCTTGCTGGCCGGCACCCTGCACGGCTACGTCTACCTGCTTACGCCAGACCGCCGCCAGTTGCAGATGACAGTGGGAGCGGGGGTCTTTAGCGCACAGGTTGGCTATCGGGTCGGCCTGCACGAGGGCATCAGCGGGCGGGTCTGGGCTAGTGGGCTACCAGTAGTGGTTGACGACTATCAGACCTGGCCCAGCCAAAGCCCTGCCTTGTCTAGCCTCGGCTTCCACGCGGTGGTGGGGGTGCCGCTTACGTCGGGGACGCAGGTGGTGGGGGTGCTGGGCCTTGCCCACCTTGACCCCGACTGCCAGTTTAGCCACGAGATGATAGACCTGCTGCTACGCTTTGCCGAAATCGCCACCATTGCCCTCGACAATACAGCCCTCTACCTGGCCGCGCAGCAGGAGCTTGCCGAGCGCAGGCTGGTAGAGGCGGCCCTGCGCGAGAGCGAAGAACGCTACCGGATCGTCTCCGCCCTCACCTCCGAGTTCGTTTACTCGCTAGCTGTGGATGAGCAAGGCAAGACCCACCTGGAATGGGTGTCTGGTGCCTTCCCTGGCCTGCGCCGCTACAAGGCCGAGGAACTGAACGCCCGCGGTGGCTGGATCGCCTTCGTCCACCCCGATGACCGCGCCCATGTCCTGCGCATGACCGCCCAGGCACTGCACACAGAGACGCTGGTTTGTCAATATAGGCTGCTCACCCGCCACGGCGTGCGCTGGGTGCGTACCTACTCGCGCTCAGAGAAGGATGTACGGCTGGGACGGGTGGTGCGTATTCTCGGTGCTGTGCAGGACATCACGGAGAAGAAGGAGGCAGAGGAGGCCCGCCAGCAGGCCGAAGCTAACTACCGCAGCATCTTTGAGAACGCAGTAGAGGGCATCTACCAGACGACGCTGGACGGTCACTACCTGACGGTCAACCCGATGCTCGCCCAAATCCACGGCTACACCTCGCCAGCAGAGATGATCGCTCAGGTGACAGACATTGCGCACCAGTGCTACGTTGACCCTAGCCGTCGCCAGGATTTCATCAGCCTCATGGCGCAGCACAACAGGGTGAGCAACTTCGAGTTCCAGGCTTATCGTAAGGATGGTAGTATAATCTGGATTGCAGAGAACGCCCGCACCATGCGTGACCTTGCAGGCCGAGTGGTCGGCTTCGAAGGGACGGTGGTGGACATCACCGCCCGCAAGCAGGAGGCTTATCGGCTGCACCTGCAAGCAACAGCCCTCAACGCCGCCTCCAGCCCAATGTCTATCGCCAACGCCAGAGGGCAGATTGAGTGGGTCAATGCCGCCTTCACTACCCTGACTGGCTACCAGGTACGCGAGGTCGTCGGTAGGAACATCCGAGTGCTGGCCGCAGCGGGTGACAACGACCCGCGCATCTACGAGCGGCTGTGGCAACGGGTGTGCGGCGGGCAGGTCTGGCGTGGCGAACTGATCAACCAGCGCAAGGATGGCAACAGCTACACCGACGACGTGACGATCACCCCAGTGTTGGACGAGCGTGGGCAGATCAGCCAGTTGATCAGCGTCCACCAGGACGTGACCGAGCGCAAGCACTATGAGCAGGAGCTAGCCTACCGCGCCAGCCACGACCCACTGACCAACCTGCCCAATCGTCGCATCCTGCTTGAGCGGCTGGAAAGGGCGGTCGAACTGGCCCGCACCTGCGCCCAAAGCAGCGTCCTCCTCTTTCTCGATCTAGACAGGTTCAAGCTGGTCAACGACCGCCTGGGCCACAGTGCGGGCGACCGCCTGCTGGTGGGGCTGGCGAACATCATGACCAGCCAGCTACACGCAGGCGATCTGCTGGCCCGCATGGGTGGCGACGAGTTCGCAGTGCTGCTGCCAAACAGCCAACTAAGCAAGGGCGAAGCTGTGGCTCGACGGCTGTGCAGCAGCGCGGGCAGCATCACCCTCAACCTGGGTGGCAGCATTTTCCACCCCAACCTCAGCGTGGGCATCGCCCTGGTGGACGGCGCAGAGGCAGCCGAGACGATCCTCGGTCAGGCGGACGCAGCTATGTACTACTCGAAGCAGCAAGGTGGCGACCGCACTACCCTCTACCAACCCCCGCCTGGGCTGTCAGGCCCGCCCGTAGACGGGAATCGCAGCCCCGCTGATCAGATCGCTGGCGGGCGAGGCAAGGAATAGTAGCACCTGGGCAAGCTGCTCTGGCTTCGGCCAGGTCTCATAATCGGCATCGCCCATCGCCTTGCGGTTGGCAGGGGTGTCTATGATGCTCGGCATGATCGCGTTGACCTGGATGTTGCGGGCGCGACCCTCGTCCGCCAGTGCCTCAACCAGCTTGTTGAGGGCTGCCTTGCTCACCCCATAGGCAGCAGCGTTGGCAGCACTGCTGACCGCAGCCCGGCTGCTGGTCATGATGATCTTGCCATGCCCCGCCGCGATCATCGGCGGCAGGCAGGCGCGGGCGGCAACGAAAGCAGTACGCAGGTTGCTATCTAGCTGCCCATCCCACACCATGTCGTCCAGTTCCTCTACCGGGTTGCCCGCCGCATAGCCGCCCGTGAGATTGAGCAGGATGTCTAGCCGCCCCCACTTGTCCAGCACATACTGCACAAACTCGTGCATATCGCGCTGGCTATTAACGTCCACTTCGCTGCCCACAATCAGGGCGCGGTCAAGGTGGGCAGGCCAGGCTTTGACCAGCTTCTCCCAGTCGCGCTCGGTGCGGTAGGGGATCGCCACGCGCACGCCCGCTGCGACAAAAGCCTGCACTACAGGGCTGCCCAGCCCGCCCGCCCCACCCGGTATCACAGCCACCTGCCCTGCCAACGCATCGTATGGGTTCTGCATCTACGCTCCTCCTCTAAGTCTGCGCTCAAAGCTCGTTGCTCGTCAATCGCCCCGATAGAGGGCGTAGTTGTTCTCGGTCTCATAGATTTTGACTTCGTAGAGGCTGGTTAGTTCGCGGGCCAGTTCGCGCCAGCAGACGTAGGCGATGTTCTCCGCCGTTGGCACGATGCCCTCGAAGAATGGCACCTCCAGGTTGAGGTGGCGATGATCCATGTGGCTCAGTAGCCGCCGCTCGATGATCGCCTTGAGGTCGGTCAGGTTCATCACCATGCCATTGATGGGGTCGATCTCCCCCTTGACCGTAACTTCCAGCACATAGTTGTGGCCGTGACCGTAAGGGTTGTTGCACTTGCCGTAGAGTGCATCGTTCTCCACCTCGTTGAGGCTGTCGCTGTGCAGGCGGTGGGCTGCGCTGAAGACGGCCCGCCGCGTAATATAGGCTACTGGCATCTAAGTACACCTTTCGTGGCTGATCGGTCGCCAATTTGGGCTGCCAAAGGTAAGCTAGGCCGCTGCTGATCCTGCGTTGAGAAGCCACCACCGCTTATTCGTTGCTGAAGATAATCATGTTTGCGCCGCTGATGTGCTTAGCCCGGTCGCTGACCAAGTAGAGGATGGTGTCGGCAATGTCGGCAGGGGTGGTGCTGGTCTTGAGGTGGGGGGCAGCAGCGCGCAGCATCTCGGTGTCCACTGCCCCAGGACTGACAGCGTTGACGCGGATGTGGTGCGGCTTGCCCTCGACCGCCATGATCTCGGTCAAGCCCAACACGCCGTATTTGCTCACGTTGTAAGCACTGAGGCCAGGGAACTTCTCGACGTTTGGCACGCCAGAGAGAGAGGCAAGGTTGATGATGCAGCCTCCACCATAGGTTTGCATCAGGCGAAAAGCGCGCTGGCTGCACAAGAAGGTGCCACGCAGGTTGGTGTCCAGCACAGCATCCCACTCGGCCACGCTCATCTCGGCGAACGGCTTGAGCAGAATGGCGGCGGCGTTGTTGATCAAGATGTCCAGCCGACCGCCCAGGCTAGTAAGGCTGGCGAACAGCGTGTCCACATCCCGCTCGTCGCTGATGTCGGCCTCGACCGCCACCGCTTGGCCGCCTACCGCGTTGATCGTCGCCGCAGTGTCAGCGATTTGGCTGGCGTTACGCGAGCAGCAGATGATCGTTGCCCCCGCTGCCGCCAGCCGCTCGGCTGTAGCCCGCCCAATGCCTCGCCCCGCCCCAGTGACGATAGCCACGCGCCCTTCAAGCTCACCCATCGCCGCACCTCCTTGCCGTTGCCCTGATTATAGCACAATTTGGGCAAGCCAACGGGGAGGAGGAGAGTTGTTCAGATACAAGTTTCTTCTTGTACCTACTGCCAGCAGTAGCTACAACTTTGCAACAGGGATAGACAGGCTGGTTGCACTACGAAGCAACAAACCAGGCGTTAGAGCGCGCAATCTTCGCCTTCGCAAGCGTCGCCGCTGGTAGTCGCTACCAGGGTGAGTGGCGGATGAGCCTCGGCCCAGGCCCGCTCCAACACCGACTTGAACACCGCAGCAGGCTGCGCTCCCGATACGCCATACTTCTCAGCAACCACAAAGAACGGCACACCTTGGATACCGAGGTCACGCGCCCGTTGCTCGTCGGCTTGCACCGCGTCGCTGTAGGTTGTACTCGCCAGTACTGCACTTGCTTCAGCGGCGGGCAGGCCGACCTCGACCGCCAGTTGTAGCAACGTCGCTGCCTCGGAAACTACCGCCCCCTCGGTGAAGTAGGCGTGCAGCAGCCGCTCCTTCAGCGCATCCTGCCGCCCATGCTGCGCTGCGAAGTGTAGCAGGCGGTGGGCATCAAAGGTGTTGGTGCGCCGAGCGCGATCCAGATGGTACTCCAACCCCTCTTGCGCTGCCAGTTCGCTAACCTGCCCGATAGTAGCGGCGGCCTGGGCCAGGCTAGTGCCATAGCGGTGGGCCAGGTGTTCAACGACGGTGGCCCCGGCCTCACGAGGGGACTGCGGGTCTAGCTGGTAGCTGCGCCACACCACCACTACCTGATCGCGGGCGGCAAAATCAGCCAGCGCACGCTCGAAACGCCGCTTACCAATGTAGCACCAGGGGCAGACTACATCCGACCAAATCTCAACCTGCATCATTCTATATCCCCTATCTGTTTATCTGTCTATTTATGTTTGCTCAAGAGCCACTTTATACTTTAGTGATCACCGCCCGTGCCGCTCGCTCGCCACTGCTGATCGCCCCGTTGATGCTGGCGAAGCTAGTGTACTCGCCTGCCAGGTAGAGGCCAGGCGTGCCAGTGTAGTTAGCAGGCAGGCTGGATTGCTGGCCTGGTGGCTGAGCAAATTGACCGAAGGGGATGCGGATCACCCGCAGCGGGCGCACCTCGTTGGCTGCTGAGCCGAAGATGCGCGCCAAGTCCTCACGCGCCCGCGCCACAATCTGCTCGTCGCTCAACTCTGGCAGCGCGATGATCGAGCAGGAAAGCAGGTGTTGACCAGCGGGTGCATATTCTGGCGCGACGTTGCTGATCTGGATCAGATTGTTGATAAACAGGTCACCATTTGCGTTGAGCAAGATCGCCTTCTCTGGGTGCAGGCTGCGGGGGCTGGCGAAGTAAACACAGGTGGAAACCAGGCCAGCGGTTGGTAGTTCAAGGCCAGTCAGGTGTGCAGCAATTGGTGACTCGGTAGCAACCACTACGGCTTCTGCTGCGATCTGCTCACCGCCCGCCGTCTGCACACCCACCACCCGTCCGCCCTCACGTAGCAAGCCAGCGACAGAGGTGTTCAGGCGGATGCAACCAGGGCTGTGGCTGGCAAGCTGCTCACTGATCGCCCCTATGCCCTTCGCGGGTACGACAGTGCGGCCCTGAGCCAGCATCTTGAAGTCGAAGCGGAACACTCGCGCCGCCGTAGTCAACTGGCGGTTGAGGGTCTGCCCGCCGACGAAGGGCTGGATGAAGCTGTGGATGAACCTGGCAGAGAAGCCGTACCGCTTGAGGTAGCCGTAAGTCGTCTCGTTGTCGTGCCGCTGGTTAGTCGTCTCTGTACTCTCGCGCAACAAACCGCCAACCAGCTTCACCAGCCGCAGGCGGTCGCCCAGCGTCGCGTAGGGAGAGGTGAGCGTCTCAAACAGGTATTGGGGAGCGCGCAGCGGGTCGCCCAGCCGTGACCGCTTACCCGCTTCAACGACGATGCCCGCCGGGTCGAAGGTACGAAAGTCCAGAGCGGCGTAGTCAAGGTGCCGCTTGCCTGCCGGGTAGGCGGTGAAGTAGACCTGGAAGCCACGATCCAGGGTGAAGCCTGCCACTATGTCGCTCCGCACTCGCCCACCCACGCCGTCGCTGGCTTCCAGCAGCAGGACAGCCCGCCCCCGCTCACGCAACACCTTCGCGCAGGTCAGCCCAGCCAGCCCGCCGCCGACGATTACGATCATCTGTTTTCGCTCCCCGGTTGTTTTGTTGCCCTTATTATAACAACTTTGCCCCGCTAACTGCTCACAATTGCCGACGATGAGCCAGCCTAAGCCACTCACCCCTTCGCCCACTGGCCCCTTGAGCAACGGATCGGTGCCGAGGCGGGTGTCGGGCGGCCAGCCGCCGCGCCACTGGTAGCTGCTCAGCCCCAACCGGCCTGCCGCCCAACGAACACCACTGAGGGCTTCCACATTGTCTGGCTCATCGTGCAAGACCTGTTCGAGCAGGGCGAGAGTTTGTTCCGGCTGGCCGCAGACCCCAGCGAGGTAGAGCCAGGACCGACGGCGGGTCAGCACCTCCTCCAGGCGACGCTCACTGACTGGGAGAGCGGCGGCCTTTGCAAAGCAGTAGCGGGCGTAGATGCGGCTACCATTTACTGCCGCACTGACCCCCAGTTGCAGCCAGCCTAGCGCGTCCGCTTGCAGGCTACCGAGGGCAGGGGTGGCAGTGCGCTGGAAGCCGCTGGGTAGGCCAAAGCCGGGAGTTGCCACCCCTTTGTCCAGGGGGGATGTGGCCTGCTCAAGTGGCTTGGTGATCAGCCCCAACCGATAGCGCGCCCAGACCAGGCCAGTGCGAATCTGCAAATCGTCGGGGGCGAGGCGGTAGGCACGACGCAAGGCAGCCAACGCCTGGGCTGGTTCGCCGACAATGCCGCCCAGGTAGAGCCAGGCACGAGCGAAGCTGGGATCAGAGTGCGCCGCTTGCACAAAGCAGTGAGTGGCTTCCTCCTGTTCGTCCGCCAAAGCCGCACTAACCCCCAGGCGCAACCAGCGGTCGGCCAGACGACGCTTGGGGTCGTCAGCGGCGGGCGAAGCGGGAGCAGGGTTGGGAACGATGCGGCGGTCACCATTACGGGGGCGGCGCAAACCAAACCAACGGCCCAGGGTCGAAAAGATCACCTGCGGTATGATGAGCAAGCGGCTATCCACCTATCTGCTTTAGTCACGCAAGCGCACGTAGATCGGGTCCCCGTTGCTCAGGTTCAGCTTCGCCATCGCCAGCGGGGCTAGCACCAGGCGGTCGCCCAAGTCCTGCAAGCCAGCGACCTGCATGGTCTCGCGCCGCAACTCGTCGTCGGTCAGCAGGTCGAGGCGCGGGTCGCCCGCCAGCCCTGCCCGCTGAGTCAGCACGTCGAGCGCGAGGTCGTCCATAGCGGCCACCTCTGGCGATTGGCTGTCTTCGCCGGTAAAGGCGTGCAGCCGATGCATCTTCTGGCGGAGATCCACCCTCTCCACCAGGTCGTTCTTCAGCATCCGACTGGCAACCTGCCGTCCACGCAGATCGTCCATGCCCAGCATCTCGGCTATTGCCTGCACATCACGTTCCCCATCCACCATAGTGAGGAACCGCCATTCCATAAAGTCCAGGTTGATCGACTTCATGTTCTGACCGGGGGTGTGCAGCAAGCGCAGCACTATTGCCCCACTCGGCACGCTCTGCTGCAACTCGCGGGCGGAGGCGGCCCGATTGCGCCCCTCCATCACCAGCGCAGAGTTTCCCTGGGTGATATTTGGCTGTGGCACCTGCAAGTCATACTGCTCGAAGTGAAACTTACCCTCCGGCCAAGTGAAGGGGGTAAGGGCCAATTCGAAGCCGTCGCTGGGGGCGTTCGGCCCACGCAGGGTGTTGCTCTCCACATGAACGACCCGCCCATCCTGAACGTAGAGGCGCACCGTTTGCTGCTCGTCGTTTTGCAAGGTCAACTCGCCAGTCTTGCGCTCGACCTGGAGCAAGGCGACTACGTTGACCAATTGGAACTCGGAGAGCATACCGACCAGAGCCACAGGCCTCACCTGCCTTCCACCTTAGTTGATCGGACGTGACATAAAAGAGGGACGGTTACAGTTTAGCGCAGCCCGCTTGCCTTGTCAAGGCAGCCACGAACACCCAGGTCGGGACTTGCAAAAAGGGCTGGATTGTGCTATAATTCTATCTGTCACCTGACGCGGGTGTAACTCAGTTGGTAGAGTACCTGCTTCCCAAGCAGGCTGTCGTGGGTTCGAGTCCCATCGCCCGCTCCATTCCACAGCACATAGTGGTTGATTGTCTGACCAACCACCATATCCTGTGATTGTCCCTCCCACCAGGAGGGCAAGCCGTCACCAGTGACCCCCTTACTTCGCAGAAGTCTAGCCCCGACTGAGAGAGCATTGCTCGCCTCGTCGAGGCTTTTTTGCTCTACAAAGATGATATGTCTCCTGTACCCTGCAATAATACATTGATATGCTCGGCAACTTTAGCTGGTGGCTGCGCGAGTGTAATAGCTTGGCGCACCTAAAAGAGGTTAGGCCAGAGGACGTGATGCGGCTGCTCACCAGCTACGAGCAGGGCTAAATGCTGCGGTAGCGGTAGATGTGCTGGTAGAGCTACAGGGGACGACAGACGGCCACGTTCCTGGGTTAGCGCAGTGGCCCGCTGCTTTTGCTCCCAACGCTCGAAAGCAGGGTAGCTAGAGCCAGCCTCCTCCTCTCCACCCAACCCTACCTCACCCGCCACCAGGAAGCCAGCCTCGGCCTCCCTGGAGCTTGTGTTCGTTTCCTCGCCACCACGCTCAGCAGCGCGGCAGAGATACTACATCACTACCAACAAAATCCGACAGTATCGCCCACCCCTTCCTGCTACAATGTATCTGTCAGCGCATTGTCGCTGGCCCGATTTACGCCCGCCTCGTGCTTGACCCTACGCTGCGCCCAATCTTCAGGGGCGATTTGAAGGAGCATGGCCGCAAGCTGATGAGCATGATCAACCTGGCCGTAGCCAACCTCAACCGCCTCGACACCGCCATCGCCTCGGCGCAGTGACAGTGGCTGGTGGTCGTCTCACTCAAGATAGACTGGGCAGCCCCAGAGCTAGAAGGAAACAGCAATGTCCAACTCAACCCAGCAATTTGTGATCCGCTTCTGGCGGGAAGCAGGTGGGCAGCAAGCCCCCGGCGAGTGGCGCGGTTGTGCCAAATACGCACAGTCGGACGGTGTGTACTACTTCAACAGCCTGGTTGAGCTACGTGAGTTCATCCTACGCCAACTGAAAGTCAGTACCTAGTGCTGCGCCCCCAGAATAGCCCCAGCCAACAACTCTGGGGCAAGGAGCAGCCCACTAGCAACAAGCCCCAGGTTGCACCCACCGCGAAGGATGAGTGGGGATTAAAACCTGAATCCCCTGATAACGCCAACATTAGGGGTATGTTGCACTGATCCTTCGGGTGGAGGCTTCTTGCTTTGCTATACATGGCGCAACTGGGGGCGATATACAGCACAAGGGGAGGGCGTACTGCTCGCACAGCACGCCCTTGTTCTACCCACCTTCAACTCGGTAGGCTAGAGCGGGATCGCCTCGCGTACCCGCTTGCTGGCTCGACGCATCTCGATCTTCACCATGCCGATGTTGACCCGCTTCTCGGCGATTACCACCAGGATGATGTCATCGGTTTCCATCAACTGGATCGTTCCCTCGGCGGCTTGTACTATAGAGTCGGTCAGGCCGCCGACCCCGATCCGCTCACAGGCTTTGGTCAGCGTGCCGTACATCGCCGCCGCCATTGCCCCCAACACCTCGGCATCCTCGTCGTCGAGCATCGTGCTGGCAATCACCAACCCGTCTTTGCCAACCAGCAGCGCACCGATCACCCCGTCAATACGGAGCAAGTCCTCAACAATTCTCCTCAAGGGACAACCCTCCTCTACTTGTTGAGCAGCCAGTTGTACTGGCTGATCGCGTGCTGGAACAGGCCCTGCTTCATGTAAGCATCACCAAGCAGGCGGTGGACGCGGGGATTGTTGTTCATAGCGTCGTCAGTGAGCATCTCTTGCAGATTGCCGACCAGGTTCGCCAGGATTTCGCCAGGCACGGCGCGAGCCTTGATGATCAGCCTGTACTGGTCGAGGGCGCGGTCGAGGTCTCCGCTGTTTTCGTAGGCGGTCGCCAGGGCGTAGTGGGCGGCAAGGTCGTCGCTGTGGTCGCTCACATAGTCACGCAGCGCACTGATACTAGTCAGGCTGTCGCTGACTGGCGCGGGTACTGATGGCGGTGCTGGTGGCACGTAGCTGCTCGGTGGAGTCGGTGGTGTCGGTGGTATAGCAGGCTCACCAGCCAGCGCAGGCATGACGAAGGGCGCGGGCGGTGGGCTGGCAGGTGCGGGCGGTAGTGCAGTGGTCATCGGGGGCATGACGAACGGCGCAGGCGGCGGGGTGGATGCGGTGGGTGGCACAAGTGGGGTAGCAACCAACGGGGCGGGCATCCGCTCGCTAGCCAGCCCATCCGATTGGTCGAGTTGCTCGTCCATCACTGTAGTGATCGGGGTGGGTGGCGCACTGGGCAGCAGCGAAGCGGCTGGCGGCACGTAGTTGCTCGGTGGGGTCAACACGCTGGCAGGCGAGACGTAGCTGCTAGGCGGGGTGGCCGGGGTTGGCGAAGGAGCGACATAGCTAGAGGTTGGTGGGGCTGCATCTTCTACTACGATGGCAGTGGCGGCAGGCTCGGCGGTCAGGTCGTTGTCAGCCTCAACGGCTAGCCCCGACTGCTCCACATCCTTGCTGGTGGCTGGTTCTTCCTCGCGGCGGATGCTCATTGGTGGTCGTGGTGGCGAGGCCAGGTACTCGGCCCAGCGTTCGCGGCCAGCCCCGGGGTCGGCATCCATGCGCTGGCGGGCAGCCTCCACCTCACTGACGGCGGCAGTTGGCTCCTCACGCTCTTGCAGAGCAGCGTCCACATCCTTGCCGATGGTAGGAGCGACTATATTGGGGTCAGCAAACGAGTCGTAGAGGTTGGCGGCGAACTCTGGCGAAGCAGTCGCCTCAACTGGCACGCTGGGCTGGCGGGTAGTCGTGGGTTGCGCAGCAAAGGAGGGGCTGCTGGTTACGTCTTGCAGATAGTCACCGGTACCAGCCTGATCCTGCATAGCAACGATCTCGTCCAGGTGGCCGAGGTTAATGTCCTCACCCATCAGCAAGGCGCGCTCCTCTGGGCTGAGGTCGAGGCCAGAGAGGTCGAAGCTGTCGCTGGCCTGCTGGGTAGCAGCCATCGGCACACTCTCCTCAAAGCTAAGCACATCATCCTTGAGGCTGGCAAAGCTGCTGGGATCGAAGGGCGCAAACGTGGGCAACTCTGGCAAGGCTAGTCGGTCAGCAATCTGGGCGGCACTATTTGGCTCCAGTTCGCCGGTCTGCCGCTTGTTGGGCAGCGGACTAGCGGGGAGGGGTGGCGGTGCGCTGACCGACTGGCTCGCTGCGGCTAGCTGGCTGGCCTCCTGCGTGGGCGCAGTAGGAACAGAAGGCTGGCTGGCGGCGGCGGGTACTGCTGGAGCGGTGAACTGTGCGAGGCTGGACGGGTCACCGACCGCCCCATCGTTGTACTCCACCGGCCAGTTGAGGTTAGCCAATTCTACCCGCTCCTCAGCGGTGAGTGGCGCACCAACCGCTGGCACGCTGCTGACCGCCTCTACTGGCAACAAGGAGTCGGCAGCGGCATCCTTCTTGCGGCGCAGGCGGTCGAACATCGAACCGCTAGTCTCCGCTGCGATTAGAGGTGGCGGTGGCGCATCCTGCCGCCCAGCCCGCTGCCAGCCCATCGCCCGCACATCGCTGGGCGTGTCACTGACGAAGGGGGTATCAGAGCGCATATTGCTGCGGCCAGTGCTGGCTGGGCTGCTGCCGGGCCGCTGCTCGAAGATGCTAGCATTGGGCTGCTGCTCGCCCTGCGGCAGTTCAAGGCCAAGCGCGTCGTCCATGCTGAAAGGAGCAAAGTCGAAGCTGTCGCTGCGGCCCGTAGCCGGGGTTGGTGGGGTAGCTGCTGGGCTACCAAAGGTGGCGTTGTCGAAGCTAAACGGTTGTAGGCTGCCGAGGCCAAAGTCGTCATTGGGTTGGCGGTTGCCAGCCGCTGGCTGGCTAGGCTGGGTGAAGGGACTAGGCTGGGCTGGGCGGCTAGGGGCAACCGGGTTCATATCAGCAGGCTGGCCGAAGTCGAAGGGTTGCAGCTGGCCGAAGTCGAAGTCGTCGGCGGGCGGGCGGTTGCTGGCTGCTGGCTGGCTGGGCGGGGCGAAGGGGCTGGGTTGAGCCGGACGACTGGGGGCAGGATTGTTGTCGGCGGGCTGGTCGAAGTTGAAGGGTTGCAAGCTGCCAAAGTCGAAGTCATCAAGGGGTAGGCTGCTGCTGGCCGCTGCTGGGGATGAGGGCATAGCGAAAGCACTATCATCCAGGCTGAAGGGTTGTAGGCCACCCAGGTCAAAGTTGCTGAGCGGTGAGGTGGCAGGCTGGCCGGTTGGGGGGGTAAAGCCTGTGTCGTCCAGGTTGAAGGGTTGCTGGTTGCTGAACTCGCTGGCAGGTAGACGGCTAGGGGCTGGCTGGCTGGCTGGGCTACCTACAGGCGCAGTGAAGGCGGCATCGTCGAAGCTAAACGGCTGCACATTGCCGAGGCCACCAACATCGAGGCCCCTGCTGGAGGGCTGACCAGGCGTGGTGGGCGTAAGGGCAGCGGGCGGTGTGCCAAAATCCATATCGTCGAAGCTGAATGGCTGCACGCTAGTATTACCAGCGGGGCTACCAAAGTTCGCGTCGTCAAAACTAAACGGCTGCACGCCGCTATCTGCCAGGTTGCTAGCTCCAATAGGCCGGGTGGCTGGGGCTGGGGCGGTAGCGACGGGGCTGAGGAAGTCTACGAAATCCTCCAGATCGTTCAGGTCGTCGACATTGCTGCCTGCCTGCGCCACTGGGCTGAGACTACCGAAGTCCGTGTCGTCGAAGCTGAAGGGTTGCGCTGCCGTCTGTGTTGCGGGCTGGCTGGCAGGCTGCGGTTGCACCTGCTGGGGGGACAGCCAGGAGGGTAGGCCGTCCATATCGTCGAAGTCGCCACCGAGTGAGGAGTCGGGGGTAGCAGTAGTTTGCTGCAAGCCCTTGCCCGATTGTGGAGCAGTGGATGGCGCGGGCGGGGTCACTTGCACTGGTGGCAGCGATTGCGCGGGCGTAGCCGACGGGCCGGGGGTCAGCCAGGATGGGAGACCAGCGATATCGTCGAGGTCGCCCAAGCCAACACTGCTAGCAGCAGGGCGTGGCTGATCGGCAGGCTGGCCGAAGCTGAAGTCGTCTAGGCTGAACGGCTGCACGTTCGCAACTGGCTGCGCCTGGTCAGCAGGCTGGCCGAAGCTGAAGTCATCAAAGCTGAACGGCTGCACGCTACTAGCGGGCTGACCGCTACTAACTGGCGGGCTAGCGGGCTGGCCGAAATCAAAGTCGCCCAGGCTGGACGGTTGCGCGCCACTAGTGGGCTGGCTGCTAGCGGGCGGGCTGGCTGGTTGACCAAAGTCGAAGTCGTCCAGGCTAAACGGTTGCACGCTGCTAGCTGCGGGTTGCGGCGGGCTGCTCGGCCCAAAGTCGTTCAGGTTGAATGGCTGCACTGCTCCCTGCCCGCTAGGCTGGCCGCTACCAGGCGCAGTGAAGGCCGCCTCGTCGAAGCTGAACGGGGCAGGATTGCCCTGTCCCTGAGCGGTTGCTGCACCAGGGGTCAGCCAGGAGGGGAGGCCATCGTCCAAGCCAAAGTCGCCTGCGGGCTGGCTGCCGGCGGGCTGCCGAGTTGGCGGCTGCGGGCTGGCAGCTGCGGGCTGGTTGGCTGGCTGCTGCTGGGCTGGCTGGCTGCTGCTGGGCTGGCTGCTGCTCAACCAATCTGGTAGATCGTTACCGGTTGGGGCCGCCGCACTCGCCGCCTGCTGGCTGCCAGGGTCAAGGTCGGCATTGTCCCCCATCACAAACTCCTTGAGGTAATCGGGCAGGCCTTCCTTTTCCCAATCGAACTCGAAGGAACGACCCTGCTCGTCGTCCTCAGCGTAGCTAGGCATAATCTCCTCCTTCACAGGCTTGACTAGAGCAGCAGCTTCTGCGGCTGACTCACGGCTAAGGGTCGAGGGCGCGACAACGGCGGCAGGCTCAGTTGACGGAGCCACAGTTGCGTTTGTCAGGGCAGCAGCGGGCTGCCCCGGCAAGGGATCGTCGGCCAGGTCGGTGACAGTGCGGATGAACTGCACCCACGGTTCGGTTGCTGGCTCAACGGACGGCTGGTTTAGTTCAAGCGGGCCAGTAACAACAACCCGACGCACAGTAGCTACGGCTTCAGTCTTCGCTGGGGCAGCCAGCAGCACGGGTGCAGCTGCCCCTTCAGCTTGTGTGCCACCAGTGACTAGCGACACGAACCGCATCCACGGCTCTGCGGCTGGTTCGCTAGTTAGGCGTGGTGCGCTCGCTCGCCGCTGCGCCGTCACCAGCGACACGAACCGCATCCACGGCTCTGCGGCTGGTTCGCTAGTCGGGCGTGGCTCGCTCGCTTGCCGCTGCGCCGTCACCAACGACACGAACCGCATCCACGGCTCTGCGGCTGGCTCGCTAGTTAGGCGTGGCCCGCTCGCTTGCCGCTGCGCCGTCACCAGCGACACGAACTGCTGCCACGGCTCTGCGACTGGCTCGCCAGTCGGGCGTGGCTCGCCCGCTTGCCGCTGCGCCGTCACCAGCGACACGAACTGCTGCCAGGGGTCGCCGCTGCTAACTGCTCGCTCGCTGGGTTCGTCAGGCGGCTGGCCTTCAGTGGAGTACTCGGCGTTCAGTTGGGCTTCGGCTACTGCCGCCTCCACCTCAGCAGCCGCCTCCATTTGCTCAAGCTCTTGTTCAGCCGGGGATGATGCAGCGTCGTATTCGTCGCTGGCTTCGGCCCGCGTCTCCGCTTCAGCGGCTTGCGCCTCGCGGTCTAGCGTCTCATCCCCGGCTACTGTGAAAGGGTCGTTGGCCTGTTCTTCCTCATCTTCATACAACTCATCGAGGAAGCCTCGCTTTGGGGGCTGGACTGGTTGCGGTGGCAACGGCTCCACCTCATCATCCATCAGGTCATCAAGGAAGCCGCGCTTAGGTGCTTCCTCACCTGCCAGCTTGCCCGTATCGAGCTTGTCGGAGATGCTCTGCGCCCGACCCTCCTCGTAGCGGGTGGACTGGGCCAACCGTTCCAGCCAGTCAAGCTCCTCCATCTGCCCAGCGGGGAGGCCATCTTGGATAGCGGTCTCAGCGTCAGCCGCTGCTTGCAGAGCGATGGGTGACTGCTCTGGCAGGGCAGCGGCGGCAACCACCGGGGTAGTGGCAGTCGCCTGCGCCAGCCGTTGGAGGAAGACATCGCGGCTAGCGGGAGCAGCGGGCTGGTCCAGGGCAGGGGCGATCTCCGCTGCTACCTCCTCGCTCAGGCTAGCACTCACTGCGTCGCGCATCTGGTCGGTGGGAGTCTCCACGGCCACCGCGTCGGGGGGGGGAGGCGGCGCAACCACCACCGCAGCCAACACCGGCTCCACCACTTCGCCCTCCAGAATGTGCGAGGGGCGTGGCTTCTCATTGAGGGCAACCACTTCGCTCAAACCTTCGGGCAGATCGCTGCTGGCGGTCAGGTCGCTCAAGTCCCACTTGGGCATCTCCACTCCGCTCGCCTCCAGCGGCAGCATGGTCAGGTCAGCGGAGGCGCGCTCGTAAAGGCTGCGGGCGACAGTGCTATCCGGATCGAGGGCTTGCGCTCGGTGCATCAAAGCCAGCGCGTCGTCCTGGTGGCTGTCGCTGTACCAGACCTGTGCGAGGATCAGGTTGGCGCGCAGGTTATTTGGCACCTGCTGCAAGACAGCGTTGCAGATGCGGGCGGCCTCCTCACGCTGTCCATCGCGCCAGAGTACCTCGGCCAGGGAGATACGTACGTCCAGGCGGGGGTCGTTCTTGAGTACATCGTGGAACTCGGTGATCGCCTGCGGCAACAGCCCATCGCGGGCGTAGAGGTGGGCAAGCCCAGCGCGACTAACCCGCACCCGCGCCCCCTCAATGCCGAAGCGCAGGGTGTAGAGGCGCAGCAGTTCATCACGCAGTTCGCGGATGCCCGGCTCTAGCTCAAAGGCGCGTTCGAACTCGGCGATAGCCGCGTCAATGTCGCCCTTCTCCTCGTAGATGATCGCCCGGCCCACATGGGCAAGGACGTTGTGGGGGTCGGCCTGCAAGACGTAGGCGAACATCTTGCCAGCCGTCTCACTGTCGCCCCGCTCAATGTACGCTTCACCCAGCAGGCGGAACGCTTCGATACAGCGGGGATAGTAGCGCAAGACATACTGGCACATAGCGATAGCACGTTCGCTATCGCCTTGTTCCAACACCTCTTTGGCCTTACCAACCGCTTCTTGTAGCTTGAACTTAGCCATGCGTGGCTCCCCCCGCGAAAGGCGGATGCGAGTGTTATGTCTAGCCACTATTATAGCGCAAGCGGGCCACTTACGCAATAGGGGAATATGTACCAGGCGGGGTAGATTGTCTTGCACCGCCGCCAGGAATACCCCATTATAGCACAAGGAGCGCGCTTTTGGCTGGTGCGACCCTCTAGGGCGGGCATTGTGCTGGCAGCCAACCAGCCAACTCGCTCCCGCTACAAGCTGCAACCATTATACCACTCGGCTGCAAACCAGCTAGCAGCCTGTGACTACAAGGTTGCAGAACCACCCTTGACAGCAAAAGCTACTTTGTGGCATACTGAAGGATGAGCAGGGAGTTGAGGAAGGGGAAGCTGGCCGATGACCCAACAGACCAAGCTGCTACGCCAACTCTGGCACAGCCAATCAGCCGAGGGCTACCGCTTCCGCGCTACGATCAAGGCTGACCCATACAGCCGCGACGTGGGCCACTCACTCTGGCTGCTGGTCAACCCCACCCTGGCGCAGAACCGCACCGTCCTCGCCTCGCATATGTGGGCCAAGCAAGACCAGAGCGGCAGTCACCCACCTCCAGTAGGGGCGAGCATCTGCTTTGATGCAGAGGTTAGCCCTTACATGAGGACGAACGGCATGGGCGGTTTCGGCCTGATCAACCTCCGCAACGTCGCGGTTGAGGCTCTGGCAGAGGTGCGCTTGAATGTGGAGGATCATGACATGAGCAGGAGCGAGATCGCAGCCAACCAATTCGCCTTGCCAGCAGCCCCTCTGGTGCTGGCTGCCATGGAGCGGCAGGCCGCCGCTGATCAAGCTGCCATGCTGGTAGCCAGCCGCCCAGAGCAGAGCATCGTTGCGGGCGCACAGCGGCGCAGCGAGAAGCTGAACCAGCGCATCCAGGTTAACGAGCGGCTGGCTAATCTCGCGCTGCTGGTCGAAGACGTTACCGAGCAGTTCCTACAAATCTGGCAGTATGCGCAGGCCACCGCCGCCGATCTGACCCAGATGCAGAAGGACATCACCGCTGACCCCGACCTGAGTGAGGAACGCCAGGATTTGCAGCAGTTGAGCAGCCGTCTGCAAGAGCTAGCGGCCACCTATTGGCGGTGGCAGCCACCCCAACCTACAGCGCATGAGCAGCCAGCAGCAGTAGTGCTAGCCATCACCCCGCCAGCACCACCATCCACGCCAGCCGCAGCCATGCAGCCTGAGCCTCCCACGCCAGCCGCAGCCGTGCAGCCTGAACTGCCCCCTGAGCCAGCCGCAGCCCCGCAGCCTGAGCCACCAACGCCAGCCGTAGCCACGCAGCCTGAACTGCCCGCTGAGCCAGCCACGCTGCCGCTCAAACTAGCGACCATACTGCCAGCCGAGCCAGAAGTGCCACAGCCCGATCTTCGCCAGATGATCGCGGACGCTATGGCGAAGGCGCACCCGGTGGCTATCGCTATCGAGGCTGCCTTTGCCGCCCCCGCTCTACCACGCATCAGCTTCAAGCGACCACTTGCAGGGGCAGTGATCAGGCCGTACAACCCGGCTCCTCCCGGCCCACCCTTGCCAGCCGCCACCGAGCAAGTACAGACCGAGGAGCAAACCGAGGCGGAGGAGCAGGGTAGAACAGCCAGCCCGCTGCCCGCCGTTCGGGCGAAGGACTTGCGGGTGCAGCGCAACCAGATCGTGGATAGCGTCTGGCATCTGGTGCAGCGCAAGCAGCCGCCACACGGCCACCACGCCCCCTACGCCCTTGCCGAGATCAAGGATGGGCAGCGGCGCGACACCGACCACCTCAAGCTACTCGGCCTCAAGGCGATCATCGCCCTGCTAGACCAGCGGCCTACGCGCAAGGAACTGGGCAACCGCTACCTCGGCTACGACCTGCCCAGAGAGTGGTCGATCAGCTATCTTGACCAGAAGAAGTTGTCGCAGGAGGATGAGCGCGTGCGCGAGGAGATCGTTGACGAGATCAAAGCAAGTATGGCGGCGGTGGAATAGATTACTGGCTAGTGAAGGGATGGTTGTATGGATAAGCGACGACGGCAACGGCTCACCTGCTTCCTCAGTTTGCTGGCTCTGCTCACCCTCGGCTGGCCCCAGACTGGTCGGGCCGACGACCAGCCACTCTGCTTCGCGCAGACGCAGCAGTGTCTACTTGATGCTACCCTGCGCGACTACTGGCTCAAGAATGGGGGCTTGCCCGTCTTCGGCTACCCCACCACCCACGCCCGTGGACGCACCAGCCCGCAGGGTAGCTACCTCCTTAGCCAGTGGTTTGAGCGCAATCGCCTCGAACTACACCCAGAGAACGCTGCTCCCTACAATGTGCTACTCGGTCGCCTGGGTGACGAGGTGTTGCGGTTGGCAGGGCGCGACCCGGCCAGCTTGCCGAAGGGCAGCTCCACCGCCGATCACTACTACCCTGCTGTCGGCCACGCGATTGCCCCCCAGTTCTGGGACTATTGGCACAGCCACGGCCTCGATCTCGGCGACGCGGGCATCAGCGAACGTGAGAGTCTCGCCCTCTTTGGCTACCCGATCAGTGAGGCGACGATGGAGCGCGCCAGCACCGGCGAGTCGCTGCTGACCCAGTGGTTTGAGCGGGCGCGCTTTGAGTACCACCCCAACAACCCCGACTCTAGCAAGGTGGAGCTTGGTCTGTTGGGCAATGAGATACAGCCCACCTCACCTCAACGTGCGCTAACCCAGGCCAACCGCTATCGCACCGTCCTCGGCCTGCCACCGCTTGAGTTGCACCCCGCGGTTGTGGCTGCCGCCCAGCACCACGCCGACTACTTCCTGCTCAACTATCGCAACCAGGCGGCCCAGGAGTTCGGCGCACATGGTGAGGTCGCGGGGCAGGGGGGCTTCACCGGCAAGTGGCCCTCCGACCGCATCAAGGTGACTGGCTATCCCTACTTTGGTGGGGCTGAGGTGATGGCCTTCACTGGCGACCCAGCAGACAGCGTAGACCAGTGGATGGCGACCATCTACCACCGCCTGATCCTGATCGACCCCAACGCCCGCTACACTGGCTATGGCTACGGTTCGCGCTATGACAGCGACAAGCAGCAGCAAGTAGCGGTGGACGTGATGGACTTCGGTGGCATCCCCGACAATCCACAGACGGCGGTCAAGCCCTACCCACTGGCTTACCCCGCCGATGGGCAGAGCGGCATCCCCACCTACTGGGACGGGGGCGAGGCCCCAGACCCACTGCCAGCCGGGGCCAGCCGCCCGGTCGGCTACCCCTTCACCTTGCAAGGGGTTAATGGCAGCCTGCGGGTAGATTACGCCCAGCTACGCGACGCTACGGGCCAGCCGGTGACGGTTCATCTCAGCCCAGCGGACTGCAAGGGTTCTTGCTACGCTCTGATCGCGGTCAACCCCTTGCGAGCGAATAGCAGCTACAGCGTGCAGGTGCGCGGTGCAATCGCCGATCTGCCATTTGACCGCACCTGGCGATTCAGCACTGGCGACTACAAGCTACCGCCGCGCTAGTTGCTGTCTCACCTGGTAGCCCACTGCATCCAGCCAGCCACGTCGTTGCCGATCACGCCGTTGGCTGGCTGCGCGCCCTGGTTCGCCTGCCCCCCGCCGAGATGAGCAGTTATAAGCTGGTGAATAGTTTACCTGACCGCCAGTTTGTGCTATAATCCCTTCTACAA
>Ga0123336_10000863_pt1 | contig 29238 bp, 31 predicted proteins | sample SSSSmetaG_FD_96466 | JGI IMG/M metagenome (GOLD analysis project Ga0123336, IMG submission 96466) | Glacier valley bacterial and archeal communities from Borup Fiord, Nunavut, Canada, to study Microbial Dark Matter (Phase II) - ​SSSS metaG | ecosystem: Environmental > Aquatic > Freshwater > Ice...
CAATGCAAAGCGGGATCCAATGGATTATTTTAACCTGCTATTGATGCCACGTAAGATAGAACAGTTCTGGTATTTGAATACATTGTTTACCGTAGGTATTTTATATGCATTTTTAAAATCAGTGCTGAAGTTCAAGATGTGGCAGCTTATGATGTCTGCAGTGATCTTATCCAGCCTTGGATTCATCTATTATTTTACTGACGCTAACATGCGGTATGAGAAACTTGCATACAGTTTTATCCCGGATCTGTTGCATTATTATATTTTCTTTTTTATTGGTGATGCCATAGCACCATTTATCTGGAATAAAAATAATTTCAAATACTTAAGTTCCTTAAAAATATTAATCCCTGTAGCAATATTTTTTTTCCTGACACATTACTACTATACTTATCAGAACAACTTACATCATAAAGGATATTACGTGGAATTTTATATGCCGGTATCATTTTTAGTGATCGCTTTAAGTGGATGTGCCATAACAATATTGATTTCATTCATTCTTCAAAAATACAGTGCACTTAAATTTCTCAGGGTGATAGGATTTCATTCATTATATATTTATCTGATGCATGTTATCTTCACCGGATCGATACGGGTATTGGTTACAAAAATTTTTCATATCACCAATATACCTTTCCTGTTGCTTCTTAGTGTAGTTATCGGTGTTATGCTACCTATTATTATCTATAATTTTCTGACGCGTAATGGCTTGTGGTGGTTGTATACCCTTCAAAAGCCTAATGAAAAAATAAGCTTAACTTAAAGTTTTAAGTCCTGGTCATTACTTAAGCAAACTCAATTACATTACCTGCCCAGATGGATTATAAGTTTATAAAAAACCGAGACGTTGTGCTATTTAGCTTCCAACCGTGGGATACTGAAATAGGCAGTAATTTTAAAGATATCGCAAAGGAGCTTTTAAAATACAACAGGATATTATATGTTAACCGGGCACTGGATAGAATATCACTTTTAAAAAATATTCATAACCCTCAGGTTCAAACCAGGCTTGCCAGTATTAAAGATGGTATTGATGAACTTATTGAGGAGCAGCCATCTTTATGGATACAAAATCCAAGAACAATTGTTGAATCCATAAACTGGATACCTTTTCCAATTGTTTATGACTGGTTAAATAAGCTTAACAACAAGCGCTTGGCAAAACAAATAAATAAAGCTATCGATAAGTTAGGCTTTTCTGATGTGATACTTATTAATGACAATGATTTTATACGTGGGCGATATTTAAAAGAACTGGTTAATTGCACTACCTATATTTTTTATAAAAGAGATTACCTGCTTGGTGTAGGATATTTTCAAAGGCATGGCCCACGACTTGAATCAGGTACGCTTAAAAATGCAGACATGGTAGTGACTAATTCAGCCTATCTTCAAAAATCAGCCAGGAAATACAATCCGAATAGTTTTGATATTGGCCAGGGATGTAATTTTACAAACTATCTGCATACAATTAATTTTGAACCTGAAGATATAAAAGATATTCAGAAACCAATCATCGGCTACACCGGATTTGTAAGTGCATGGCGGATAGACATTGAAATAATAATTTATATCGCCAGGAAATTACAAAATTGCAGTATAGTTTTAATAGGTCCTGTTGATGAACTATTTGAAATTGATGATTTAAAACATTTTAAAAATATTCACTTCCTTGGTTATAAACCCGCAGATCAATTGCCGGCGTACATGAAGTATTTTGATGTATGTATCAATCCACAGGTATTAAATGAAATTACCAGGGGTAATTATCCCAGAAAGATTGATGAATACCTTGCAATGGGTAAACCGGTTGTGGCTTCACTTACTGAAGCAATGGAATTATTTGAACCTTACGCCTGGCTTTGTAAAAACAAGACAGCGTTTGTAGCAACTATTACCATGCTATTATCAAACCCCGTAAAGTATAATAGTGAAAGTGAAAAAAATAAAAGAATAGCTTTTGCGCTTACACACACCTGGTCTGATAGTATTGGAAGATTAGGCGATGCTTACTACAAGACACTAAACAAAATTTCGGATTTAAATGATGAACGGATCATACCGGCGACATATATAAAGTTGATAAAATTTACTTCAGTATCATTTTTAATAGCTTATCTCATTTTCATTTTTATTAAATTTTTATTCTTCTGACAGGAAATGGGAAATTTTTTCACCTCCAGCTTTTTCGCTTCTGTTTCAGAATGGATAAAATACCATTTTTATCAAAAGAAGTTTAGTACGATATTAGGCCTTTTCTTACTGGTAGCATGGGGCATTTCCATTGCATATTTTACCCATGAGATTAACCCGCATACAATTGTATTTCTGCTGGTTATTACCGGCGTTATTATTTTAAGGATCTGTCTCCGTTACCCGCTTTTTGGATTGTATTTTACTTCCGTTTTCTCCTCATTCTTTGCACTGCCAGGAAGGTTTTTCAGTATACAGTCGCCTGTAGGCATCCTGGTGGAAGTGTTCACTGCTGTTTTATGGTTAGCGGCCTTAAGAAAGTCAGCACAGTACAGAACAAATAACTACAGCTTCTGGAGCAGCCAGGCTACTGCTATGCTGATAATCTTAATGCTTTATTATCTGCTTGAATTTTTCAATCCTGCCATGAATAATAAAGTCGGCTGGTTCTTTTTCTTTCGTAAACAGATAAGCTATCTTTTATTTTATTTCATCGCTTTCAGTGTATTAAGTTCTTACAGAAAAGTAAAACTATTTTTAACGTTCTGGCTTGCGCTAACACTGGTTATTGCTGTTTATGGAATCAAGCAACAATGGATTGGACTCGCAGCTTTTGAAAAGTCGTGGTTATTAAGTGATCCGGTTTTAATGAAATTATATTTCCAGGCCGGCTTTTTGCGCAAGTTTTCTTTTATCACTGACCCTGCCTCTTTCGGGGTACTTTGCTCGTGTTTCGGATTATTCAGTCTGGTACTTGCAGTAAGAACACAAAAATTAAAAGTCAAATACTTATTGTATTTATCAGTAGTAATATTTTTTGTGGCAACTGCTTATTCCGGTACCCGCACTTGCATAATAATGATCGGAGCAGGCCTCGTTTCATACTGTATAATGACCATCAATGAAAAAAGGACTTATCTTTTATTTTCATTAGCAACCCTTGCATTAGCTTTACTCTTGGTAATGCCATCCGGCGATTCACCTGTACTTAACCGGTTACAATCTGTTTTAAAAGGATCAAAAGAAGCATCTGTATCAGTACGCAATACAAACCGACATATGATACAGCCATACATTCGTTCACATCCTTTCGGTGGTGGCATTAATACAAGTGGCATAGAAGGTCAATTGTATAATGCCGGTCATACGCTGGCGGGCTTTCCACCAGACAGTGGCTATATGAAGATTTTACTTGAACAGGGTTGGATAGGACTTGCAATACACCTGCTTTTTTATTTTATTATTTTAAAGGATGGCATCAACGGATTTTACAACGCCCGGATGCCGGCAATAAAAAATATCTTCATTGCGCTGACTGTTTCGCTATTTGCTCTAATAGTTGGACAATACGCTCAAATTTCTATTTCTCAGTACCCTGTAATATTGTTCTACTATGCTGCATTAGCTGTATTTATTAAATTAAACGACTTTGAAAGTAAGAATCAATCAGAAGTAGAATAATTAAATCATGGAACACCTTCATTAATTATTGCTACAATTAAATAAGCGACTAAAATGAACATCTCAACCGGAAATAAAAACACACCTCTTTACGCGGGTATTATCTTTTTACTGGCAGTAGTGGGTGTACTGGAAATAGTAACCCTTAGCAAAACCAACGGGGTTTTTTGTTATCCGCTTGATGATACTTTCATACACATGGCTGTAGCAAAGAATATGGCTTTATATGGGAACTGGGGAATAAATGCTACCGACTGGGTTTCAACATCGTCATCACCTTTGTTTACCCTGATGCTTAGCATGATGTTCAGGTTGTTTGGCATTAATGTTCATTTTCCTTTTATACTCGGTGTGGCTGGAGCTTTATTAATGATCGTCGCTATGCAACGTGAGCTTAACAGGTATACTTCTCTTTGGATTCCCGCGCAATCAGCATGTATCATAATTACGATATTCCTGGGTGCGATTCCCCCTTTAGCCGCATTGGGTATGGAGCATACTTTTCAGGTTGCCTTCACCCTTTTTTTTGTACACTGTTGCGCATCATTGTTTACAGCAGAAAAGGTTTCATACAAACAAGTTTTCATAACCGCATTGTGGGGAGCTCTGATGGTATCCACCAGGTATGAAAATGCCTTTGTGGTGACAGCTGCCTGCGGATTGCTGCTATTGCATAAAGGAATTAAAGTGCCTCTTATAATCGGAACATTAAGCGCACTGCCTATCTTACTGTTTGGCATATACGCAGTATCCAATCATGGCTTGTTTATTCCGAATTCAATACAAATTAAAGTAAGGGATAATTATAAACAACTGCTGAATGGTGGCATCGCAATGCTTGAAGTAGCTGCCAGCATAAGCGGGTTACTAGTTATCGCTGTCTTTGTAATTCTTAAAAAAATTCTCCAACAGCAACATGACCGGACCTTTCATATACTTTGCATTTTTGTTTTAAGCGGCCTGATGCATTCCGTTTTTGGTGGTTTCGGATGGTTCTATCGCTATGAAGCTTACCTGATAGTACTGGGTTGTTTTCATTTATTAATAATATTTTTTGAATGGTACAGGGTAAAAGATCAGCGAAACAACAAGCAGTACCTGTTTTACATCGCATTCGCATTGCTGTTCACCTTTAATCTGCCTTTAAGAGGGGGGAATGCTTTACGTAATTTCGTCCGCTCTACTTATAACATTTACGAGCAGCAGTACCAGATGGCACTGTTTATGAAAAAGTATAATGATAAAGAAACCATCGCAGCAAATGATATCGGAGCCATGAGCTTTCTTACCAATATGACTATCATCGATCTTTGGGGATTAGGAAACAATGAAGTAACAATCGCACGCAAAGGTGGATACTGGAATTCAGCTTTTCTTCAATCATTCGTTACAAAAAAAAATGCCTCGATAGCTGTTATTTATGAATCATGGTTTAATAAAGAACTTACCGGTAACTGGGAAAAAATTGGCACCTGGGAAGTATCCTATAGTTTTATGCTGGGCGATAGGAAGGTGAGCTTTTATGTGATTGATCCAAAACAAACCGCTACTATACAAAAGCTGAAAAATGATTTGAATGCTTTTAAGACATTTCTTCCAAAAGACATCAAAGTAGAAATAGCCGAGTAACATAAGCGGCGCAACTCACAGGGTTAAAAACTTTTCATACCAATTATCATTCTACCACTAATTTAATTCCCGTTTGCGTAAAGGTGATCTTCCGCTGTTTGTATAGATTACCGGTTGTCATCTTAAAAGTCTTTTTACTCATACCAAAAAATGCATAAATTTCTTCGGGATCAGACTTGTCATGATAAGGAAGATACCCATTGTTATCTTTTAACAACCTGATTACTTTTTCCAATTCATCTTCCACACGTTTATACCCTTTGTTCCCCAGAACAACATCAATATTATTATCGCTCCTTATCTTTTTTATAAAGCCCTGTAATTTATCACCGATGGCAATTTCTTTATAAACTTCATTTGCATGAAGTACGCCGGTATGCAGGTTGTTGATAATAACTACATAACCGATATCCGATCTTCGGTAAACAGTTAAACCTACTGTATCCATTTCTTTTACAGTAAGATTTTCGTTGCTAAATTGTGAATCAAATTTTTCTGTAGCGGCTAAGCGACCGGTTTGTTCATCTATATAAATCTTTACCAGGTATTCGCCACCGGCGCGCATGCCCGTCAGCTGTTTTGATCTGGGCACAAAAAGATCTTTCATCAAACCCCAGTCAAGAAAGGCTCCCTGCTCCATGACGCTTACTACTTTCAATCTTACGATATCTCCTACAATACCTTTTGGTTGCTGAGTGGTGGCAATCAGGCGTTCTTCACCGTCATGATAAAGAAATACATTCAGTTCAGCGCCTATTGTTGTTCCCCCGGGAACGAAGCGTCTTGGTAGTAAGATACCTTCTTCACCATCATCAAGGTAAACACCAAAGTCGACTTCCCTTAACACTTTCATCTTATTGAAAACACCCACTTGTGCCATGAATTTAAATTTAATTCATTTAATTTAATGGAATAAAGATACGATTATGAATGACGGAGAAGTTGAGTGGCATTAGTGGAAAGGAAAAGTTGTGTTTAAATTTTCCGGTTCGGACATTGTGATCATGTTGGTGCTGCCAATGAAAATGCTTTCTTCTTTCGGGAATCATGTATATTGTTCTATGAAAAAGACGATAACAAGCCGCCTGTTAATAATGATAGCTATAGCAGGATTAACTATAAATGCTTCAGCACAGCGAAAAGCCGCAATGCTTAACCATATAGCAGTATATGTTGTGGATCTTAAAAAGAGCACCGCTTACTACCGTGATATCGTTCAGGTAGATACCATTCCGGAACCATTTCATGATGGCAAACATACCTGGTTTACAGTCGGGCCACATAGCCAGCTACACCTGATCCAGGGTGCAAAAGAAAGCGGAGCACATGATAAAAACACACACCTGTGTTTTACTGTATCTTCCATCGAAGAGGTGATAGCAAGATTGGAGAAAAATAATATTCCCTATACAAACTGGGCCGGCACCGGCAAAACACCTACTGTAAGAGTGGATGGTGTGAAGCAGATATATTTCCAAGACCCTGATGGTTACTGGATAGAAATTAATAACGATAAATATTGAGTAAGTCACACCGGAGTATGCAGAAGGTTTTAGGTGTTGAAACTCCCTCATGAGCCAGGTTAAAACCCGGGATCAACTGTACCTTCCCACATCTATACTTACCCGATTTAATATTTTTCCTGATATTGAAAACACAATAACTTTATCTCAAAGCAATACCTGCAATATTATGAAACGCCTGTTGGTTTTCTCTATCGTAATTACAACACTAACCGCATCGGCACAGTTAACACAAAAACCAATAATACGTGGTAAGAACTGGATGGCCATCACCGGTAAACCTTTAGCGGCCACAGCAGGATCTATCATCTTTCAAAAAGGCGGTAACGCGGTGGATGCAGCCTGCGCCATGCTCGCAGCGACATGCACCATGTGGGATGTATTAAGCTGGGGCGGCGAAACACAGGCGCTTATCTTCAATCCAAAAACAAAAAAAGTAATCGCTATTGATGCGATGGGTGTTGCGCCGACAGGAGCCACGGTAAAATTTTTTAAGGGAAAAGGATACGATTTCCCACCGGAGTATGGTCCGTTAGCGGCCACCACGCCTGGCACGCCTGGCGGACTTTGTTACATGCTGGCAAACTATGGCAGCATGAGTCTCGAGCAGGTGCTTGGTCCTGCAATACAAATGGCTGCCGGTTATCCGATCGAAGCGCAATCGGCTAACAGTATGGAACAGCATAAAGATCTTATTAAACAATGGCCATACAGTAAGAAAACTTTTTTGATACATGCAGGTGAAAAAAGAGAAGCTCCGGAAGCTGGGGAGATCTTTATACAAAAAGATCTTTTAGCAACGCTTGATAAGATAGTCGAAGCGGAACAAACCGCCTTAAAAAGTGGCAAGAGCCGTAAAGAAGCTATCATGGCCGCTTATGATCGTATCTACAAAGGTGATATCGCGGCGGAGTTCGTCCGCGGTTGCCAGGAACAGGGTGGACTGATAACCATGCAAGACCTGGCCAAATGGAAACCCATGGAAGAAGAACCCCTGAAAACGAATTACAAAGGCATCGATGTGTATAAGCTCCAGCAGTGGACACAGGGTCCGATGTTGTTACAGGCACTGAACATTCTTGAAAATTTTGATCTGAAGCCAATGAAGTATAACAGTACCAGTTATATTCATACGATATACCAGGCCATGAGTCTTGCTTTCGCCGACAGGGATTTTTACTATGGTGATCCTAATTTCTCACCGTCAGCACCTATCAAAGGTTTGCTGAGTAAGGAATACGCTAAGCAGCGTGCGGCGCTTATTAAACCGGATAAAAACGATCAGCATATCGGGCCCGGCGACCCTTATCCTTTTGAGGGCAGGAAAAATCCCTACATCGCGTTATTAAAAAAGCGAGGTTATGAACTGGATACCAGCAAGCGAAATTTTGCACCCTCGCATGACTTACGAAATACGTTGGGAGCAGCGGATTATCAGGATAAATTGTGGTTGGGGACAACCAGTGTTGAAGCCGCAGATAAAGAAGGTTGGGTGGTATCTATTGTTCCCAGCGGTGGATGGTTACCTGCATGCATAGCAGGCAACACAGGGATGGGTATGAGCCAGCGTATGCAAAGTTTTGTGCTTGACTCTTCCTTAAATCCCTTTAATGTTGTTGAGCCAGGTAAAAAACCCAGGGTAACTTTAACTCCCTCCCTTGCACTTAAAGATGGTAAACCCTTTTTATCATTCGGCGTTCAGGGTGGCGATACCCAGGATCAAAACCTGCTTCAATTTTTTCTAAACATTGTGGAATTTGGTATGAACATACAACAGTCAGTAGAAGCAGCTAACATTAACAGTAATCAGCTTTGGCTCTCCCTTGGTGGCAGCAAAACAGATGACCGTAAACCAAGACCAGGTAACATTCTGCTAAACAGCAACACGCCGGAAGCCGTTCGAAACGACTTGAAAAAGATGGGTTATATTTTAAGTTTTGAAGATCGCACCAGCGGGCCTATCAATGCAATATATTTTGACTGGCAGCACGGAAGCTTCTGGGGTGGCTCGAGTAATTATGGAGAGGATTACGGGATTGGATGGTAAGGTGTTTTTATAAAAATACCCCTGAACTTAAAACACACCCGCTCCTCTGTTGCAATGCTGGCATTGACATCAATAGCAGCGTCCTTCGCTTTGTATAATACACCGATCTTCACCACCTTATTAACACCAGGATCTATCACCGATAAAAACTTCATCGAATCTGCCTTAGAGAGCATCAAAGTCTCCCCGACACTTATCTCTGCAATCTCCTTTACCATCTGCATCATGCATACTCCAGGCACCACCGGCATATCCGGAAAATGCCCTTTAAAAATAGCATGATCAGGATTCAACTCAAGCACAGCTTTTACAGAAGCGCCTTCTGTATCGATAGACAGCACCGTGAAAAAATCATCTCTCAACATTTCTTTCCAATCGTTTTAAACCAATATTAAAATTAAAATTTTTATGCATAATGCTGATGGTGTCTGGAATGCCACCAATATAGTTTTGCATGATTACCTGTACTTTTGTCTTTCTTTTAGAAGCGATTTCAACCCTCACCAATTCACTGCAACCAGCCCTGGTAACATAATAATTAAATTCTTTTCCCTGGGGGAAAGCGTTGTATGTAAGATCGCCTTCTTTCCTTACAAATCCATTTGCGGTATCCAGATGCCGCATCATCACCAGCCCGAAGTCTTTGCGTAAGGTTCCGATCACCGCTTTTTTATTCATCTGTTTTATGATAGCAAACACCATAAACCCGCCATCAGCAGCAAATCCGAAATCAAAGAATTTAAAACCTACTTCATTTGAAAATACTATTCTGATGCTGCTGTCGGGCATGGTCTTGATCAACAACAAACCACTAAGGTGTTTTCCAATTGCGTTAACCTGCGTATTGTATAACGCTGATACAAAAACCGGTTTAAATTTTTGGATACAGCTGATATCGCCCCGGGCATTCTGTAAACTTTTATACTGAGATGCACATGCTGATAAAAAAATAATACTAATGAATAGCAAATAACGCATCGGGAATGGTAACATTCAGTTCTTTGTTTGTAAAATTGATGATAGTATTGTCGCCGGAGATTTCCTGCATCTCGATCCTGGAGACGGTATATTCTTTTTTATCAACAACGACATTGATATTCTTAAAATAATCTTTTAAACCTTTAGCGGAAGGCGATAATTCAATAAGAAATGATTTAGTGTTTTCAAATACCCTGACTTTAAAATCCGGATTAGCAAGCATGGTACCCTGCACGCAATCAACGGTTATCCGGTTGATCTGCTGAAACAGTTTGTTTGACTTTGTAGAGATAGTATTTTCTTTCTGACCGTCTTTTACAAAAACATTGTTCTTATTGATGATCATCAGGTATTGAAAAGGCTGTTTATATTCCATGCGTACCAGGTTATCTTTCTTAAACCAGAACTTACCTTTGGAAATAATTTTTTCAGAAAGCATGCTCAGGTTTTTCTCCTGTTCAAAATCACTTTTAATACTGTTTGTTTTTTCTGTCGCCGCAGTAAACTGCGTCTTAAAAATGGTAAGATCAGTAAGCAGTTTGTAGCCAGCGTACTGCGCCTTCAAAGAGCCGGCAGTAATGATCATTAAAAGCAATATAAAATTTCTTCTACGCATAAGCTTTTAATTTAAGCAATTTATCTAGCCGTATTATCTTATAACCTTTGTCGCCGGCCTGCTTTAAGAAAGCCGGTAAAATAGCAAGCGTTGTTTTGCTTGTATCATGGAAAAGCAGGATAGCACCGGGTTTCAATGCCTTTAAAACTTTGTTCAGCAATTTTGCGGGGTCTTTAATCACAGTATCCATAGACCTTACGTTCCAGCCAACCGGAATATAGTTACCAGCTTGTATGGCCTTTCGAAGATTAGGATTGGTAACCCCATAAGGTGGCCTGAACATGCGCGGCACTGACCCGGTAACATCCTTCACTGCTATGTCCATCCGTTGCAGATCCGCCAACATTTTTTTAGCTGAAAAAAGATCAAACCAAAAATGATGCGAATAACTATGGTTACCAATGACGTGTCCTTCTTCCTGCAACTGCATTAATAAATTTTCGTTGCCTGCTATACGGCTTCCTATACAAAAGAAAGCGGCTTCAACCTGGTATTGTTTTAATAAGCTAAGTATTTCAGGCGTGTAGTCTGCAGCCGGACCGTCATCAAAACTTATCGCAATCTCTTTTTTATCAGTATCAGCGGCGCAAATAACTTTTAAAAAAAAATCAGAGAATACAAAGTAACTGCCATAGAATAAAAGCAAGGTGTACGCGATAAATATTACCAGGTAAATCATCCATGAAAGTCCATAGGTTATATGATAGCCGATTGCAGCAACAAAAAGGATGATAACGAAAATATTTGTATTCCTGAAATTCAGCATGCTGATAGTAAATATAAGGAATGATGTACCTGCAGGTAATGATTGTAAATTAAAATCTTCCTGGTATGTTTTCCGGTATCGCTTTGATTTAAAAAAACCGAAGGAATGCTTTTGTGCTTAAGAATATTTGCGGCGGCCCATAACGCGAAAGATGTAGCCGTTGGATATTCCCCGCACAGGTGTTTATAACTTATTTGTGTGGCATTACTAAAAAAAATATCAGCGCTTAGTTCTTTGTAAACCCGGTCGCCTTTTTCATCACCACTGCGACCATCGATAACAAGATCGATTTCTTCAGGTGTTGTTTCGTTAGCTTTTAAAAATTCTTTTATATATTCTTTTATTGTTGCCGTATCCTGCGGTTTGTAAAAAGTAGTCATGGCATCGAGTACGGCATAGTCTGTTTGTGAAGACTGGTTTGACAAAACAAAAAAGGAGGCGCCTTCACCGGCAATGGTTCCCTTTGAATGATCGTTGTATAAATCCAGGTTAGATGACAGGTTGGCTTTATACAATCCAAACCGGCTCAATATATCATGACTATAATCAGTGATCTCATCAGCAGCGCCTATCAGAACATTTTCCGCTTCATTTTCTTTTAGTAAGAGCATTGCATCGAGCAACGCTGTCTCAAAAGAAAAGCCTTTATGAACGAATGTGTTGTTGTAATGATTACAAGATAGTATCAGCGCGATTTGCGCACCGATAGTGTTATGGGTTGATTGAATAAATGCCGTTGGTGTAAGCATCTCTTCGTTGTTTTCCACGAGTTTTTTTATAAAGATGCCGGTATCTTCTAAGCAACCATAAGCCGTGCCGGTGATGATGGCGCCGGGGTTAACAAGCACTGCTTCCTGTAAACATTCCAATGCTGCTGCCACACCCATTTTAATGATGCGGCTCATCCTCCTTATATATTTTACATCTATCACCTGCCTGTAATCCGGCTCGGCGCAGTGCAAGCGGTTACCTTTATATTCAAGTGCTTCATTTAAAAATGCAGGGTGACCGAAAGTCCGCTGGGGTGAAATATTTCCTGTCGCGCGGATATACATTTATTTATTTTTTTGATAAAATAAGGGAGGTACAGTTTCCACCAAAACCAAATGAGTTTGTCAACACATTGTTTACCGCTACATTTTTTTGAAAGATAGTTTCAGCAACAAACGGGAAGTCTTTGATAGGTGTATCTAACCGAAGGGTCGGATAAATAATACCGTGTTTAATTGCTAATACAGAAAAGACAGCTTCAACGCCGCCACAGGCGCCAAGTGTATGGCCGGTGAAAGATTTGGTTGAACTCATTTTAGGATAGTAAGGCCCAAATAAATTCATAATCGCAGTACCTTCCGACTGGTCATTATTCTGGGTGCCTGTACCGTGCAGGTTAATGTAATCAATGTCGGATGGCAGCAGACCACTTTTGTTAAGCGCTCCCTGCATAGCCATCATTGAACCCGTACCATCAGGTGATGAAGCCGTTTGATGATAAGCGTCGTTGGCATTACAATAACCACTGAGCCTACAGTAAGGATTGGCTTTTAGGGTAGCCGCAACCCTATCGGATATGAGTACCATATAACCCGCGCCTTCACCCAGGTTAAGTCCTTTCCGGTTTTCATCAAATGGTTTGCAGTACTGATGATCCAGGATCATCAGGGTATTAAATCCGTTGAGAGTAAATTTTGCCAGCGCGTCTGTGCCACCGGCAACAACCACATCAAGCATATTATGCCTTATGAGCCTTGCACCAAAAAAAATAGCATTCGCTGAAGAAGAACATGCGGTGCTGATAGTAGTAATATAATTTTTTATACCTAACTGATCAGCTACCAGTTCAGTAACGCTACCGCATTCATGATTAATTATATCCCTGAGTTTTCCTTTGTATCTATCAGATAAAAATGCAGGAAAGAAAGTTTCCGATTTATCCATACCGCCTGCTGTGTTAGCAGAGATAAAACCTGTTCGCCACCGGCTTAGTTCAGGAATAGCCGCATTCAATAAGGCTTCCGTTGCAGCAACTGAACTAAGTAAAGCTGTGCGACTTAACAGGGTAGAAAGCTTTGCCTTCGCAGCCAGTTCTTCATTGTTCAGTTTTACTTCGGCAACGGGTATTGCTGATCGGTGTATTGTATTAAGATAAGTAATCTCCCCTATACCTGCCTGGCCGTTTTCAAGCGCATGAAGACATTCAGCGGTATTGTTACCAATCGCCGAAATTACGCCCACTCCTGCAACGTATACCGGTGCGTTCATTGTTAAACCGCCTGTGCGTGATGAGCCGTTATATACGCTGCCATCGTTCTTACAGAACGGAATACTTTTGGTCCGTCTTCAGCATTCGAGAGCTTGATCTTATACTGTTGCTGCATTAAAACAATCAGTTCCAAACCATCGATAGAATCCAAACCAAGTCCTCCAACAAAAAGCGGTTGATCGTCGCCGATATCTTCCGGCTTTATATCCTGCAGGTTTAATTGGGCAATGATCTGTTCTTTCAGATCGGCCATAAGTTTATCCATTTTCTATCTCGTAAATTTTATTAATGTTTTCTAACGTAAACAACATTGTATCGATACCGGTAGCAACTTTCTCTACCAGAAATAATACCGCGTGATACTTTTCTTCCAGCAATTCTACCCAACCACAGATACAGCACCTGAGAACACCGGTGTTTAGCAGGTTGCTTACATATTGCTCCATAAAACTAGCATTGAAGCTGTGAAAGACAAAAAAAGCATTTTCACCTTTAAACCCATTCCTGATACAGATCTCACCGATCATAATATTCGGCAATGTATATACAAACAAAGAAGGACTGGCAATATTGCTTAGCGTTTGAAAATATTTAATATCCGTATCAAGACTGGAACTGGCATTGGCGAGTACCACTCCTGTTTCTTCCGGGTTATAAAATGAGGGCACAAACGAAGTTTTCAGCAATACTTCGGAAGCAAGCATCCCCAGTTTACTCAGGTTATCCATCTTATAAAACTTCGGATACTTAAGCTCAAAATACCGGTATGCAGAAATCAGGAAGGCTGCAAGCGCGCTGTCTTTATTTACAAATACCGGCGAGCCGTTTTTGTAAACAACCTGGTTGATGATGATACAGCTAGCTGTTATATAGTTCTCTGTTGACAAATCTTTTTATATAATCAGCGCAATTTATGCCATTAATCCCTGTAGTTCTATCAGTCGGGCAAGCTTTGTCAGCGCGGTGTTATGGTCTCTGACATACGGGTTGGTTTTGTCCCATACATATCCTGCCAGAACGGAGCATATCATATTTTTTATTTCAAGTATTTGTTTGTCGGCAAAAAAAATGGTGTCAAGCGTCCCTTCGTACCAGGCCATTACATAACTGCGGAAAGTATTTACTCCCTGCATCATCTGTTCGGTGTATTCTTTATCCCAATCTATGTATTCGCCTTTCAACTTACGTATCACCAGTTTAGCAGCCAATTGGCTGGAGACTGTTGCCAGTGTAACGCCCGATGAAAATATCGGATCGAGGAACTCCGTAACATTACCGGTGAGTACAAAACCTTCGCCATGAAAAGTGTTGGTAGTGGTGGACCATGATTCAAGCGCCCTTGGCTCGAATACAAATTCTACGGATTCGAACCGCTCGCTGATATAAGGTTGTGAAGCTACCAGCGTTCGAAGCTGCTCTTCCATATTACCCGCATAGTCTTTAAAAAATGCAGGGTCGCCTACGAAGCCCAGCGAAGTAATGCCATTTGAAAAAGGTATGATCCATATCCATACACCCGGTTTATGCACTACGATGGTAATACGGTTTGGCTCATCAGCCATAGACCGGCGCAAATCAACGGTATGAGCAAACAAAGCTCTGCGCGGAACGAGGTCTGAAGGTTTATCGAGATGAAACAAACGGGGGATCACTCGTCCATAGCCACTACCATCGATTATAAATCTTGCTTGTATCTGTGATTTATTTCTATTGATATCTTCAACGGTTGTCACCGAATCCGATCCTTCAAAAACTATATTAGTCACCGTTGACTGGTAGGCAATCGGCACACCCATTTTTTCTACTGTGTCGGCAAGTGTTTTGTCAAAATCAGCACGGGGCACCTGCCAGGTCCAGTTCCAGCCAGGAGTAAACTGGTCGGCAAAAAAGTAGTCGCAAATCTTTCCATCTTTTACGAACTTGGCACCGGATTTTTCCTGGAAACCTTTTTGTGCGATAGCATCCACAAAACCTGCTTCGGCTAAGGCTTCCATGCATCGTGGCAATAAACTTTCCCCGATAACAAAGCGTGGGAATTGCTGTTTCTCCACAATCTTAACTTTGTAACCTGCTTTGTTTACGATAGAAGCCGCAACAGTGCCGGCAGGACCGGCACCAATAACAAGTACATCAACTTTTTCAATAATCATTTCGAAGGGTTTAATGTTGGCTATCAGCCGTCAGCTATGAGCTATGAGCTGTCAGATTCTGTCAGCCGCCAGCTATCTAAATAATTCAGACTATCCTAACAGGTTTCATTACTTGAACACAAGGGAAACAAGTGCGGACTACCATCAATCATTAATCTTCCTGCACTTCAACAAACTCTGACTCAATCCAATATTATCTGTCTGTTCTATTACTTCAAAGCCACCATCTTTTATGCACTTATAAAATGTTTCATAACTATACATCTGGCTGTTGCCATTCGCAAGGGCGGTAAAATAAAGCGATGTCTGATGCAGGCAAAACGAGGCTACTTTAAATTTTTGCTTATCCCAGAAAGGTTCCAGGATAAAAACTAAACCATCATCCTTTAAAATTTTACCGCATCTTTTCAAAATCGACACAATTTCAGTTTCTGAAAAACAATCAAGGAACTGGCTCATCCAGATAACATCATGACCCGTAGGAAAGCGTTGTGTCTCCTCTAAAATGTTAAACGGCAGCAAAGAGATCCGCTCTTCCAGGCCCTGCTCATTAATTTTTTCCATCGCTACCTTCAGTTGTCCTGGCAAATCCATAATAGTAACGTGAATATCCGGCGAATATTTGACGCAAGCGATGGCCCATTTACCGGTATTACCACCAATATCCAATAAATTCTTCAGCCCGTTTTTAAGCACCTGAGACAGCACAAGAGGAAAGGCGTTATCAGAAAAAAAGTGGTCAAAAGCGAACCAGCTTTTCTGCACTTGCGGAGGCAGTTGCGAGAGACCTGCGTAAATAGTATCCCATTCACCGAACTCTTTCAAACCTTCGGGCCTGCCATTCTCTATACTTTTATCAAGGTGAAAAAGTCCCCGGTAACAAACGTCATGAACAAAATTCATATTGACTTTTGTAAGATCATCATGTAAAATAAAAGTACCGGTTTTAGTAAGCGTGTACCTGTGATCGTTAATAATGACAAGGCCGATACTTAAACCAGATTCCAGTAATACCCTTGCCCCGTATACTGATAGTTGCAGTTGGGTAGCAATTTCTTCACAGGTAATACCGGCGTTATGGCTGTCTTCAATCAGGTTTAGTATCCCGCTATTCCTCAACACTCTCGCGGATTGAAAAATTACCGGGCCAAAGGCAATCCATTGCGCCATCTCCTTTGCTTCAAACGCTGATTTTGTGTCCCTGCTAAAAAAATTCATGAAAGAGAAAGGTATTGATTTTTTAATTTTGCCTACAAAATACAAGCGCGGCATTGCATCCGCCAAAGCCGGAAGCTGTTTTCAAAAAATTATTATATGACCCCGGTAATAAAGTTCCGCACACATTTACGGGCGTTGTTACACCGGGTTTACTGAACCCCATGCTTGGCAGCAGCAGTCCTTGTTTTAATGATTGAATAGAAACAACCGATTCTATCAACCCCGCTGCTCCCAGTGTATGACCATAATATCCCTTTAAACTATTGACGGGAATAGATTCCATGCCAGCCAGTGTTATAGCTTTGGCTTCCATTTCATCATTGTATATTGTTGCAGTGCCATGCGCTGAAATAAAATCGATATCGCCCGGTTGAAGGTTCGATTGCTTTAAGGCGGTACGGATTGCCCGGTGTAGTTCTTCACCTGTACGGGAAGGACCGGAAATATGATTCGCGTCATTGCTTACTGCGCCGCCGGAAATTTTTATAGCATCATTATCGCGGGTATATTTTTTATTGGAAGAAAGAATTATTGTCGCCGCGCCTTCACCAAGATTTATCCCTTTCCGATCCGCGTCAAATGGTTTACATGGCTCATCACTTGCTGCCTGGAAAGATTGAAAACCTAATAAAACAAATTTTGAAATTACATCGGCTCCCACGATAACCGCATTTTCATACTGCCCGGATTCTATCAATCTTTTACCCGTTAAAATTGCAAGCAGTCCGGAGATGCATGCATTGGATACAACCAGTGGCGCTCGCACGAAATTAAAATACTTAGCAACAATGGCTGCCGATGAATGCAAAGCTATCCGCTGATCCATTTTGTTATTACGCTCTTCCGACTCAAGTAAACTTATATTGCCTTTGGTAGAAGATACAATAAGAATCGTTTTTTCACTTTTTGTATCTACCCCGCAATTTTGCAATGCATCTTTTACTGATAAGATAAGTAATCGTTCGAACTTCGTGTATCTGTCGGCGTCGTCTTCTTCCAGGCTCGCTGAATAATTCCCGAATAAAGATGCACAGAAAGGCTGGGAAGAAAGCATTCCATCGTTATGCACTTTAATACCTGAAACAGATTTTAAAAGGCAGACAAAATTGCCGGCAGTGCCTTTACCGATCGGAGAAACAATATTATCGCTTATAACAAATACTTCGGCCATTTTTATTAAATCAGTCCCTGCTGAATTTTCCATTCTTCAAAGAAGGGCGGGTTCGTTAATTGAAGTACTGAATTTTCCTTATCCAGGAAAACCTGCACGGATGAACCGGTAGCCACAAGTTCACCCGATAACGCATTGTATAAAAAGTATTTAAAGTTCATCTTCGCCGCTTCTGTGGGAATGTATTTAGTTTCAACAATTACACTATCACCATAACGAAGCGAGCGTTTATAATCGCATTGAATACTTACGATAGGCACTATAAAACCTTTTTTATAAAAGTCGAGGTAACCCAGTCCATACTTTGTGCCGAAGGCTTCTCTCCCATCTTCAAAGTAACGGATGTAGTGACCATGCCATACAATTCCCAAAGGATCGGCTTCATTAAAACGAACCAGTATCTCTACCCGGTGATTTAATTCGTTTTGCATAGAGTGAATTTTGTTGAGCGATGCTATTTCGGGCATGTGGTATAAGGAGTGAGGTATGAGATATAAAATCTTAAACGCGTTTGATTACTTACTGTTTCTTGGTTATGTGCGTTTCGTGATTTCATTTATTTTGTTTGTGTAACAAAAATTTTCATTTCGCATTGCGCTACTATTTTCTCTTTGCATTTTACGGTGCCGGTAATTAATGTTACATTAAAAATCTGGTTGACAATGTTAATTGCTGTTTCAAGCTGATCGTTTATTTTTGGCAAAGAAAAAACAACCAGGTTATTTATAGAACCGATGTATCCTATTGATACCGGCAGGTTGTTTATCTTCGAATTATAGCCTGCTTTTGCTGCGGCTGTCTGCGCGATATTTTCTACCAGCCCTGCCTCCTGTAGTTTACCATCTCTTAAAAAAATATTATCTTCCCTTATCTGAAACCTGCTACTGGCATGCTTTTCATCGGCATACATCAAAACATCTATCATAATAAATGGCAGCCTTTGCGGTATTAGAGAGGTGGTATCTTCTACATTTATAAACATTATTGACGCCAAAAGGTATAATAATTATACCATTGAAGAGGATACTGTTTTACTTTAATTGCCATCCCGGCTGCAAAATCCGTTAACACCTGTTGCATCCTGTTTTCTTTTGATGGCTGGTCGTACATTTTTAATTCACTGGCGAAAAAATGGTAATGCGTACTGCTTTCCTTCATAGCGAAGACATAGGATATGGGCACTTTGAAAGTAGCCGCCAGTGCAAAGGGGCCCATAGGAAACTTTGCTTTCTCCCCCAAAAAATCGGTAGTCATTGTTTTGTTGCCTTCCATAAACCTGTCGGCATGCATGCATACCAGTTCATTGTTTTTAAAGGCTTCCGTTATTTTATAAATATGGGAGATATCATTATTTTTAACAACGATCACGTTGACACTTCGTTTACCTGTGATTGTTGAAAGATAGTCTTTGATCTGCTGGTGTTCATTGTCAAACATTACTATGTTGATACGGATGTTCAACCGCTTTAACAGGTGCCCGGCAATTTCCCAGTTGCCAATATGCGCACTTAACAGCAAGCCACCTTTTTTTAATTCAACTATTTTTCTCAGGTTTTCTTCTCCATCAAAATTAAAAGTAAATTTATCAGGTATCCCTGCCATCACCACTACTTTATCTATAATGGTTTGTCCGAAACAATAAAAGTTACGGTATATGCTTACCAGGGATTTTAAAAAGCCGAATCCGATCTTGTGTCGAAAATAATAATACTGTGGCCTGGATGATTTGTATAAAAACAGAAAGTAATATAAAGCCACGAACCTAAGGAGAAAGTAGGCCGGTGTAACGCCGAAGTTTTTTAATACAAATACAAATATCCGGTATCCCAATGGCGTCCCTCTTGATTTACCCTCCCACAAATTCATTATACCAGTTCTTTTGAATGAACCCTTAAAATAACATAATCATAAAAATCGCGGAAGGTAGTTATGCCAACAAAGTCTTCAGGTTTTACTTTAAATGAAAAATTGCTTTCTATTACTACTACCAGGTCGATATAATCCAGGCTATCCAGTTCAAGCGTTTCTTTTAAATTAGCTTCCGGGTAAATACTATCTGCATCCGCTTCAAATTCTTCTACAAGAAAGCCATTAATCTTTTCTATAATATCTTCGTTTCCCATAATCTTCAATTTAGTTTTCTTACAATCAGTGATGAGTTGGTACCTCCGAAGCCAAATGAGTTTGACAAAAATACATTGATATTTTTTTCGATTGTTTTCGTTACAATATTCAATTTAGCAGAGTCATCGTCAGGGTTTTCAAAATTTATATTAGGCGCTATAAAATTGTTTTGCATCATTAATAAAGAGTAAACGATTTCACTGGCGCCAGCCATCCAGCATTCATGTCCCGTCATTGATTTCGTTGAGCTTACAAACGGTCTTGCTATTCCAAATATTGCATCAATAGCTTTCGCTTCGCTTGTATCTCCCGCAGGTGTTGAAGTTGCATGCGCGTTGATATAATCAACATCACCGGCCTGCATGCATGCATCTTTCAGTGCCATGCTTAACGCCCTTACCGGACCATCAACTGTAGGGTTTGAAATATGTGCGCCGTTTGAGGAAAAGCCGTATCCTACCAGTTCACCCAGGATCGTAGCACCTCTTTTAACTGCTGAATCATAATTTTCGAGTATCACCGTGGCAGCCCCGCCGCTTGGTATCAGTCCGTCTCTGTCCCTGTCGAAAGGCCTTGACGCTTGTTGGGGGGATGATTCATGAATGGAAAATGCCGACAACGCATCAAAGTTACCCATGGCAAAGTAGTTAATTTCCTGGGCGCCGCCACAGATAATTCCATCCTGCAAGCCACTTTTTATAAGAAGGTAGCCCATACCGATGGCATGAGAACCACTTGCACATGCTGCGCTGATGGTAAAATTAACGCCCTTAAGCTTGAATATGGTAGCCAGGTTCATGGTAACGGTTGAATTCATCGTCTGGAATACAGAACCGGAGCCCAGCAACATAGTATCCTTTTTTTCACGGAGGATATCGTTGGCTTCGATAACAGGTTTCGCCGAGCTGTCGTTACCAAATAGAATCCCAAATTCTTTTTGGTCGAGATAGTCCTGGTCTATACCCGCGTTTTTAAGTGCTTCTACCGTCGCCAGGTAAGCATACTCTCCCTGTTCGGGTAGCATCACTCTCGCTCTTCTATCCAGCAATCCTTTTAAAACGGGTCTGTCGACATAGCCGGTTAAACCTGAACGGTAACCATATTCCTTTCGTACAGGGTCAAACCTGATACCCGATTTTCCTTCGTACAAAGAATTGCTTACTGCTTCCAGGTCTTTGCCGATGCAAGAATAAATACCGGTACCTGTTATAACTACTCTGTTCATATCAGTTGTACATTAAAAATAATTACCGGTGAGCGTATAACGTAAGTTGTGGTTTATAAAGGATGGATAAAGGCGGAGGTTGGCTGTCAGTTCATCTATGAATATAACCCGCCGTTTACTGATAACACCTGCGCGGTAATATACGCCGCTTCTTTTGAAGCAAGGAAACAAACAGCATGGGCAACTTCTTCTGGCAGTCCGAATCTTTTCACAGGTATCATCGCCTGCAGTTCTTTTTCATTCAATCCTTCTGTCATGTCTGTTTTTATAAAGCCCGGAGCAACCGCGTTAACCGTGATCCCTCTTCTGCCAATCTCCTGCGCCAATGCTTTGGTAGCCCCAATGACACCGGCCTTGGCAGCAGAATAATTTGTTTGTCCGGGCAAACCTTTTAATCCTGAAAGCGAAACTACATTTATTATCCTGCCATATTTCCTGAGCAACATTCCATTCACCACTAGCCGGGTTACATAAAAGAACGCATCGAGACTTGTTTTTATTACATTATCCCATTGTTCATCTTTCATCCACATCATAAGATTATCGTCTTTAATACCGGCATTGTTTACCAGCACTTCAATCTCTTTATCCGGGTTAGATGCTATCCAGGTACCCAGCGTCTGCAGGATCTGTTCTTTGATGGAAACATCAAACTGTAACAATTCACCGGAACCACCTTCCTCTATTATTTGCAACAATGTTTTGTTGGCTTCTTCCATATTGGATTTGAAATTAACGACAACATAATAACCCACGATTGCCAGCTTGAGGCAGATGGCCCTGCCTATGCCTCTTGATCCACCTGTTACTAATGCGCATTTCATAGGTATCCTTTATAAGTTTATTGCCGTTGTAATATTTATCACCCTTCTACAGGCTGCTGATTTCTTTAAAAGAAAAAACTTCTGCTGATTCTTCCAGGTATCTTTTTATTTTTTCGAGGTCTTTGTACTTAGGGCTATCTTCAATAAACGTAGGAAATATTTCTCTTACATTGTTATATACTTTTAACGTAGTCGTTGATAATTTCGGCACACATTCGAGGTAGTCAATCGCCTGCAGCACCGTCATCATTTGTATCGCGAGCACTTCAAAACTATTATCTATCACTTTTTTAGTAATGAGGGCTGCATTGGTTCCCATGCTTACAATATCCTGGTTGTCATTATTACTCGGGATACTGTGCACATACATGGGGAAGGACAGTGTCTGGTTCTCCGCCACCGTAGAGGTTGCCGTAAATTGAACACCCTGCATCCCGAAATTAAAACCCAGCACACCCAGGTTTACAAACGGTGGAAATTTCTGGTTCAGCTTATCATTCAACAAATAGTTTAGCTGCCTTTCAGATAGCATAGAAAGTTTGGTGACAGCAATTTTTAGCTTGTCCATTTCCAGCGCTACATAGTCGCCATGGAAGTTACCGCCGTGAAAGATGTTTTGATTCTGATGATCTATAACCGGATTGTCGTTGACGGAATTGAGTTCGTCGGTTACCACTTTTTCCGCCTGCATGATCGTATCATAAACAGGTCCAAGTACCTGGGGTACGCAGCGCAGCGAATAGTATTCCTGCACTTTATCGCTGAATATTTCCTGGTCCAGCTTTTGGGGATCATAAAGGTGATCGCTTCTTTTTCGTATCAGGCGGCTATCTTTTAAAATCTCCCTGAACATACCCGCCACTCTGTTCTGACCTTTGTGCTGTTTAACAATATTCAGTTCGTATGAGTAATGATCATCATAAGCTTCCACCACTTCGTTGGTCATGGCGGAAAGCATCACCGACCATTCCAGCAGTTTGCGTGCCTGGATGATGTTTACCAGACCGATGCCGGTCATTGCCGAGGTACCGTTTAATATCGCAAGGCCTTCCCTGATGTGGATCGTTAACGGTTGCATTCCTTCCTTCTCAAAGATATCCTTTGCCGGATGAATACCTCCCTGGTACAGCACTTCCCCTTCGCCGATTAAATTCAGCGCGAGATGTGCCAGCTGCACTAGGTCGCCGCTTGCCCCTACTCCACCATGTTCGTAGATGCAGGCGATGATATTACGATTGATCAATTCCTTTAGCAACTCAACCAGTTCCTCGTGTACGCCGGAGTAAGCCAGCATCAGTCCGTTAAGACGTGCCACCATAACCGCTTTTGCCAGCAGAGGCGGTAACAGTTTTCCGCCACCGGAGCTATGGCTCCTGATAAGGTTATACTGCAACTCCAGCAAATGCTCCTCACCGATCTTGTACTGCGCCATCGGACCAAAGCCCGTGTTAATGCCATAGATTAATTTGTTGGAAGAAAACCGCTTCAAAAAATGATGGTTCTCCCGTACCTTCTCAATGCTTACCGCAGATAAACCGAGGCTTTCTTCTTTAAAAAGAATATCAGAAATATCTTCTACTGAAAGCATCGTTTGCCCAACAGATATCATCGGCTACTATTATTTTTTTGAGTGAGCGTAATACAAAACCAGCGTGGTAAAAATATTATAAAAATATCAGAATTAAATTTTTACCTGATGCTGATTGCACCTTGTATTATATATAATGAATCAATGTTAAGGACGCGATCAAATATTTATTCATTGGTTCTATCCAAATCATCACCTGCATGCGTGTCGCGAAAACGGCTCCCCTTTCATTCTTCGGATTTTTTATATAGTTTTATCCATTATTTACTTAAACCCTTCCTAACATGAAAATATTTTCAACAGGAGCCCTGGTACTTTGCCTTGCATTTATCTGCTATACCTCCAGGGCACAGCGCCTTAAACTTACGGATGGAAGTCTGTCAGTATTAAAAGATCAAAAAACCATCAGCACTGACTTTGCATACGACAATATGAAAGTAGGTAAGTATGACAAGGAAGAGGACTATGTTAGGAACAAGACGGCAGACTACAATAAAAAAGAAGCAGGTAAAGGTGATACCTGGGCAAAGAACTGGGTTGACGACAGGCAGAGCCGCTTTGAACCTAAGTTCAACGAACTGCTTGAAAAAAGCAGTGAGCTGTCCGTTAAAAAAAATGCAAAATACACCCTGATATATAAAACCAGTTTTACAGAACCGGGATTTAATATAGGTATCATGAGAAAGAATGCAGAGACGAACGGCGAAGCCTGGATTGTTGAAACAGATAACAAAAGCAATGTGATCGCCAAGATTTCGGTACAAAGGGCTTTGGGAAGAACATTCGGCGGATATGACTTCGACACAGGCGAAAGAATTTCCGAAGCTTATGCCGATGCTGCGAAGGCGCTGGGAAATTTTATAAGGAAACAGTGAGGAGTGTGTATGACAGGAGTTGCTTTGAGCCATCAGCCGTTAGCTTTTAGCTATTGTTCGACGCATTGGATTTGGCTGATTGACTGCAAGATTAGTCTGACAATAATTTAATTTTATAAATAAATTTTTAAAGCCGGACATGCACCGGCTTTTTTTTTGACTTAATTTGCCAACCCGGCTGACAAATATCCCTCATCATTTGTTCAGACATCAGCAAAATACTTTGCTCAATGAGTTGACAGTCCTTAATCTTATAACCAACTCAATTTAATTACCGTCATGTGCTAAAAATTATTTTTGTATCATATACTTGCAAAACCTGACTATGCACAAAGAAAAGTGTAAAGACTTTAATAGAATTTAATTATGACCGACAACTTAGAACTGGAAAAAACCCTTTGGAGTGCTGCCGACAAACTTCGCAACAACATGATGCTGCGGAGTACAAGCACGTGGTACTCGGACTTATTTTCCTTAAATATATTTCTGACGCTTTTAATGAACTCTATCAAAAGTTGGAAGCCGAAAAAGAACAAATAGGTGCAGACCCGGAGGACAAAGATGAATACACAGCGGAAAGAGTTTTTTATGTGCCTCCTTCGGCACGGTGGTCGTGGCTTCAAAAAAGAGCTAAACTTCCAACAATAGGCAAAGACATTGACGAGGCAATGGATGCTATAGAAAAAGACAATTCAACTTTGAAAGGTGTTTTACCAAAAGACTATGCAAGACCTGCTTTGGATAAGCAAAGGCTTGGTGAACTCATAGACTTAATTGGTTCTATCACTTTGAGCAACGGCAGTAATGGAAAAGGGAAAGATATTTTAGGTTTTGTGTTCGAATATTTTCTCGGGCAGTTTGCAGATGCAGAAGGAAAAAAAGGCGGGCAATTTTATACGCCTCAAAGCATTGTAAAAGTTTTAGTTGAGATGCTTGCTCCTGAACCGGAGAAACGGTTTTATGATGGCGCTTGCGGCAGCGGCGGCATGTTTGTACAAAGCGAACGCTTTATTGAAATGCACGAACACCGCAAAGGCAAAATTTCAATATTTGGACAAGAGAGCAACCCAACTACTTACAAGCTAGCTAAAATAAATTTGGCTATTCGTGGCATTGATGCGAAGATTGAATTGGGTGACACTTTAATGAACGATAAATTTCCTGAACTGAGAGTTGATTACGTGATTGCTAATCCACCTTTCAATGTTAGTGATTACAACATCAATAAAGCATAAACACACAAATGGAAATATGGTATTCCACCAACAGGAAACGCGAATTATGCATGGCTACAGCTTTTTATAAGCAAGTTAGCACCCTACGGAACTGCCGGCGTGGTGTTAGCAAACGGAAGCATGAGCAGCGACATTGCAACCGAAGGGCAAATACGAAAGGAATTAATAGAAAATGATTTGGTCGATTGCATGGTGGCGTTGCCATCACAATTATTTTATAACACCCAAATACCAGCCTGCTTATGGTTTATGGCAAGGAATAAAACCAATAGAAAATTCCGCAATCGAAGCAATGAAATCTTATTTATTGATTGCCGTGCAATGGGTTCAATGATAAGCCGCAAGCAAAGAGAGTTGACGGATAAAGATATCCTGAAAATTTCCGACACTTACCATAATTGGAGAAGCAAAGAATATCAGGACAGTTATAAAGACATTCCTGGATTTTGCCAGGCAGCAAACATTCAGCAAGTCAGAAAGAACAATTATATTCTTACGCCGGGCAGATATATTGATTTTGCAGCCGAAGTAGAAGATGGAATTGCTTTTGAAGACAAGATGCAAAAGCTTGCTGCAACGCTAAAAGAGCAAATGCAAAAGGCAACCGCGTTAGACGAAACAATAAAAGCAAATTTGAAGAAGATAGGTTATGAGCTATAAACTAAATACATTGATTGTTTTTGACACCAATTCTTTGCGCAGCACAGATGCAGGTGAAGTGGCTTATAGCTTCTTTGCTTTTGGCAGACCATTTCAGGTAATTGAAGAATTTATTTTAGAGAAGAACCTGTCAGATGATATACACATTGCCGTTCCCACATGGGCAATTGAAGAATTAAAAGACCAAAAGCAACGTCAATACAAAACAGACATTGTAGAATTTCAAAAATTGGCAAAGCGACTTTCAGGGCTGCCACATATTCCTGAAATTGCTTCACCCGCAGAAGAATTTGACTGTGCCTCGTATGTAGAAGGCAAAGCCCTTGCCTACCTTGCTACAAAGCAAGTAAAACGGCTGGAGATAAAAGAAGAAATTGCCAATACAGTTCTTCAAAGTATGATGAGTAGGGTAATGAAAGAAGAGCGATTTAAACAACCATTTGTCTTTGCCAAACGTGGTAATAAAACATATAAGGATGCAGGTTTTAAAGACAATCTAATTTGGGAAAGTCTTTTGCATTTTAGAGAAGTTGAAAATTACGATAAGATAATTTTCGTAACGGTAGACAGTGATTATAACGAAAGCTGTTCAAAGGAGTTTCGGGCTAAATGGAATAAGCACATTAATATTTTGCAAGACGAAAATAATGCTGTGGCTGAAATTCAAAAAAATTACGACAACTACATTAAATAAAGAGCCATTCACGACTTTGCACAAACCGAATACTTTATTGATTATCTGAAAGACGACTTGAATGCTAAAACTGTGATTGGAATTGAAGGCACGGAATACAAAATTGAAAACTATGCCATAGCAGATATTTGTAAAACTGTTAGCCGATTGCCGCCGAATGAAGATGAAGCAGAAAATATTTCGGTTTCATCTATCATCAATATTCATTTTACGAAATGTGCTGAAAAGGTAATTCAACAAGTTGAAGCATTGACCCTTCTTGAGGATGACGAAACAAAAGTGATTATTTCCACTGAATACGATATAGAACTGCGATGAGTAAATGGACAACATACCAATTAGGAGATATTTGTGATGATATTGCAATGGGTCCATTTGGGTCAAATCTAAAGATTGATAATTTTATTAGTGAAGGGGTGCCTGTGATAAGAGGTATGAATTTACATGAAGGTGGGTTTAATAAAAAGAATTTTGCTTATGTATCTGAAGAAAAAGCAAATTCACTAAAACGTTGTTTAGCGTACCCCGATGATTTAGTATTTACTCATCGTGGAACTTTAGGACAGGTAGGAATTATTCCAAGAATAGGTTTTGAAAAATATCTTGTTTCTCAAAGCCAAATGCGATTGAGTGTTAATAAACAATATCACTATTGTCCGACAAAAATAATGAAGGGTGAACTGTAAACAGTCACCCTTCATTAGTTATGTTTGAGTTACGACACAAAAATATAACTATGTTCAAAGATAAGAAGTTTCCCGGACAGCCGGTGTTATCTCAAATATTGGATACTATTCCGTCTTCCATTATCAACGCAGCCAACCGCAAGCATAAGGCCAATCGGTATTATAAGCGCTTACCGTTAAGGATACATTTGGTAAGTATGTTATATGGGGTATTTAGCTACTGTAATGGGCTAAGGGAGCTTTGCGAGGGTATGTTAGGCTGTGAAGGCAAGCTAACTCATTTAGGATTTGATAAAGCACCTGCCCGAAGCACTTTATCGGATGCAAATACCAATCGCAGTTACCAGGTTTTTGAAACAATTTACTTTGAATTGGTAAAGCAATATCACAGTTTTATCTCGGACAGCCGGTTAAAGGGATTAAGCATCCGTAATTTAAAAATTATTGATAGCACCACCATCCGCTTGTTTAGCGATATCCTTCGGGGTGTGGGCCGAAACACCTTAGACGGCAGTCGTAAAAAAGGAGGCATAAAAGTTCATACTATGATGGACGCTTTTAGTGGCGTAGCCGAATTTGTACGGATGACCGAGGCCAGGGTACATGACCGCAAATTCCTTTATCACATTGATTTGCCCGCCAATAGCTTTATGGTTTTCGACAAAGCATACAATCATTATAATCAGTTTGATAAATGGACAAAGAAAAAGATTTGGTTTGTCACCCGCATGAAAGACAATGCGGTATACCATGTAAACAAAGTTTTGCAGGATAATACTAAAAAGAAAAATGCAAAGGGTATTATAAAGGAACAACTGATAACTGTAGGATATAAAGATAATGGAGGCAATGTCATAAGGGTGAAGCTACGCCGTGTCATCGCCAATGCCGATGATGGAAAGCAATACATTTTTCTCACCAACAATATTACGTTGCCCGCATCACAAATAGCTTTGATTTATAAAACCCGTTGGATGATTGAGCTATTATTCAAACAAATAAAACAGAACTTCCCACTGCGATATTTTTGGGGTAATAGCGAGAATGCCATTAAAATGCAGGTGTATTGCGTATTGATTGCACAGTTGTTAATGGTTGTTATCAGAAAAAAAGCAGCTACCAAAAAATCATTCGCTAATATGATAACAGTAGTAAGATTACACCTGATGAGCTATGTAGAGCTTTTTGAATTCATTAAAGATACTTACAAGGCTTGGAGAAAATCACACAGTGCACCCAATGCATTTTCTACCTAAAAATTATATCCCCAACTACCCCTTGTTTTAAAACACCTGATTATTTCTTTGTAACC
>Ga0123336_10000865_pt1 | contig 29186 bp, 28 predicted proteins | sample SSSSmetaG_FD_96466 | JGI IMG/M metagenome (GOLD analysis project Ga0123336, IMG submission 96466) | Glacier valley bacterial and archeal communities from Borup Fiord, Nunavut, Canada, to study Microbial Dark Matter (Phase II) - ​SSSS metaG | ecosystem: Environmental > Aquatic > Freshwater > Ice...
AACCTGCACCTCGATGGCAAGCTGACGATGGGCGAGAACATTGCCGACCTCGGCGGCATGAAGCTGGCCTATGCCGCTTATCGAGCGGCCCGGCCCAAAGTCGAGACCTATAAAGGCGTGAAAGGCACGCTCACCGATAGTCAGCTCTTCTTTCTCGGCTATGCGCAGTCGTGGTGCACCAAGCGCCGCGACGAGACCACGCGCATGCGCGTGACGACCGATCCGCACAGCCCGCCGCAGTATCGGATCAACGGCGTGGTATCCAACCTGCCCGAGTTCGCCGACGCCTTTCAGTGCAAGGCCGGCTCACCGATGGTGCGTGGCGCCGAGGCTTGTACGATTTGGTAGCTGGTAGGCGTGCGTCGCCTAACACAACCTGACACGCATGTCGCGGCTCGGGTGCGTTTCGGCGCGTAAGTTGCCGATACTTCGTTGCCGCAGTTTGAGCATGGGTCTTGCTGTGGACCGACCGGGTTCCGACAGGAGGCTGCATGAGACGGATGGCGGCGTGGTTGCTCCCGGGGTTGGCGGTTGGTCTCTTGGTCCTTGGTCCGGCTCGACGGGCCGACGCGTGTGGGTGCTTCGCGATTCCCACTCCCGCCACGCCGGTGTTGCAGGCGGGTGAGCGCATCCTCTTTGCGCGGGATGGCAACGATATCGTCGCCTATATCCAGATTCAATATCAGGGCGCGGCCGATCAGTTCGCCTGGTTGGTCCCTTTGCCGTCGGTGCCGAAGGTGTCGATCGGGACCGACGAGCTATTTTCGCAGCTAGAAACCGCAGCCGCGCCACGCTATTTGGAGAATAACGTCTACATTTCTTGCAACGGCGACACCACCACGACCTCGAGTGGGTTCGGGTGCGGCTCGAGTGCCTTTTCGAGTGCCAGCACGGACGGCGGTCGGGTGTCCTCCTCCGACATGGGCGCGGCGAACGGCGACATCGTCGTCGAGCGCTCCAGCATCGGACCCTACGACTACGCGGTGCTCAAGGCCGACAACGACACCGAGCTGACCACCTGGCTCAAGGACAACAGCTACTTCGTTCCGGCCAACACCGACGCGGCCCTGAAGCCGTATCTGCACAGTGGCGCTTACTTTTTGGCGCTGAAGCTGCGTGGCGGCGAGTCGGTCGGCGACCTGGTGCCGGTGGTGCTGCGCTATCCGAGCGACAATCCGATGATTCCCATCACCCTCACCTCCGTCGGTGCCGTGCCGCATATGGGCATCCTCGTGTACATGCTCGGCGAGGGTCGGGGCGTGCCGCTCAACTACTACCATTCGGTGCTCAACGACCTCAAATATTGGCAGAGCGTGACCACGCTGCCGGCGCTCATCGACCGAGCCGTCAGCGAGGCGCCGCAACACCACACCTTCTTCACCCAGTATCACGGGCCATCGTCGGTGGTGCAGCGGCTCGACTATTCTGGGCGGTTCGGCAGTGCGACGGTGTTGGCAAGCCTCAGCGATCCGGCCGAGTATCTGAGCTATCTGAGGTTCAACGGTTTCACGTTCACTCCGGCGTTGTTGGCGATCCTCCAACAGGCCTTGCCAGTGCCGGCTGGCGTCAACGTGGGGCAGTACTATTTCAACTACAATCAATACGACTATCTGCGCGGCTACACCGACGCTGGCGTTCCCGTCGACAACAACTTCGACCCCGTGGCGGTCACGGCCGAAATCGAAGAGCGCGTCGTCAAACCCGCCAAGGAGGCGCAGCTTTTACTGAGCGCGCATCCGGATCTGACGCGGCTCTACACCACCCTGTCGCCCGAGGACATGACGGTGGATCCGGTGTTCGGCTGGAACAAAAATTTGCCGGCGGTGTCCGCGGGGGTTCTTGGCACGACGACCACGCCTTGCCGCGGTTCAGCGTGGGTGGAGAACGAGGTGGGCATTCGGATGTATATCAATTCTACGGTGCCGATGCCGTCGACGCTGCGCCTCGAGACGCTGGGGCTGGAGGGTCCGCCGGTGGTAGTGACCGACAACACCGACAGCATCAAAGCGTCGCTGGCGCCGATTGCCACGACCGACACGCAGTCGGCGACGACCTCGAAGAACCAGGGCTGTGGTTGTGGCATGACCGGCGACAAGAACGGGCTCGGGATGGCGTTGTTGCTGGGCGTAGTGGCGTTGGGGTTGATGGTACAGCGACGGCGGCGCAGCTAGACTCGCTTGCGTGAGACCAGCCAGCCGAATGCGGCGGCGGTGAAGAACATGATGAGGCTGTAGACCGCGGCGGGCATGGCCATCGTCAGGTTGTTGAGCAAGAGCGGGCTCGAGGCGATGGTGATGGCCAGGGTGCCGTTGTGGATGCCGACCTCCATGCCGATGGCGATGGCCTGGCGACGCGGCACGCGGACCAAGAGCGGGATCAGATAGCCGGCGCCGAGGCTGATGAGGTTGAAGAGCAAGGCTGGCAGGCCGACGGCGGCCGCGTAGTCGACGATGCGGACGCGCTCTTTGGCGACGGCGAGCACGATCACCAAGAGCAAGAAGACTGCCGACAAGATCTTGACCGGCTTTTGGAGCGCGTCGGAGACGCTGCGGCGTCGGGCGCGGATCAGCATGCCGATGGCGACGGGCGTGAGGACGATGGCGAAGACTTGTAGGATCTTGTCGAGCTGCAGCGGCAGGACGGTGCCTTTTCCCATGAAGCGCGTCAGGGCAAAGTTGACGATGAGGGGCATGGTCAGGAGCGAGAGCACGCTGTTGACGGCGGTGATGGTGATGTTGAGCGCGACGTCGCCGTGGGCCAGGTGCGAGAACAGGTTGGCGGTGGCGCCGCCTGGGGATGCCGCCAAGAGCATGAGGCCGACGGCGAGCTCAGGCGGTAGATGGAAGACGACGGCCAGGCCATAGGCGGCACCGGGCAAGACCAACATCTGGCAGAGGAGCCCCACAGCGACGGCTTTGGGGTAGACCACCACGCGACGAAAGTCGTCGAGGGTGAGGCTGAGGCCGAGCCCGAGCATGATGATGCCGATCGCGAGCGGCATCACCACGGTGGTGATCGTGTTGGTCTCCATCCGTCGCTACTTCAAGTGCGTGGCCAGGAATTTCTCCATGGCCAGGTAGAACTCGAAACGGTTTTCTTCGTTGTGGAAGCCGTGGCCTTCGTCGGTTTTGACCAGGTAGGGGACGTCGATGCCGCGTTTTTTCAGGGCGGCTACCATCTGGTTGGATTCTTCGATGTTTACGCGCGGATCTTTGGCGCCCTGGGCGACGAAGAGGGGCGCTTTGATTTTGTCGACGTGGAATACCGGTGAAGCTGCCGTCATGAGCTCCTTGTCCTTGACTGGGTCGCCGACCATTTCGTGGAGCATGTCGAGGTAGGGCTTCCAGTACGGCGGGATGGTCTTCATGAAGGTGAAGAGGTTGGACACGCCGACATAGTCGACGCCGCACGCGTAGAGCTCGGGTGAGAAAGCCAGGCCCGCCAGCGTCGCGTAGCCGCCGTAGCTGCCGCCGTAGATCGCGACTTTCTTGGGGTCGGCGATGCCTTCTTTGATGAGGTACTTCACGCCGTCGGAGATGTCGTCCTGCATGGTCTTGCCCCACTGCCTGAAGGACGACTCCCAGAATTTGCGGCCGTAGCCGGTCGAGCCGCGGAAGTTCATCTGCAAGACGGCATAGCCACGGCTGGCCAGGAACTGCACCTCGGGGTTGTAGCCCCACTGGTCACGCGCCCACGGGCCGCCATGTGGGTTCACCACCAACGGCAGATGTTTGCCGGCGCCTTTGGGCAGCGTGAGGTAGCCGTTGATCTTGAGGCCGTCGCGCGACGTGTAGGAGATGGGCTTCATCTCCGCCATGGCTTTCTCGTCGAGCCACGGCGTGATGTCGGCCAGCTTGGTCAGCTTGTCGGCGACGGCGTCATAGAGATACCGCGAGCCGACGGTGCGGTCGTTGCTGGTGGCGATGACGAAGACGTTCTCGTCGCGGTTGTAGCTTTGCTCGGTGATGCGATAGCCGGGCAGCTTCTCTTCGAGCTTCTTACGACGCGCTTCGGTCTCGGCGTCGAGAAAGTGCTCCTCGTCGCGCCAGGTGGTGAAGCTCACGCGGGTGAGGACCTTGCGCTTGCGGGAAAAATGCAGCCCGCTGACGTCGACCTCCGGGTGCTCGAAGATGAGCTTCTGCTCTTTGCCAGTGACCGGGTCGAGAACCACGACGGCTTGCTTGTCGCGTTTCAGGTTCGACAGCGCATAGAGCTGCTGATTGTCGAACGTGAAAAACAGCGGCGCCACCGTCTCTTTGAAATTCGTGGTCAGAAACGGCTTGAACGGATCTTTCTCGGTCTTGCGGTAAAGCAGGCTGGAGTTGACCCCGTCGGTGGAGACCGCAGCGCGGATGGCGCCGGTGTGATCGGTGACCCAGCCGGTGATGTTGCCCGGGTTCTCGACGACGAGGGTCAAGGCGCCGGTGACCACGTTCAGCCGATAGGCGTCGAAGATCTCCGGGTTGCGCTTGTTGAGGCCGACCAAGATATCGGTCGGGTGATCTTCGAGGTCGTCGATGATCTCGGCGCGGACCTTGGGAAACGGAGTGAGGTCGCGTAGGCCCTTGCCGTCTTTGCCGATCGACACCACATGGAAGTTCTCGTCGCCGCCGAAGTCTTTGACGTAGAGCAGATGACTCGGGCCTTTCCAGAAGTAGGCGGCGATGTCGCGATCGGTCTCGGCGGTGACGCGCGTGGCGGGTCCACCTGATCGGGCCTGTACGAAGACATTCATGCGGGTCTTGAACGGCTCCATGTAGGAGATGTTTTGGCCATCGGGGGAGATCTGGAAGCCGGCTTTTTCCGGATTGCGGAAGAAGTCGCGCATGGGGATGGGAGCTGCCTCGGCGGAAAAGCCGATGCCGCCAAAGACCGATGTGGCCAACGAGAGACCGACGATTCCGACGCGCATGGAGGCTCCTCGACGTGAAAACACGGCGGAGCTTACCCCCAGATCGGGTCGTCGGCGAGCCCAGAGAATGCGGCTGACCGAAGGCCGAGCCAGGGATCGTCGGGCGGCATCAAAAACAGCGTCTCGTAGATGAAGGCGGTGAGGGTTTCGGCATCGCCGTCCACGCCGGCGATGAAGCGCTCGTGAACACGGCGATGGAGCAGATATTCGTTGCGCAGTGTGTCTTCGCCGAGGCTGTGCGCGAGCGGCAAGAGCTGGTCGATGAGCGGTCGTTCGACCATCATCTTGGTGACGGCCAGGTTGCCAGCCTCGCGCGCCGACGGAAACCGGGCGTGGATCTGGCGGCGATCGCTGGGCAAGGAGTCGCTTTGGGCTGCCAGCTGGCTGAAGACCGCGTCGGTGGTACGGGCTTCGAGACGGAGAATATCGTCGGTATGCAGGCCGATGCTCGCGCCCCAGCCGCGCAGCAGCGACGTGTGGCGGGCGCGGTGCCATGTTTGCAGCCGCTCGGCACTCGGGCGACTGGCGGCCACATCGGCTGCGGCGGAAGCCAGGCGAACGAACGTCGGTGCGTCGTAGAGTCCGGGCAAGGCATCGATCGGCCGACCGCGCTCGTCGAGGATGAGGTGGACGCTGTTGCCGGTGATGGTGCGGACCAGCTTTCTGCCGTCGCCGAAATCGACGGTGACGACGGGAACGGGCCGGACCGATTGCCAGTGGAGGACGAAGCGATCTTGCAGCAGCGCCGAGACCCGCGCATCGGGATACAGCGTGGTCCGGAAGAAGCGGCTGTTGGCGCAGCTGAGCTCTTCGTCGAGCCGGCCGAGCAGACGCAGCGACAGGATCGGACGGTGCAGCTTTTGGGCAACAGCGACGGCGGATTCGAGGGTGGTGTGCCAGGTGTGCAAGCCGAGCAGCATATGAAGCCTCCTTCACCCAACGTACGGGCTCCTCGGCACCGGCCGTGTAAGGCTTACGTAAGGCTTGGTCCCCAGGCATAGCCGAGGCCGCGCACGGAGACGACCAGCGACGGGGTGGCTGGGTCGCGCTCGATTTTTTTGCGCAGGGCCGAGACCGCGACGTCGACGCTGCGGGTCTCGATGTCGGGTGAGACCTGCCAGACGTGCTCGAGAAGCTCTTCGCGGCTGACGGCGCGGCCGCGATGGCGGAGCAGCCAGCGGATGAGGTCGACCTCACGCGCGGTCAGCGGGATCTTGTGGCCAGCTCGGCGGGCCTCGCCTGCGTCGAGATGGAAGACGCAGCCGTCGGCGGAGATCCGTGCGTCGTCGTCGGGGACGAGCGCACTGCGACGTCCGAGCGCGCCGACCCGCGCCGCCATTTGCGAGCCGGCCCAGGGCTCGGCGACAGAATCGTCGGCACCCGCTTCGAGCGCGCGCACCCGGGCCTCGATGTCGTCGGGCTGGGTCACCGCCAAGATCGGTAAGGCTCGATGAGCCTTACGAATTTGGGTGGTGAGGTCCGCCGCGCTCTGATCGTTATCGTCGAGGATCACCAGCTCGCACGCGCGAAGAGCGAGCTCGGCCAACAACGCCTCGGGGGCGATCTGTTCCAGCTCGTGGCGAGGCAGCACTTGACCAAGCCGCGTCCACAACGACAACTGTTGGGTGACGACCCAGATCTTCATATCAGCGTGGGAAGACCGGCTTTTCCCCCTTGCGCAGCGGCGGTCGCGCCGGGGCACCTTTCAGGTTCAGCGTCGGGACTGGCGACTGCACCACCTTGGCCAGCTCGAAGGTGCCGCGCTTGGCGTTGGCCAGGTCCCCGGCCGTCTGCGGCTGGCCACCGACGGGAACGCCGGGTGTCATGCGATAGCCAGTCATGTTGCCGGGCGGGCCGGTCCAGATGCCGTAGCGCGGGTTTTCGCATTGCACGGGCCCTTCCCAGAAATGGCGGATGATGTAGCGGCCCTGAAAGCGGCTGTGTCCGTCGGTGGAGGCAGTCGCGCCTTGATCGGCATTGGTGCCGTCGGGGTTGGAGGTGCCGCCGATCATCGGCTTGGCGGCGCGGAAGACCAGATCCTCCGACAGCGTCGCCTTGTCGTAGCGCGTGTGTAGCCGCGTCAGCACCCAGGTCTCGGGCGTGCCCTGTGGCAACGGCGTGTTCATGGTCGCCTTGGCACCGGCGTTGGCCAGCGCACCCAAGATGGTCTCGTCGCCGAGCGTGACCCAGTCGGACAGCGTCGGGGGCGGCTGCACCGGCGGCGGGCACGGATCACAGTGATAGCTGTTCCAGCCGACCACGGGCGTGCGCTGCAAGATGGGCGTGTCCCACGCATATTCGGTGACCACCACGCGGTTGTCGTTGCGACGTACGGTCTCGTCGAAGAGCTCGGCATAGAACGCGCCGAAGCCGGTCTTGACGGTGTCGGCGACCTCGACGTTGGTGGGGATGAACGCGTTCTTGTAGTTGGCGACCTCATAGCGTGCGTCGGGCGACAGAACGTAGACCAACAGATCCTGTTTCGACTCGGCATTGAGAAGGCCGAGGCGCACCGGCAGACGCAGCTCGTGCGAGTCGAACGAGAAGCGCAGCGGCGACAAGACGACGTCGCCATGCGCGTCGCGCTTGACCTTGCCGATGTCGATCTTGGCGACGAAGAACTTCATCTGATCGCGCACATACGGAGCCATCGCGTCTGCGGCGCCGGGCGGGATCTTGTACTTCGAGACGCGCAGCCAGGCGTCGAGGCCGGAGCTGTCTTTGGCCGACAGAATCAAGATTTGATACTCGCCTTCCTGAAACTTGGCTTCGATCTTGACGCCGTAGTCCTCGGGCTTTTCCGAGTGACCCTTCTTGGCCATCATGTTGCCGCCGGCGGAGCGCATCGGATACGACTGCACCGACGGTGGCGGTGGGACGTAACACGGGTCCTGCTCCCAGTATTCGACGAGTCGCGGCGCCGACAGCGAGTCGACCGCTTTGAAGACCTCCGGCCGCAAGGTCTTGACCTGCTCCTTCTTCAACACCACCGGCACCGGCACCACCATCGCAAAGTCTTGCGGCGGCCCTTTGTAGGTGTTCGACATCGTCATCGCGGTGTGGTTGCCCTTGCGCATCAGCACCACCTGCGACGCATTGTTGTAAAGATTGGCGTCGGCCCCCGAGACGAAAAAGCCGCAAAACGCTTGCGCGCTCGACGGAACCACCAAACCCACCGCCAATAACCCCCAACCCAGCAATCGACCCATGTGCCTCCCTGGCGCGTCGCGCCCCGGCACATCCTACCCCGGCACGATCGCCTTTCGCAGCTTCCGAAATTGCGCGAGGCAATCGCTGTCGCCGAGAGCGGCATCGACCTCGGTGAGCGTCTGCTCGATCCGGGCCACGTCGATGGGCCATTTCTTGGCGCGGGCGCTCAAGATGCCGGTGACGTCGTCCAGATCCTTTGGCCGCCCGGCGATCATCTTACTGATGATGAGGTCGGTGGGGGACAACACCGGAATCTTCAACCGACCGAATGCGGCCTCGACTACACGCTCGAGAAATTCGCGCTCTAGGCCGTCGCCAGCGATGACGATGTCCACAGGAACCGAGGTTGGCTCATGGAAGACCGGCATCACGCGGGTGCGTGACGTGAACGCGATCGGATCCTCCACACGGGAACGAAAGTGCGCTCTTTCGAGGGCAGCAAGCAGCGACGTAAGCTGCGGTTCGTCGATCTCGATCGTCACGTCGAGATCCTCGGTGAATCTCGGTCGGCCAAAGAGGATCGCCGCATGAGCACCAAACAGGTACCAGCGGATGTTTCGCCTGCGGAACAGCGCCTTCAGCGCCGCCAAACAGTCAGCGGCGGGGGCGCGGGACACGGCGGAGTCGGCTGGAAAGCAAGATGTGGTGACGCAGATCTGCGGCGCGCTCTTCGGCCGTTGGAGATCCCGGGTGCAGCGCATGGGCATGCTGGCGCAGCTCTTCTACTTTGGCGAAGGCTGCGAGCGGCGACAGCGGTCTCGTCGACCAGAAGGCTTGTTTGGATGTTTGTAGCGCCGACCAATCGCGACCGAGGAACGCTTTGAGTCGCTGAGACACGACCTAGCCTAGCGCCGACTTGGCTAGGGGTGCAAATGAGCAATCCTGGGGTCGAATGCGCTCGGGACTTTACTGAAGCTGTTCGGCGAATTCTGCGACGTCGGCGTTGGTCGCGAGCGAGGGTAGCGCCGCGCTCATGGCCGGGTTGCACTGCAGGGTTTCTTCGAGGACGGCCGAGGTGGCGTGGTTGATGATCGCCCAGCCGCGCTGTGGCGGTAGCTGCGTCGCTGCGCAGCCGTCGGAGGCGAGCTTGATGACCAGCGACGGGACATTGACGCCGGCGTCCTGCGCGATCTTGAGAATGCCGCCTTTGTCGGCGCCGAGGCTGCAAAGCTCGGAGAAGGCGAGGTGGCCGGCGTTGTTGAGGGCGACGAGGCGCTTCGACGGTGCGGTGGTGCCATAGCCGTCGTGCTGGTTGGTGTAAGGCACGATCATGTCGTCGTGTGCGCCCATGATCAGCGTCGATTTGACCGCCATGCCGGGCTGAATGCCGGCGCCGGCCATGGGCATGAGGACCTGGACGCCGTCTTCGTCGCCGAGAAACTTGAGCGCGATGGCGCCGGCAGAGTGACCCGCGCCAGCCATGCGTTTGGTGTCCATGTGGCCGGCCCAGAATGACAAGGCCTGGCTGCCGGTGCGGAGCTCGGCGTAGATGTTGTCGGCGTCGATGGCTTCCTGGCCGCCGGTGATGCTGCCGTCGAGGACCGAGGTCAGGTTGATGCCGGGGTGGTCGGCGGCGAGGACGATGAAGCCGCGACTGGCCCAGTGCGCGGTCTGGCTGAGGCTCTGGGTGCGGAAGGATGCGGTGCCGTGGATGAAGAGCACGACGGGGTAAGGGCCGCGGCGATCATCGAGCGGCAGATCGCGATAGCAATCGCACATTTGCAGCGGGTTGTTGGCGTCGGTGATCTTGCCCATCTCCGCTGGCGGCAGGTGCTCGCGGACGTCGTAGGTCGCTTTGGTCTTGCCGACCTCCGAGCCGCGCTTGGCCGGGTACCAGACCTCGGTGGTGAGGCCAGCGACGGTGATGGTCTTGGCGCCGACCGGCCACATGCCGGGCATTTCCGGATCGGCCGGCGAGGCGAACAGCTTGGCGCCGGCACAGGCGGCACCGAGTGGCGGCTGCGGGCCCTCGTCGACGGCACAGCCGGCCAGCAACAAAATCCAGCAAAGGCTACGCATCGTTGCCCCTATTTCTCCGCGCGTTCATCACCACTTCAAGGGCTCCTACGCAGAGAGTCAGCATCTTGTGCAGCGTACGGCTGCAGACGGCGCATTGCGGTACCGGGTTGCGATACATGTCTAGACCGTGAGCGGCCTCTTCAGCCGATCGCTGAGCAGACGCGACAAGGTGGTGCGGAGCTCGTCTTTGCTGGTGCGCCATTCGGTGTTGTCGCCAGCCGTCACCGGCGAGAAATGCCAGGCTTCGCGAAAAGCGGCCATCCAGATCTGACGCGCGGCGTGGTGGCTGTTGATGATGATCTTCTGACCGTCGGCAAGCACGCAGGTCAAGACGCCTTGCGACATCTCGACCTCGAGCTCGTCAGGGTCGATGTCGCCCAGGGACTTTTCAAGATGAAGGAGCTCTGCCGCGGCAAGATGATCGAACGCATCTTCGGCCGGATTGGTCGACGTCATGGCCGAAGGATGGGCCGCAGATACAACCACGTCAACAGCGGCCGTCAATCTGTGCTCTTTCCGTAGCGGAGCGTGGGAGGTCCGGAACCCTCAGGGTTCCGGATTACAACGGACCCAACTCAATGCTACGTTCTAGCACCAGCGTGAGCCGCGCATCCACCGTTCGACGTTGCCGTACTCGCCAGCCTCTTGGGTCGGCGCTCATCGCCGTGGTCGCCGTGTCGCTCATCGGCGCCATGGCCTGGGCCGCTGGCGAGCGCACCAAGGTTCGCCTCGAACGGGTCGATGCGTCCGAGTTTGCCTCCGACGGCAAGATCAAGGTATTTGCGTCGGTGGTCGAGCTCGAGGGCACGGTCGTCGACGACAAGTCGCAGGCCAATTTCTTGTTGTCGATGAACGGCCGCGTGTTGGGCCCGCCGGAAAAGATGGCGCGGTTCCAGACCTCCAACGAGCCGCTCGATCTGGTGCTGGTCGTCGAGACGTCCGCGCTGTACGGCCCGCAAAAAGCCCCCGCCCCTCCCCCGCCGCAACCGCCTCCGTCACCGGCGCCGAGGGGCCAAAGGCCGCCCAAGGCTGCTCCCAAAGCGGCGAAACCTCCCGTCGAGAAACAGGCCAAAGGCAGCAAGAAAAAGCGCGTCGCCGCCCCGGTTGCCGACGGCAAGCCCAAGAAATCGGCCTTCGCCGACGACCCCATCGACAAGGTCAAAGACGCCATGAAGTCGCTGCTCGAGGGCATGAACCCCAAGTGGCGCGTGCTCGTCATCGAGTACGGCGGAGACGTCATTCCCCATCCGCCCTTCCGCGCTGCCGGCGCTGCCTCGGGCACGGTCGACGATCTGGCCACCGACGAAGAATCGGGCGATCTCCGCCTCGAGCCCGCGCTGCGCCAGGCGCTCACCGAGCTCAACAAGCCCATCGCCGAAGGCGAGGTCCGCCCGCGTCGCCTCGTCGTGGTGGTGTCCGACGGTCTCAACACCCAGATGGACCGCAAGACCTTCAAAGCCGTCGGTGACCAGGCGCAAAAAGTCGGCATTCCGATCCACAGCATCGCCTTTTCGCCCAACGACGATCGCGGTCCGCTGCTCAACCTCGGCGAGATCTCCAAGCGCTCCAACGGGACATTCCGCTGGGCCAAAAACGGCGACGATCTGCGCTCGCAGATCGAGACCCTCGTCGACGAGCTCAACAAACAGTATGTGCTGACCTACGCGCTCAAGACCGATTCGCTCGTCGGCAAGCACTTCAGCCTTCAAGTGGAGGACACGGTCTCCAACGAGATCGCCTTTGGCATCCACGGAACACAGACGGGCGAGAAGGTCGATACCACCAAGAATCTGGCGTGGTGGATCTGGGTGCTGATCGGGCTCGGCGTCGTCGGTGCGGTGGGCGGTGTCTTGCTGTTCTTGAAGCATCGGCGCGAAAATCCGCCGCAGCCGAAAGCGCAAAAGTCGAAAGCCCCGACGGCGGCACGGCCCGTGGTGGCAGCGCCGGCGCAGGCACCGCTCACCGGCGGGCGTGGCACCCGGCTCGAGGTCCGCGGCATCGGCGGCGGCCATGCCGGCCTGCGCTATGAGGTCACCGCCGCGCAGCCGTTCATCGTCGGCAAGGCCGGCGGCACCATGCATGTCGTCGACGATCCGACGGTGTCTTCGTCGCACGCGCAGATCTATTTCTCGCAAGGGACCTTCGTGCTTCAAGATCTTGGCTCGACCAACGGCACCTTCGTGAACGATCAGCGCATCACGCAAGCGGTGGCGCTCAAAGACGGAGATCTCGTGCGCTTTGGCAACACGCAGGTCAAGATCAGGGTGGAGTAAATATGGGCGCAGGATCATCCATCATCGTCTGTGACACGTACTTCGACATTGGCCAGAAGGTGGTCACCTGGAAGGACGATCCGTCGTTCAGCGCTTACACGCTGCACCGCACCGATAAGCCGTCGGAGATCTATCCGTTTCAGCCGGCCAAGGGCATGGCGCAGGCAGTGGCGCGTTATCGGCAGCGGCGGTTGATCGGCGCCGATAAATCGCTCAGCCGACTCAAGCAGGTCTTGCGGCAATTCGTCGTGCATCACGACGGCTGCTTCGACAGCAAGACGTGCTTTCAGGTCCTGCACAACGAGCGTGGTCTGTCGGTTCACTTTCTCATCGATAACGACGGCACCGTGTATCAGACGCTCGATCTCGTCGACTGCGGCTTTCAGGCGGCCGGCGTCAACGAGATCTCCGTCGGTGTCGAGCTCGCCAACCGCGGCGACGCGCTGCGCTTTCCCAACGACTACAAAGGCAAGCGCGACAAGGTGACGTGCAAGATCCACGGTCACCAGTTCCTGGCCTACGAGTACACCAAGCAGCAGAACGAGGCGATGATCAACATCGGCAAAGCCTTGGCGCGCATTTTTCCCAACTTGCCGCAGACGTATCCGCTCGCGCCCGACGGGGACCAGGCCTGGGGCGCGCTCAGTGACCCGCGTGAATATGCCGGCTATCTCGGCCACTATCACGTCACCGATCAGAAGTGGGATCCGGGTCCGTACGACTTCAAATATTTTGCGTCGAAGATCCGCAGCCGCATGGTGTTTCCGGCGCTCATCACCGGCGACAAGCCCGACATTCCCGAGGAGCAGGACAAGGCCGAGGAGATCGCGGCGCAGTTCTACGATCTGAACGAAGAGAGCGAGAACGGCGGCTATTTTCCCGTCGGGCCGTTCGGCGAATCGAAGCTCTGGCACGGCGGGGTCCACGTCAAGCTCGACAAGGGCACGCCGGTGTATTCGCCGTTCAACGGCAAGATCGTCGCGGCGCGCATGACCGATGACTGCGCGGTCGGCTCACGCAATTTCGTGCTCATCAAACACGAGATGGCAGTGGGCACGGCCAGCCTCAAATTTTGGACTCTGCTGTTCCACCTCGACGAGGAAACGGCTGGGGCCAATGCGCCGGCGTGGTGGACCAAGGAGTCGGGCAAGCTGTCGGAAGACCCGATCACGATGAGCGTCGAAGTGGCCGCGGGCGAGATCGTCGGGCATGCCGGCGAGGCGGGGCCGCCCGGTCGTTTCGAGGGTGGCATCCATCTGGAGATCTTCAGCGCCGAGGAGATCGGCGACAAGGTCGACCCGGGATTCTGGAAGCTCGTCGACGGGGTGGGCTCGGGACGGTTTGCGACCAAGGACATCGTCGACTTGATCGACAAGCCCGGGCCGAGTGGGCGCGTCGACGGGGCGCTGTCGCGCGTCGAGCTCATGAACTTCTTCCGATCGAATCCGCAGCGCGAAGAATTTCGCAAGATGGCCACGCACCATTTGTCGGAGTGGGCCGATAACAATGACTGGCTGGCCACGCTGAACAATTCGCGCGACTTCGGCAAGATGGGCGCCCGGCTGTTCAAAGAGCAGATCGAGCCCATCTTGTGGTGGAACGACGACGTGCAGGCCGACGCCGATTTACCGTCGGACAAGATGGTGTGGACCTATCACCCCATCACCTTCATCGTCTGGCTGCACGACAAGGTGCTGAACACCAAGGCCGCCACCAAAGGCATCGGCTCCGAGTCGAGCTTCGAAGGCAAGGCCGCGCCGAGCAACATCAAGGACGACGGCGACGCCACCGAAGGCTTCACCGACGACGAAGACGTGCTCTTCGGCGCCAACGGCAAGAAGCTGGAGCTCGAAGATCTGGCGCGCGGTTATCCCGACGACGACGAAAAGAAGAAGAAAAAGTAAGGCTTACTTCCAGCTGGCGACGGCGCGTGGGTTCATCAATTCCGGACCGACCACGACGCGATTGTCGCCGGCCCAATGCGGCCGATCGTTCGACAGCGCGCGCGGCAGCGGCCAGACGATGACCTCCGACGGATGATACATCTCCGGAATGACCACGAGACGCGTCTCACCTGAGCCGCGCTCCAGCCAGGCCAGCGCTTTGCCGTCGTGACGCCAGGTAGGTGCCGCCAGGACCTGCACGGTGCCGGTCGACGGATGAATGCGTTTGCCGTCGACAAAGATGGCGCCGGCGTCGACCTCCACCAGGTGCCGCCCACACGGTGAGCGCAGCGGCGCATATTCGAGTAGCCCGGTGCGACGCTCGCCACCTCGACGGCGTGGCTGCTTTTCGCTGACTGGATCGAGTGGATCTGGCGCCCGATCGGCGCGCACGCGCGCACTCGATTTGGAAGGCGCTACCAGGCCCAGAGCCAGGGCCAAGGAGACAAAACGCATCCGTTCCTCCTGCCCATCGCGCGTGAGACGAAAAAGAAACCGCGACGGTAGAACCATATGCAGCCGATCCCGCGATCCGCGCAAATTTTTTGGAGGAGCTTTCGGCATGAGCGCGGAGCGGGAGACTGTGCCGAACAGCGGAGCGGGAGGTCCGGAACCCTCTCAGGGTTCCGGGCAAAAAAGGCCGGAGAAAGTCGTGTTAAGCTTTGCCGGTGAAGATCCTGGGATATCACCCTACACGGCGCGGGTTCTTGCGCGCGCTGGCACTTGCCGCCGTCGGTGCGCCGCTCGTGAAGTTGGGCCGTGTCATCGGTCGCAGGCGTCGCCGGCTCGAGGCCCAGGACATGTCGGAGATTCCCTGGGTCGGTCACTGCTGAGCGGGTAGTGGCCTCACCGCTCATCCGCGCGCTCAACGTCCGTCGGGCCCTCGCCGAAGTGTCGGTGCTGTCACAGGCGCAGCAGACCAAGGTGCGCGCCAGCATGAGTCCCGCATCGCTGCACACGCTCGAAACCACCAAAGACGTGGGCTGGGTCGATCTCGCCATCAGCGCCGAGCTCAACGAAGCCCTCTATGCGGTCATGTCGGTAGCCGACTACCGTCGCTGGTCGAGGCAGATGGCCAGTCACGTTCTCAAGCGCTCGATGGTCAGCGGCATGGTCGAGACCGCGCTACGTCTGTTTGGGGTGACGCCGCAGGGCGTGCTCAAGATGGCGCCGCGCGGCTGGGAAGCGACCTATCGCGAGGCGGGTACGGTGCATGTCGCGGCGCTGACGCCGACGTCGGCACGCATCACGCTCACCCATCTGCCGGCCATGATGCACACGCCGTCGTATCTCGAAACCATCGCCGGCGGTCTCGAGACGGTGTTCGACCTCTGCAAGGTCACGGGCCGCATCGACATCGAGCGGCAAACGGCCGGCGACACGGTGCAGATGGTGGCGAGCTGGGTCTGACCGCCGCCGCACGCATCACGCACGGGCAACTCCCGTCGACTTATGGCGGAATGTGTGTGCCCTGTGGTCGCGCGCATGTCGTCGAGAACGATGTGCGTCTCGCGCTCGATGCGCTCGAGCAGCTGTTCGTCGCGCTCGACCATCCGGACTATGCGGCAGTGCGACAGGCGCTCGGCACCTCGCGCGGCAAGATGGTCGGCGTGCTCGTGGGCTGCGCCAGCGACGGCAGTCTGCACACGCTGCACGCCTACTCTGGCGAGCTCGCTGGCCGGCGCGACTGGCCGCAGTTCGTCGGCCCGGTGTTGCGGCGTGCGGACACAGCCGAGCTGGAAGCCGAGACGCTGCGCCGCATCGCCGAGCTGGAGCACGACATGGCCGCGCTCGACGTCGACGGGGCGCAACGTCATCTCGATCACACACGCGAGCGCGTCCGCGTGCGTGCGGCCGAGCGCCGCAGTGCCTATCGGGCGGCGCGACGCCCAGTCGATCAGCGTGCCGATCAGGTCCTCGCGCAACACGACGATGCCGCCGAGATCGAGCGCGCGCGCCGAGCACTTCTCGCCGAGCGCGCCCAGCTCTCGTCGCTGCGTCGACAACGCAAGGCCACATCGCTGGTCCTGAGCCGTGCCATGTTCGATGCAGCAGGCGTCACCAACGCGCGCGGCGTGCGCCGGCCGTTGCGCGCCGTGTTTGCCGGAGTGGGCATCGCGGGCGGGACCACCGACTGCACGTTGCCGAAGCTGCTCGAAGCGGCCAACGTGGCCCGGCTCCGGCCGCTGGCCGTGGCCGAGGCCTGGTGGGGCCCGCCCGGCTCCGACGACCTTCGCCGGCATGGTCAGATCGCAGCGCCGTGCGAGAAAAAATGTAAGCCGGTCCTCGGCTACCTGCTATGCGACGAGGACGGCGCCGGACCTTCCGCCTGATACGCAGGTTCATGCGCCGCATCGACATCGGTGACGCGTGGCCTCAGCTGCAGCAGAGACTACCCGTCCAATGCTGCGCCGACCCGGTGCATGCGCTCGAGGTACCCGCGACGCAGGTGCTGACGCCAGCGACGCAGCATTGATCTCCGGTCCAGTGCTCGGAAGAGTCGGTGCACGACCCAGAGGTCCCGCCGACGCACAGCACGCCGCCGGTGACGCAGCATTGATCTCCGGTCCAGTGCTCGGAAGAGTCGGTGCACGACCCGGAGGTCCCGGTGACGCAGGTGGGCGCGCCGCTGACGCAGCATTGGTCGCCGGTCCAGTGCTCGGCAGAATCGGTGCACGACCCGGAGGTCCCGGTGACGCAGGTGACGTCCCCGCTGACGCAGCACTGGTCGCCGGTCCAGTGCTCGGCAGAGTCGGTACAAGATCCAGAGGTCCCAGTGACGCAAGTGGCGACGCCGGTGACGCAGCACTGGTCTCCGGTCCAATGCTCGAAAGAGTCGGTGCATGAGCCGGAGGTCCCGGTGACGCAGTTGTCGGCGTTGTCGACGCAGCACTGGTCCCCGGTCCAGTGCTCGCTCGAGTCGGTGCATGAGCCAGACGTGCCGGTGACGCAGTTGGTAGGTCCGTCGACGCAGCACTGGGAGCCGGACCAGTGCTCGTGGGAATCGGTGCACGAGCCGCTCGTGCCGGTGACGCAGGCCATGCCGCCGCCGAGACCACTGCAGCGGTTGCTGGTGCAGGTCTTGCCGCTGGCACAGCCGCCGCAGGGGACGGTGCTGCCGCAGCCATCAGAGACGGTGCCGCACTCGCCAGCGCCGCAGACGTGGCGAGTACAGCTGCCCGCACCGCAGACGTTGGCACCGCCGCCGCCGCAGGACTCGCCGCTCGGGCAGCCGCCGCAGCTCAACTGCGCGCCGCAGCCGTCGGCCAGCATGCCGCAACGGCCAGTACAACTTGCCGTCGCTGTGCAGCTGCAGGCGCCCATCGGCAGAATAGCGCCGCCGTCACATCCGTAGGTGGTGCCGCCGACACAGCTGGTGTCACCGCAAGCGATGGTCACCGTCTGCCCTGCCGGACCGATCCGGCACTCGCACTGATTGCCGCCCGTCCCACACGCCGCCACCATCAACGCCAACCCCAGCCACAGCTTTTGCATGACCGCGCGTTAGCGTACAGCGCGCTGGCCGTCAACCCAATGGCGCGAAACCGGTCTCGATTGGCGTGTCGGGGCGGACGCTCTACAGTGACTGAATGCTGCGCGGCGCCTCGGCCTTGAGGCCGGCCATGGCCAAGAGCGCCTGATCGGCCTCGACGTCGGGGTTGCCGGTGGTGAGCAATTTTTCGCCGTAGAAGATCGAGTTGGCGCCGGCGAAGAAGCACAGCACCTGGGCTTCTTTGGTCAGCGACAGGCGACCGGCCGAAAGACGCACCCGGCTCTTCGGCATGAGGATGCGCGCCGTCGCGATCATGCGCACCAGCTCGAGCGGCTCCACCGGCGGCAGATCTGCCAGCGGCGTGCCTTCGCTTGGCACGAGCGTGTTGACAGGCACACTCTCCGGCTGCGGCGTCAGATTGGCCAGGGTGCGCAGCATGTCGCAGCGGTCGTCGATGGACTCGCCCATGCCGATGATGCCGCCCGAACAGACGGTGATGCCGGCGCGGCGGACGCGATCGAGGGTCGCCAGGCGGTCGTCGTAGGTGCGGGTGGTGATGATGCTCTTGTAGTGCTGACGCGAGGTATCGAGGTTGTGGTTGTAGGCGGTGAGCCCCGCGTCGGCCAGGCGACGGGCTTGATCGTCGTTGAGCATACCTAGGGTGACGCAGGCCTCCATGCCGAGGCCGCGCACGCCGCGCACCATGTCGAGGACCTTGTCGAACGCCGGGCCGTCTTTGACCTCCCGCCAGGCAGCGCCCATGCAAAAGCGCGTGGCCCCGGTGGCGCTGGCCTGCTTCGCGGCTTCGAGGACCTCGCCGACCTCCAAAGATTTTTCGGCAGCGACGGGAGATTCGTAGTGGGCGCTCTGCGGACAGTAGGCGCAGTCTTCGGCGCAGCCGCCGGTCTTGACGCTCAACAGCGTGCAGAGCTGCACTTCACCGACGACATGATTCGCGCGGTGAACGGTGTGGGCGCGGAAGAGCAACTCGGGCAACGGCAAGTCGTGGATGGCGCGGATCTCGGCAAGCGTGAGCGTCATGGCGTCCTTGTATCACGAGAGCGCAAGCCGACGTATGCTACGCGGCATGGGGCTCTTGGTGGTGGTGGATCGGGGGGTGGTGGGCGCGGCCGAGGCGTTTGGCGGGCTCGGTGAGGTGCAGCTCATGCCGGCCGTGGAGATGACGCCGGAGACGCTGCGCGATGCCGACGTGCTCGTGTGCCGATCGACGATCCGCGTCGGGCGCGAGCTCCTCGAAGGCAGCCGGGTGGGCTTCGTGGCCACGGCCACCATCGGCATCGACCATCTCGACATTCCCTATCTGGAGTCGAACGGCATCGGCTGGGCGTCGGCGCCGGCCTGCAACGCCGACTCCGTGGTGCAGTGGATTGCGGCGGCGCTGTTGCTCCTCGGCAAAGAGACCGAGCGCGAGCCGGCCGAGCTGCGCGTCGGGATCGTCGGTGTGGGCGCGGTCGGTAGCCGGGTGCAGACGCTGCTGGCCGCAGCCGGGATGCCGGCACCGTTGTTGTGTGATCCGCCGCGTGGGCGGCACGAGTCGGGCTTCGTCAGCTTGGACGCGATGCTACCCGACGTCGACGTGCTGACGCTGCATGTGCCTCTGTTGACCTCCGGGCCCGACGTCACGGTGCGGCTGCTGCATCAACAGCGCCTCGCGGTCATGCGGCCCCATGGCTGGGTCTTCAATGCCTCACGCGGTGAGGTTGTCGACGGCAAAGCCCTGGAATCGGCGCTGGTCGAAGGGCGCCTCGGGGGCGCGGTGCTCGATGTCTGGGAGGGCGAGCCCACGCCGTCTCCGTCGCTGGTACGCGCTTGTGCTGCCGCCACGCCGCACATCGCCGGCCATTCTCTCGAGGGCAAATTCAACGGCACCAAGCAGGCCTACGATGCCGTGTGCGCCTTCCTGGGCGTGAGCGGCACCTGGCAGCCCACGCTGCCCCTCACCGCGCCGCTCACGATCAATCCCACCGGCAAGAGCGACACCACGCTGGTGCTCGAGGCCGTGGCCGCCGGCTATCGGCTCGATGACGACAGCCGGGCCCTCAACCGCATCGTCGGTTTACCGACGGGAGAAGTCGGCGCCGCCTTCCGCCGCTACCGGCAAAGTTATCCCGAGCGACGCGAGCTTTCTTCTTTGTCCTTGATTTTTTCTCCGCCTCGTGAGTCACCACCTGAAGGTCTGACGGCCCTTGGGGCCCGCGTTTGCTAAGCTTCATGGCCCCATGGCCGGCGTCAGCCTTCTCGTCCGAGAGTGTCTTCAGCTAGAAGAAGCGATCGAGCTGCACTGCAGCTCAGGCCCCGGCGTGCACAAACAGCGACAGCCGATGCGCCGTGAGCTGCTGCGAACGCTGGTTCTCCGACGGGAGGAGGCCCCGACGTTGTCGGTGTTGCCGGTGTCGCTCAAGCGCATCCGCACCCGTCTCGAGCAGCGCATCTGGCAGGTTTCTTGCGCCATCTATCTGTGGAAACAGCACCATGTGTCGAAGGCCCGGGCCGCCCGTCTGACGGCCGTGCCCGAAAGTGACCTCGATTACATCGAGCATCTGGCAGCCACCACCAAGCAATCGCTGCTCGAGCTCAGTCAGCGCGTCGACGAAGAAGTGCTCGCCGAAGTGGACGGCTATCTCGAGAACCTGACCGTGTCTCTCGACCAGCGCGCCGTCGAAGATATCCTTCTGGCGGCTGCAGAGACCTACGCCGTCAAGGCTGGCGGCTCCGGCAAAAAATATACCGAGGTCTACGGTCTGTGCTTCGGCACCCGCAAGGACATCCCGCCCAACGGCACGCCCGAGTTCGCGCAGATCCTCAACGTCAACCGCATCGTGACCCAGATCCGCGCCCGCGCCCGTGCGTCGGAGGTCACCCCCAACGACAAGAGCGCCCGCGTGCATCGTCAGGTCGCCGAAAAATTCTTCCGGCACCTCGAGCTGCTCGGCGACTACCACAGCCACCCGTTCAACGACCTCAGCGCCCTCAAAGGCCGTCGCGGCTGGGAATATTCGACGTCGGATCAGGCAGCGATCATGCCCTGGCTGGCGGCGACGCGCTCGGAGGGCTCCGACCCGCGCTTTTCGCTCATCATCGCCATCGCCCGCGGCGGCAAGACTGGCCGTCACGGCACCCGCCTCGCACCCAACCGCGTGCAGCTCACCATCGACGAATACTATTTCCTCATCGCCGCCTACCGCATCCGTCGCGACGGTCTCTACGACCGCAAGATCACGCTGGAGATCCCGCAGGTCAACGGCTAGCGCAACACCTGGCGCTGGGTGTACGACGGCATGCAGTAGCCGTCTTCTTGCGCCAGCCAGCGCAGCACGTCGAGGGCCGAGAGCAGACCGACCACGCGGTTCTCGACGTCGACGATGGGAAGCTGACGCAGGCCTTCGTAGGCCATGAGCGCAGCAGCCATGGTCACCGTCGACGACGCGCGCAGTGAAATCACCAGGCGCGTCATGACGTCGTCGATGGGCGCTTCGTCGTAGGCCGCGCCAGCAAGGTCGCTGAGCGAGACGAAGCCGATGAGGTGCTGACGCGCGTCGACCACGGGCGCGGCATGCAGATGTGCGTCGAGCAGCAACGTCAACACCGAGGCGACCGTATCGTGGATGCGCACGCAGACTGGCGGCCGCATCATCAGCGACGAGATTGTGCGCTGCTCGGACCAGGACCGACTCATCGCGGAATGACGTTGCATGGTTCCCTCTTTTCTTGGCCGACTCGCCGGCTGCACACCAGGCAGGAAACAATCAGACTCGGACGTCGGCGGCTCCGTTGCTCGATAAAGCAAGGACAGGACCAAGCCTCAAAGCGTCGACGGTGCGCGGCCTGGCGAGGGTGTTGCGCGATGTGACGCCAAAGCGGCAAACGATCGCACGGGGCCGCGACAATCTGTCCGTGATGCAACGGATTCAAGGCGCCGGCAGGCCTGCCGATGCATGGAGAGATGCGTTGTCGACCAGCCAGCCCAGCAGTGCCCGTCAGGGCGTCGCACCCACATGTGGGACGCGCGGTATTTATCGTCGCTGCGCTCGGTTTTGCGGCCTGTTCGGCCCCGCCGGAGATGCCGGGCCAGACCGAGGCTGTGGAGCTGGTCTGGAAGCAGGCCTATGGTTGTACCGACCAAGCTCCTCAGCTCACTTGGTGGATGACGTCCTGCCCTGCGGCTGCGGGCGGCGTGCATCCGGGCAAGCCCACTGCGGTGTATCTCGACGGCAAATGTTACGATGGCCTGTCGTATGTGTGGGGCTCGGACGTAGCCTGGCGCGGCTCGTTCTCCAAAAGCGCCTTCGCTCACGAGCTGATGCACGACGCCCAGGGACGGGAAGGCATCACCGACCCCGATCACCAGCGCGCCGCAGACTGGGCCAAGGTGACGGTAGCCAACTCCATGCTGGATGCTGCGGGCCTCTAAGGACGCTGCGACAGGCGATGGCGCGTTGGCCGCCTCACGCCGGGAACAGGTAGCGGTGCAGCATGTCGACCAGGGCGCGGAGGGCTGCGGCGTCGGTGACGGTGGAGATGCGCGGGCGTAGGTCGCCTTGGTGGGCGCCGATCTCGACGGCGGCTAGCTGGATGACCAAGGCTGCGGCGCGTGGGTCGGCGATGGACGAGCGCGGGACCAGTTGCTGGATGATGATGGTGAGGCTGTCGAGGGCGCGGGATTCGTAGTCGGCGCGGATGCGGGCGACGTCGGGGTCGGTGAGCGACAGCGCCTGGTAGACGCGGCCAAGCGCGGGGTTGTTGCGGCTGTGGTCGAAGAGGACGCGCAGCGCGGCTTCGATCATCTTGCGCTCGTCGCCTTCGCGAAATTTGGCTGGGTCGAGGCGACGGAGGACGTCTTCGTGCGCGCGCTGGAGCTCGCGCGCGATCATTTCCAGGAAGCATTGGCGCTTGTCGGCGAAGTAGCGATAGAAGGCGCCCGTCGACACGCCGGCCGCGGCGGCGATCTCGGCGGATTGCGCGCCGTCGAAGCCGCGGGTGGCGAAGACGTCTTCGGCAGCGTCGAGGAGTGCCTCGTAGGTCGCCGCAGCGCGCTTCTGCTTGAACTCGCGGACCGGCGGCGCGGCTTTCTTTTTGATGGCAGTGGCCACGGCTTTCTAGATGTAGCGCGACTTGGGTTTGAAGGGAACCAAAAGCGACGCCGGCTTCACTTTCACTTGACAGGGACCGGTCACCACGCAAAACTGAGGTCTGCTTCACTTTCTTCAAGCAGCACAGGAGGCGCGCATGACCACCTTGGCGACCGCAACCGACCGAGAGCCAGAACCGCCAGCGACGCGCGGTCTCAGCATCGAAAAGCTCGAGGCCAACCTCGACGTGGTCTACAACTGGGGCTACGAGCAGACCCGCAGCGACCTCCGCGCGCTTTACAAGAAAGCCCAGCGCTCGCAGTGGAACCCCGACGACACCCTGCCCTGGGCCGACGAGATCGACTTCACCAAGGTCGAGTTTCCGGAGCAGATGTTCCCGCTCTATGGCTCGGGCATGTACGAAAAGATGTCCATTCCCGAGCGCGAGAAGCTCGGTCAGGAGATTTACTCCTGGGTCACGTCGCAATTCTTGCACGGCGAGCAAGGCGCACTCCTGGCGGCGTCGCAGCTCGTCAACTCCGTGCCCGACATGGATAGCAAGTATTACGCGTCGACGCAGGTCTTCGACGAGGGCCGTCATGTAGAGGTCTACGACCGTTATCTCCACGAGAAGATCGGCTTTTCTTATCCGATCAGTCCCTATCTGAAAAAGCTGCTCGATCTGATTCTCACCGACTCGCGCTGGGACATGAAGCTGCTCGGTATGCAGATCATGGTCGAGGGCCTGGCGCTGGCGGCGTTCGGCATGATGCGCGACTTTGGTACCGAGCCGCTCATGAAGCGGCTCACCCACTATGTGATGCTCGACGAGGCGCGGCATGTGGCGTACGGCGTGTTGTCGCTGCGCGATTACTACACCGGGTTTTCGGAGAAGGATCGCGAAGAGCGCGAGGACTTCATTTATGAATCGGCCGTGTTGATGCGCGATCGGTTCTTGTATGACCAGGTCTGGGAAAAGATGGGCATGCCCGTCGAGGAATGCACCCGGATCACCATGCAGAGCCATTCGCAGCAGATGTTTCGGCAGATGCTGTTCTCCAAGATCGTGCCGGCCATCAAGAAGATGGGCCTCCTGTCGCCGCGCCAGCGGGTGCGCTTCGAGGCGCTGGGGATCTTGCAGTTCGAGTCGTGGCAGGACCCGTTCGAGTCGCTCGCCGCCACCGACGGTCAGCTCGCCAAACCACCCTTCTAACTCCCCTGCTATAGTGGCGCCCGCATGGACGATGGGCGCTATTTCCTCGAGCTGGCTGCGGCATTCGTCCGCGGCCGGATAGGCGCGCGAACGGACGAGGCCGAAGAGGCCACCGTCGCGCGTGGCGTCGCTGAGGGTCTGCGCGTCCACAAGTTCAAGCGCAATGTAGAGTTGCCGCGCGTGCGCCGGGTGATTGGCGTGCTGCGTGGGTTTTCGCCGGCACGGATGCTGGATGTCGGGTCGGGCCGCGGGACGTTTTTGTGGCCGATGGTGGACGCGTTACCGTCGGTGTCGGTGCTGGCTGTCGATCGGGATCCGCGCCGAGCGCGTGATCTGGGCGCGGTCGGGCGTGGTGGCCTTGGTCGGCTGCACGCGGCGCGGATGGATGCGACCGCGCTGGGGCTGCGGGATGGCGCCGTCGACGGGGTGACCTTGCTGGAGGTGCTGGAGCATCTGACCGATCCGGGCAAGGCCGCGGCCGAGGCACTTCGCGTCACGTCGCATTTCGTGGTGGCGTCGGTGCCATCGCATGCCGACGACAATCCGGAGCATATTCAGCTCTTCGATACGACTTCGCTCCCGGCGTTATTTTCTGGCGCGCGCCGGGTGATGGTCGAGCAAGTCTTGAATCATCTGATTTGTATCGTGCAGAAATGAAACTTTATAAATACCCGCGTACGCATCATCTGGCCGGCTCGCGTTTGCAGCCTGGGGACGAAGATCTCGATCAGGTGGCGTGGTCGGAGCTACGGGGGCGGCCACTCGTGATCGAGGAAAAGCTCGATGGCGCCAATGCTGGCTTGTCCTTCGACAGCGACGGGAAGCTGCATCTACAGAGCCGCGGCCATTTCCTGACCGGCGGCCCTCGCGAGCGGCATTTTGCGCCGTTCAAACAATGGGCGGCGTTGCACGCAGCCGAGCTCTTCGCGCGGATTGGCACGCGCTATACGGTGTATGGCGAATGGTTATATGCCAAACATACGATCTTTTATGATGCATTACCGGCCTGGTTTCTGGAGTTCGATATCCTCGACATGGAAACCGGTGCGTTTCTGTCTACGCCGCGTCGGGCCGAGTTGCTCGACGGCACGGGGGTACGACAGGTGCCGGTGTTGCGCTCCGTGGTGATGGCGCGCGGTGTAGATCTGCCGGGTCTGGTCGGACCGTCACTGTACAAGACGAGACAATGGCGCGAACGGCTGTCAGCGGCAGCGACGGCACGCGGGCTCGATGTCGATCGGGTGCGCAACGAGACCGACAGCAGCGACGACATGGAAGGCCTCTACGTGAAAGTGGAAGAAGGCGGCTGCGTGACGGCGCGCTACAAATGGGTGCGGGCGAGCTTTCTGACGACGGTGGTCGACTCCGGTAGCCATTGGCTGTCACGGCCCATCGTGCCCAACGAGGTCGCATGATTCCGTCGGCTCCGTCGTGGCATATCGACTGGGATGCATTGGCAACCTATCTCGATCCGTTGCGCGATTGTCCGCAAGATCCGGTGCACCACGCCGAGGGCGACGTGTACATCCACACGCGCATGGTGCTGGAGTGGCTGGTGTCGTCGGCACGCTTTCGGGCGCTCGACGACGACGGTCGGACCATCGTGTTCTGGGCGTGTCTCTTGCACGACGTGGCCAAGCCGCGCACCACGCGCACCGAGACCGATGGGCGTATCACCGCGCGATATCATTCGACCAAAGGCGCGGTCATGGCGCGGCAATTGTTGTGGCGGACGGAGTTGCCTTTTGCGTTGCGCGAACAGATTTGCTGTTTGATAAGACATCATCAGATCCCGTTTTTTCTCGTCGACCAGGACGATCCGCGACGACGGGCCATCGAGATCAGTCTGTCGGCGCGCTGCGATCATCTGGCGCTGGTGACCGAGGCTGATGCGCGCGGGCGGCATTGTGCGGATCAGGCGCGCCTGTGCGACCAGATCGAGCTCTTTCGCGCGCTGTGTGAGGACGAGCGGTGTCTGTCGACGCCGTATGCGTTTCCGACGGCGCACGCGCGGTTTCATTATCTGCAGCGCGGTGGCAAAGATCCGCAGTATGTGCCGCACGAGGAGTTTCGATCCGAGGTCATCTTGATGTCCGGGCTGCCGGGGTCGGGCAAAGACCGGCTGGTGCGCTCGGAGCTCGGCGCGTATGGCGTCATCTCGCTCGACCGGGTGCGGGCCGAGCTCGACATCGACCCCGACGAGAATCAGGCCGCGGTGATTGCCCATGCGCGCGACGAGGTCCGCGTGGGCCTGCGCGCTGGGGCCCAGCTGGTGTGGAACGCGACCAACCTCAGCCGGCAGATTCGGGCGCCGTTGCTGTCGCTGTTTGCCGACTATGGCGCGCGGGTGCGCATCGTTTATGTCGAGGTGCCCGAGCAGGTTCTGCACGCGCAGAACCGTGGGCGGGAGGCGCGGGTGCCGACCAAGGTCATCGAGCGCATGCTGGAACGCTGGGAGGTGCCGACGCTGGGCGAGGCCCACGACGTGCAGTGGCGCGTGGGCTGAGCGGTGGGTCAAGAAAAAGTCTTGCAGACTTTTTCTTACGTGTTATGACTCTTTTGTCATGGCTAAGCCGTTTTTGACCGATTCCTATCTTCGACAAACGGCGACTTGGCCGTCCGAAGGACACCATATCCTCGCGCAATATGACGAGACGTCGATTGTCGTCTATCAGGCTTATCGGCCGGCTATCGCCGATTTTGCGGTCACGCATCAGCGCTTTGGCGGCCAGTTTTCGCTTACCCGGATGAGCTGGATCAAGCCCAACTTCCTGTGGATGATGTATCGCTGCGGCTGGGCGAAAAAGGCCGACCAAGAGCGCGTGCTCGCGGTCAGGATCTTGCGGAGCGGCTTCGACGAGATCTTGCGGCAAGCGGTGGCGTCGAGCTTCGACCCTGCGCATCATGCGACGGCGGAAGAGTGGCAACTGGCGCTGAAGCGCTCGGCGGTGCGGCTGCAGTGGGATCCGGATCATGACCCGGCGGGTAAGCCGCTTGCGCGTCGTGCCATTCAGCTCGGACTGCGTGAAGACGTGCTGCGGCAATATGCACACGATTGGATCGTCGAGATTCGCGATATCACGCCGTTCGCACACGCCGGCGTACAGCAGAGCCGTGAACAGCTTATCGTCGCCGCCGAGTCCGTTTACCTTCCGGCCGATCGCGACGTGGCCGTACGACTGGGCCTGACTCCAAGGACTCCATGACCATCTATTTTTATCGGGTGAATGAACCGTACGGTCGCCTTTCAAATTTTGCGCCTTATCCCATCGAGGTCGACGGCGTGGTCTGGCCGACCAGCGAACATTATTTCCAGGCCAAGAAATTCGCCGGCACGCCGGACGAAGAAGAGCTGCGGCGGGCGTCAACGCCGTCGCTGGTGGCCGATCTGGGTCGGGATCGCAAGCGTGCGTTGCGGCCTGACTGGGAGACCGTCAAAGACGATGTCATGCGTATCGCGGTGCGGGCCAAGATCACGCAGCACGACGCATTGCGACGAGCGCTTTTGGCGACCGGCCAGGAAACCTTGGTCGAGAAGACCAACTCGGACTATTACTGGGGCTGCGGTAGCGACGGTAGCGGCAAGAACATGCTCGGCCAGATCTTGATGGAGCTGCGCGCCGAGCTGACCGGGCTCACGCCCCAGATGACTCTTGGCGACTGGCGCACGGCCATCCAGCGCGTGGATATCTGGCAGGGCAATATCGTCGAGCTGCGTCATGCGGCGATCGTCAATGCGGCGAAGAGCTCGCTGCTCGGTGGTGGCGGGGTCGACGGCGCCATTCACCATGCGGCCGGCCCGGCCCTCGTCGAGGAATGCCGCACGCTGGGCGGCTGCGAGCCGGGCAATGCCAAGATCACCGACGGATATCTACTGCCAGCCCGACACGTCATTCATACCGTGGGGCCGGTCTGGCAAGGCGGAAAAGCCGACGAGGCCGCCATTCTCGAGCGCTGTTATCGACGCAGCCTCGCGCTCTGTCAGGCGCGGCACCTCGCGAGCGTGGCATTTTCGGGGATATCGACCGGCGTCTATGGATATCCGCTCGATCTGGCCGCCGATATTGCGGTGCGTACCGTCGTGATGTTTTTGATATCGAGCGCTTATCCGCAAACGGTGACGTTTTGTACGTTCGATGATCGGGCCACGTCGGTGATGCAGCGGGCGTTGGCCCAGCTCGAAACCACCTTGGCCGGCGGATGAAGACACGATCAGGCGAAGCGGCGTTTCTGGCGCGATATCGGCCGGCCGATTATCCGCGGCCGTCGGTCACCGTCGATCTGGTCATCCTGACCGTGATCGATGCCGAGCTGCGCGTGTTGTTGATCCAGCGCAAAGAGCATCCCTACAAAGGGAGCTGGGCGTTACCGGGCGGCTTCGTGCGCGTCGGGGATGGAGACGATCAGGGCGAAGATCTCGACGCAGCCGCTATACGTGAGCTCGGCGAAGAGACCGGTCTCGGCCCACGTACCAAGCCGATGTATCTCGAGCAGCTACATACATTTGGCCGGGCAGGCCGCGATCCGCGCATGCGGGTGATCACCGTGGCGTATTTTGCGCTGGTGCCGCCCGATCTGGCGCCTCTGGTCGTCGCTGGCGGCGATGCCGCGCACGCCGAATGGGTGGCCATCCCATCGCTGAGGAAGCTAGCCTTTGATCACGCCGAGATCATTCGCACCGCGCTGACCCGCGTGGCCGCCGAGCTCGACCGCATCGCCTCGAAGCTGGTGCCATCCACCTTCACCATTCCCGAGCTGCGCAGTGTGTACACGCTCGTGACCGGCCAGCCGCAAGATCCCGGTAATTTTCGCCGCCGCTTCAATCGCCTCGTCGAGGACGGCGTGATCGAAAAAGCGGCGGGGAAAAGAATCACCAGCTCCAAGCCGGCGACGGTCTATCGATTCACGGGCTAGAACACCGAACGGTTTGACGGACCGAGCCGGCGCGTCGCGAGGAGCCTCGGCCGCGACGAGCGACGAGGGCGCATGCCGGTGGCATGCAACCGAGGAGTGAGGAAGTGGACGAGGCCCGC
>Ga0123336_10000869_pt1 | contig 29150 bp, 25 predicted proteins | sample SSSSmetaG_FD_96466 | JGI IMG/M metagenome (GOLD analysis project Ga0123336, IMG submission 96466) | Glacier valley bacterial and archeal communities from Borup Fiord, Nunavut, Canada, to study Microbial Dark Matter (Phase II) - ​SSSS metaG | ecosystem: Environmental > Aquatic > Freshwater > Ice...
CCTTCTTCTGCATTTCGAGGATGTTGAGAGAAGACTTCCTTTCGACCATCTGAATGATGGGTTGAGACTTCCTCACAGAAGCCACCGCAACGGTCTTCTTGGTGCGAGTGACGGTTGCCTTACGCGCCGCAGGGCGAGCAGTCGGTCCACTATTTCGCATTCAAATCCCCCAAAAATCTGTCCGCTCATGACTCTACGGATCCGGTTCATGGAGTGTCAATGTAGGCAATCCATTCCTTTACTTCGCGTGCTAGACCCACTATACACATCGGGCTCTTTTCCTGGAGTTACGTGGATTTATGGATGCTAAGACGGGTTTCGAGATCACGCTAGGCAGCGGTGCCGCATGGCAGGTCGGTGGCGATGTCGTGGCATTCGCAACATTCGGTGATCCGTCCAAGGACCCTGTTTTCAAATCAGCAGACCAGGCGCTCGGAGGCCTGCTGTCCGAGGTCGCGCTCTCGGAGTCGTTCGAAGGCAAGGTCGGCCAAGCGCTCGTGCTCCATACGCACAAGAAGCTCGGTGCCAAGCGCATCGTGGTGATCGGCGCCGGCCCGAAATCGGACTTCACAAACGCGAACATGCGTGATGTGTCCGCAGCGATCGCCCAGATCGCGAACAAGACGCTTTCGGCGTCCGTTGCCTTCGTGATGCCGCAGCTCGGTGCGAATCGCGAAGCGGTGCTCGTGCAGCTCCTCACCGAGGGTCTCTACCTCGGCACGTACAAGTTTGGCCGCTACCTCACCAGCGACGATGCGAAGCGCCCACATACGCTGAAGAGCTTTGCGATCCTGCGTGACCAGAAAGGTGCCAAGGCGACCGCGGCGCAAACGCGTGCCTTTGCCACCGCCGTCGTACGCGGCACGACGATCGCTGCCGCCACGAATCACGCGCGCGATCTCATCAACGAACCGCCCGCCATCGCCACGCCCCAAGCCCTCGCCGCCGATGCGCAAGCGATCGCGAAGAAGCACAAGGGCGTGCTCACGGTCACCGTGCTCGACGAGAAGAAGTGTGCGGAGCTCGGGATGGGTATGTTCCTCGCTGTGGGCCAAGGCTCCGACGAGAAATCGGCCTTCATCCACATGATCTACAAGCCCGCCCAGGGGAAGAAGCCGAAGAAGAAGATCTGCTTCATCGGTAAGGGCGTCACGTTCGACTCGGGCGGGTACTCGCTCAAGCCTTCCAACGCGATGGAAGACATGAAAATCGATATGTCGGGCGCGGCCGCGGTGATTTCCGCGATGGACGCGATCGCGACGCTCGGTTCGGAGCACGAAGTCCACGCGCTCGCCGCGTGCTGCGAGAACCTCGTCTCGGGGCGCGCGTACAAGCTCGGAGATGTCTTGAAGTCGATGGACGGCACCACGGTCGAGATCAACAACACCGATGCGGAAGGTCGCCTGACCCTCGGGGATGCGATCACGTACGCGCGTACGAAGATCCAACCGGACGAGATGTTCGACTTTGCGACGCTCACTGGCGCGTGCATGGTGGCCCTCGGACCCTACACGGCTGGCGTGATGTCGGACCACGAAGCTCTCGTGCGCAGCTGGCTCGGCGTGGCCGAGCGCACCGGCGAAGACATGTGGCGGTTGCCGCTGAATCCGCGCCTTCGCGAACAGCTCAAGTCGCCGATCGCGGACATGCGCAACACTGGCGATCGGTTCGGTGGTGCGATCACGGCGGGCCTGTTTCTCAAGACGTTTGCGAAGGACACCCCGTGGGTTCACGTCGACATCGCGGGCCCGGCCTCGACGTCGAGCAATCGGCCCAGCCAACCCAAGGGAGGGACAGGGTACGCTGTCGCGACGATCGTCGAATACGCCGCCAAAGCCTGAGCCGGTGCACCCTGCACGAGGCTACATTACGAGTAAAATCAGTTAGTTAGGTCGAACATCCGCTTGACAAACCCGGCCTGTGCCGGTACAGTCCTGACGTAGAGGTTCAAACACTTGAAGCAGCAATTCGCAGTCGGTGACAAAGCGGTTTATCCGGTGCACGGAGTTGCCGAGGTTGTCGGGCTCGAGAATCGCGACATCGGTGGCAGCGCGATGCCGGTCTACATCCTGAAGATCATCGAGACCGGCATGAAGATCATGATCCCGACCACGAATGCAGATTCGGTCGGGCTCCGCGATCTCATCAGCTCGAAGCAGGTCAAGGAAGTGATCTCGATCCTGAAGGAGCGCGATATCCCGCGCGACACGCAGACCTGGAATCGCCGCTATCGCGAGTACATGGAGAAGATCAAGACGGGCTCGATCTTCGAGATCGCCGAGGTCATGCGTGATCTTTCCGTGCTGCGGCTGACCAAGGAGCTCTCCTTCGGCGAGCGCAAGATGCTCGACACCGCGAAAGGCTTGCTGACCCGCGAGCTTGCACTTGCGAAGGGTGTCGAGACCGAGAAAATCACCGCCGAGATCGACGCGATCTTCGCGACTGCTGCCGCCTGATTTTAGAAACTGGCGACCGCGCGCCCCAGCAAGGTACCCGACGGACAACGCGGACAACGCGGACAACGCGGACTTGGCGAGCGTAGAACCTGCTGCTCGACCACGGCGCGGAGCTCGAGGCGGCCGACAAAGAAGGCGCCACCCCACTGCATCAGGCGGCGTTGATGGATGCGCGCGCAGCCGCGGTCGTCCTCGGCAAGGCCGGCGCCAATCAGGCCGCGCGTAATCGCGACGGCAAGACGCCCTACGATCTCGCCCACGAGCTCACGAACTCCGTGGAGCGCGTCCTGCACCCGGCGCCGTAGCCGGGCTCGCTGCTTCCTCGGCCTCATCGCGCTTCCTCCACGCGAAGACGACCCACCTCACGTGGAAGTGACGCGAGGCCACTCCGCGCTGAACCGGCGATCGATCAGCTCAACGCGACGAACGCACGGCGCTTCGCGTTCGGCAAGTTAGCTGCCGCGATCATGTTGAATTGCAGGGCGATCGTGTAGCCGCTATTCGGCTTCGCGATGCGCTCGAACATCGGTCGGAGCTCGATCGTGTGCGAGCCGTTCGGGGATGCGATCCCGACGGCGTCCGGGGTCCTGGTCCACTGCCATCCGAAGGCGCGATGGAGCTGCTCGGCGAACGCACAGGCCAGCTCGAGGCGCGCGACGTGGGCGTTCCTGCCGAGCTTTGCGGTGCCGTCGCGGACCTGATCAACGTGGCGATGCAGCTTGTCGATCACGTCTGAGACCGCGTCGGCCGCCACGGCGCCGATGCGAGCGAGGCCGCGCTCGGTCATCTCGTCGATATCGGCGCGCACCTCGGCATCGGTGATCGCCGAGGTGCGCTAGCGCTTGCGATCACGTTGACGAGGTTGGCTCGGCAGTTAGAGCTCAAAATCGCAAGAAGGCGCTGCCCCACGTGAGGCCGGCACCGAAGGCGACGAGGCAGACCAGGTCACCCGGCTTGATCTTGCCGAGCTCGATCGCCTCGTGCATGCAGATCGGAATCGTCGCGGCGGTCGTGTTGCCGTACTTCTGAATATTATTGTGCATCTTCTCGGGGGGCAGCCCGATCATTTGCGCCACCATTTGATTGATTCGCAGATTTGCCTGGTGCGGGATCACCATGTCGATCTCGGCAACGCTCTTGATGCCGTTTGCCTGCATGCCTTCCATGATGGCTTGCGGCATGCGCGTCACGGCGTGCTTGAAGACGTTCTTGCCCTTCATCTGAGGGAACTGCTTGCCCGCCTCGAGATCCTCGACGCTGAGTCGCGGATGGTTACGGCTCGCGGGAGTCTCGGTCCACAGGATCTCGGCCTCGGTGCCGTCGGCGTGGATGTGCGTTGAGAGGATCATGTGCGCTTCATCAATCGCGACCCCGATCACGGCGGCGCCAGCGCCATCACCAAAGATCACGGTAATGTCGCGACCGCGGGTGGAGACGTCGAGGCCCGTGGATTGAATCTCGGCGCCGACCAGCAAGATGTGCTTGAAGTTGCCGCTGCGAATGTACGCGTCAGCGATCGATAGTCCGTAGATGAAGCCGGTGCACTGCTGGCGGATGTCGAGGCACGGAACCCCCTTGTGGCCGATGCCGAGCTCGCGCTGCAGGAGCACGCCGGTGCCGGGGAAATAGATGTCCGGGGACAGCGTCGCATAAATGATGAGGTCGATGTCTTCGGCCACGAGGCCGGCTTTCTCGATCGCTTCGCGGCTCGCCTTGGCCGCGAGGCCCGCACCGGTCTCACCGGGCTCGACCCAGCGACGCTCTTCGATGCCCGTGCGCTCGACGATCCACTCGTGGGTGGTCTCCATCTTCGCAGCGAGGTCGTAGTTCGTGACAACCCGCGATGGAACGGACATGCCGACGCCCATGATTCGGCTTCGATTGCTCATCAGGTAGCTCCGTAACACACCGCTTCGAAGCAGATCGAGCAATATTCGGGTCTATGCACGTGCTGCTCGTTCGCCATGGCGAGACGCCATGGAATCGTGAAGGTCGCTATCAAGGCCGCACCGATATTCCGCTGTCTATCGAGGGTGAAGCGCAGGTGAAGCGTCTCGGCGAACGGTTGCGCAGCGTGTCATTCAAGACCGTGATCGCCTCGCCGCTCACGCGCGCGAAGGCCACCGCCGAAGCGATCCATTGCGGACCGCTCGAGCTCGATGCCGGCCTGCTCGAGATCTCGCACGGCGAATGGGAAGGCAAGCTCGCGAGCGAGGTCGAGCTCTCGCATGCCGAGATGTTCGGTGTCTGGCGCACCGCACCTGAACGAAACACCAAGGCAGGTCCGAAAGCGGAATCGCTCGGCGATGTCGAAGCCCGTGCGTGGCCGGTGCTCGAGCGGTTATGCACGACCCTCGGCGAGCACGAGACGGGGTTGATCGTGGCGCACGATGCGGTGAATCGCGTGCTCCTCTGCCGGGTGCTCGGCCTCCCGCTCGAGCGCGTCTGGAAGTTCTGCCAAGCGCCAGCAGCGCTCAACGTGCTCTCGGGCCCGTCCATCAGCGAGCTGCAGGTCGTGCGGTTGAACGATTCGGACCACTCGACCCCGTTTCTCGACAGCGCGCAGCACAAGGCCCTCTAGAGCAGGGACGCGCGATCCTTGGCGCGTCGTTTGCTGAACTGTCCGGGATGGACAGCATCAACAAGAATCAGCCGGAAGATAATCATCAGGATCTCGCAGGCGTCCCAGCGATTAAGAAGATCCAGGAGCTCGTGAAGCAGGCTCCGACGTGCTTCCTGTGCACGTCGATCACGGCGAACAAGAGGTTCGAGACGAGGCCGATGGCGGTCCAAAAGGTCGATGACGACGGCTATCTATGGTTCTTGAGCGCGAGCGATAGTGCGCACAACGCCGAGATCGTGAAGGACTCCGCGGTCCAGTTGCTGTTTCAGGGCTCGTCGCACTCGGACTTCCTGACGCTTTATGGCACGGCCACGATCGGCCGCGACAAGGCCAAGATCGCAGAGCTCTACGAGCCGATCATGAAGAACTGGTTCACCGAGGGTGAGACCGACCCGCGGATCACGACCCTCTGCGTGCGTCCGGCACAGGGCTACTACTGGGACACCAAGCACAATCGCGCGATCGCGTTCGCGAAGATGATAGTTGGCGCGGTCACCGGTAAGACCCTCGACGATTCGATCGAAGGCACGCTGCGAATGTGACCGCGCCCCGAGGACGAATCGCTGAGTCGCGTGGTACGCGCCGGAGGACAAGCCCAAGCTGCGGCCCGACGCCGCGCCGTGCTGCGCGCGGAGTGCGTCCAGGTTGCTAGACGTCGAGGTTACGCACGTTGAGTGCGTTCTCTTCGATGAACTCGCGGCGGGGCTCGACCAGATCGCCCATCAGCTTCGTGAAGATCGCGTCGGCGCCTTCCATCTCCTCGACCTTCACGCGCAGGAGCGTGCGGAACTGCGGATCCATCGTGGTCTCCCACAGCTGCTCCGCGTTCATCTCGCCGAGACCCTTGTAGCGCTGGATCTGCAGGCCCTTGCGGCCGCGGTCTTCGATCAGCTGCGCGATCTCGTCCCAGCCACCAATCGACTGCGGCTCATCGTTCGAACCCTCGGTGACGAGCTTGAGCGGCTCGACCAGCCTGGTCTTGAGCTCGGCGCTGATCTCTTTGAGGGTCTTGAACTCGGAGCTCCGCACGAGCTCCGCGTTGATCACGGTGTGACGACGCACGCCGTGCTGGCCGGCGCCGAAGCGAACTTCCCAGGTGCCGTGCTCTGTATCCTTGGTGTACTCGACGACTGCTTGCCCGAGCTCGCCGTGGCGGCGCGAGATGTCAGCCATGACTTTGGCTTCGATGCGCTCGAGCTTGTCTCGATCCTTGAGGTCCGCTTCCGAGAGCTGCGCGTTCGCGAACTCCGAAGCGATGCGAATATCGACGCGCTTGTCGAGCTGCTTGCGCAACCCGCGGGCAGTCGTAATGCGCGTGACGATCTTCGCGAACTCTTCGCCAGTGATCGACGAACCATCGCCCGAGAGCAACGAGGTCTCTTTCGTGACGCTGGAGAGCAAGTACTCCTCGAGCGCGCCCTCGTTCTTCAAATACATCTCGACCTTGCCCTTCTTGATCTTGTAGAGGGGCGGTTGCGCGATGTAGACGTGACCCTTTTCGAACAGCTCGTTGAAGTGACGGAAGAAGAATGTGAGTAACAGCGTGCGAATGTGCGCTCCGTCGACATCGGCATCCGTCATGATCACGATCTTGTGATAGCGGAGCTTGGCGTAATCTTTCTCCTCGCCAACGCTCGTTCCTAGCGCGGTGATGAGCGTGGTCAGCTCGGTCGAGCCGAGCATGCGATCGAAGCGAACTTTCTCGACGTTCAAGATCTTGCCGCGGAGCGGCAGGATCGCCTGGTATTTCGGGTTGCGGCCCTGCTTGGCAGAGCCGCCTGCGGATTCACCCTCGACGATGAACAGCTCGCTCTCGACCGGATCCTTCGAGGAGCAATCGGTAAGCTTGCCGGGCAGCGATGTGAGCGACAGCGCGCCTTTTCGCTGCACCATCTCGCGCGCTTTGCGCGCGGCTTCACGCGCCTGCGAGGCGACCATCGCCTTCGTGATAATGGTCTTGGATTCCTTCGGATGCTGCTCGAACCACTGGCCAAGCTTCTCGCCGACCACGGCGCCGACCGCGGTGCCGACTTCGGATGAGACCAGCTTGTCTTTGGCCTGGTTCGAGTACTTTGGATCGCCGACCTTGATCGAGATGACCGCGGTGAGGCCTTCACGAAGATCCTCGCCCGAGAGGCCGGTCTTCATGTCCTTGAGCAGCTTGTACTCGGTCGCGTAGTTATTGATCGTGCGCGTCAGCGACGTGCGAAAACCGGTGAGGTGCGTGCCGCCATCGCGGTTCTTGATCGTGTTCGTGAACGTGGTCACGAGCTCCGAGTAAGAGTCGTTCCACTGCATCGCGACTTCGACTTCGCAGCCTTCGTACTCGCCCTTGATGGCGATGACTTCGGAGACCGCGGTCTTGTTCTGGTTGAGATCGACGACGTACTGCGCGATCCCGCCCTCGAACATGTACTGGACGCGTTTGTCGGTGCGCTCGTCGAAGAGATCGATCTCGAGGCCGCTGTTGAGATACGCGAGCTCGCGCAGCTTGGTGGCGAGCGTATCGAACGAGAACTCGAGCACGTTCTTGAAGATCGTGGGATCCGGGTGGAACGTGATCTTGGTGCCGCTGCGATCGGTGACGCCGGTTTGCTTGAACTCGGTCGTCGGGATCCCGGCGCCGTACTCCTGGTACCAGACCTTGCCGTCGCGCCGGATCTCGAGCTTCAACCAGTCGCTGAGCGCATTGACCGCCGAAACGCCGACGCCGTGCAGACCACCGGAGACTTTGTAGCCTGCGCCCCCGAACTTGCCGCCTGCGTGGAGCACGGTCATCACGAGCTCTGCAGTAGGCCGGTTCTCGATAGGGTGGTTGCCGGTGGGAATCCCGCGACCGTTATCCTCGACGGTGACCGAATTATCGTAGTGGATGATGATGCCGATGCGCGTGCAGAAGCCCGCGAGATGTTCGTCGACCGAGTTGTCCACGACCTCGTGCACGAGGTGATGCAGACCCGTGCCGTCATCGGTGTCGCCGATGTACATACCAGGCCGCTTCCGGACGCCTTCGAGGCCCTTCAGGATGCCAATCGAGCCTTCATCGTAGGTCGGCGCAGCGGATGGAGTAGTGGTGGGATCGGCCATGGAAAACGTACAGTCCGGGAAGTCCCCTAGGTAGCACATCGCCACGGGGGACAGAAGGGATCATGTTCCGGATTTCACGAGGAAATCTGGCCATTTTCGATCCGATAATCCACGCGATCGCGGGACAGCAAAACGTGGCTGCTAGCCGTGGTGGTGATGAAGCACTGACCGGCCTTGTTCGCGAGGTGCTCGAACAGGAATTCGTTGCGGCTCGGATCGAGCTCGCTCGAGACGTCGTCGAGCAGCAGGATCGGCAGCTCGCCGTGTGTCTTTGCGAGGATCGCGAGCTCCGCGGTCTTCCACGCGAGCATGATCGCGCGCAGCTGGCCTTGCGAGGCGAAGTCACCGGCATCGCGACCGTCGAGCTCGAAGGCGAGGTCGTCGCGGTGAGGTCCGCTCTGCGTCGATTCGGTCACGGTGTCACGCGCGTGGGTCTCGTGCAGATGGGCGAGGATCGCGTCGACGGACAGGCCGGCGGTCTTCGAGACGTAGCGGACCCCAGCGCGATGAGGGCTGCGGCCGATCGCCTGGAAGGCCTCCTCGAGCGCGGGCTGGATCGTGTCTACAAACCGCGCACGCGAGTTGGCCACGACCGAACCGAGTTGCGCCAGCTGGAGGTCGTAAACATCGAGCAAGGCATCGACCCTGCTCGTCGCCAGCCCTTGAGCCGCCTGCTTGAGCACGGTGTTGCGCTGCTTGAGGACCTTCTCGTAGTCCTGGATCGCGACGAGATACTCGGGCCCCTGATTGAACACCGCGCGGTCCAGAAACCGTCGCCGATCGCTCGGTGAGCCACGGGGTAGCGCCAGATCCTCGGGCGTGAACACGACGACGTTGAAGCCGCCGAAGTAGCGCGAGATCGGGCGCATCGCCTTGCCGTCGAGCATCACCTTCCTGGAGCCTGCAGAGAGCGCGACCTCGTAGATTCTCGTGAGCCCCTCTTTTTCGACGCGGGCCCCGAGATGAGCACGTGGCTGACCGAAGGCGATGAGGTCAGCCAGGCGGCTCGTACGGAAGGATCTGAGCGTCGCGACGACATAGATGGCCTCGAGCAGGTTCGTCTTGCCCTGGCCATTCTGGCCAACGAAGACGCTAAACCGGTCGCGCGGAGCCAGCTCGACCGGCGCAAGATTGCGAATCCCGGAAGCCGTGAGGAGCGCGATCTTCACGCGTTCAGATACGCATCGGCATCACGACGCCGAGGTAATCGTCGCCGCTGAGCGGACGAATCAGGCCTGGATCGAGCTCGTTGCCGAGCGAGATCGTGATCTGGTCGCAGGCCATCTGACCGAGCAGCTCGACGACGTACTTCGGGTTGAACCCGATAGCGATCGCATCGCCGTTGTAATCCGCATCGAGCTCTTCGCGAACTTCACCGAGGTCCGGGTTGTCGCTCGTGATGGTCAGGCCTTCTTTGGTCGCCGCGAGCTTCACGCCGCGAGTTTCCGACGACATCAGCTGTGCGCGCTTGAGCGAGTCCACGAAGCGACCACGATCGACCGTGATGACCTTTTTGTGCTCTTTGGGGATTACCTGCTCGTACGGCGGGAACTGCGCATCGATGAGCTTGACCGCGATCGCGATGTCTTCTTGCGCGAGGAACAAGTGCGGGGTCTTGATCGCGAGCTTGCAAGAGGGTCCCGATTCGAGGACCTTTTTCATCTCGAGTAAGCCCTTCTTCGGGATGATCACGCCAGCCGAGAGCTTGGGCCCATTCGCGATGGTGCGCTCGACCTTCGAGAGCCGATGGCCGTCGGTCGAGACCATGCGGGCCCTGGAGCCATCGCTCTCGAAGAACACGCCGTTGAGATGGAACCTCGTCTCGTCGTTGCAGACCGAGAACAGGGTCCGGTCGATCATCTCGCGGAGCACCGCGCTCTCGATGGTCGTGTAGGTCGCTTCGCGATGATCGGGGACGCGCGGGAAGTCGCGGTCGGGCATGCCGACGATGCGATACGTGACCTTGCCCGAGCGAATCTCGGCCCAGTTGTTGTCCGCTTTCTTGAGCGTGACCTCCTCGCCCGGAGCGTTCGCGATGAGCTCGTAGAGATTCTTGGCGCCGAGCGTGATGCCACCTTCGTGCGCGTTCGTGCTCTTGAGCTCGGCCGTCAGCGAGACGTTGAGATCGGTCGCTGCGACGAGGAGCTGATTCTTGCCTTGCGTACGCAGCAACACGTTCGCGAGCATCGGCATCGTGCTCTTGCGGTCAGCGATGCCTTGAGCGAGCCGCAGTCCGCGCAGGAATTCGTTCTTTGCGATTTTAAATTCCATCGTCCTTTTCCTCGGTCCGCTCTGCTCTTCTTATATTCAGATTTAAGATCTGACTTAGTAGTAGGAAGTAGAAGGTGCTGTGAACAGTGTGGGTAAGTTGGTAACCCACTACGACATCTGCTCTTTCGTCAGCTCAGCACGAGGGTCTGACGTCGTCGGTCTACGGTGGTTGCCATGAACCAAAGATGTGGACAAGTCCGACGAGGAATTTGTCCAGGTTTGGTCCACAGGCTTGTTAACGGTTTTAGGCACAGGGCAAATCACTTCAGAATCATCGATTCGATCGCGTGCAGCTCGGAGCGCAGGGAGGCGTCTTCTTTGAGCCGTTCGGCGATCTTTTGGACGGCCGAGATCACGGTCGTGTGGTGCTTGCCGCCGAATGCTCGCGCGAGGTCCGGATACGAATCTTTGGTGTGGTGACGCGCCAGGTACATCGCCACGGCACGCGGGTTGGCTAGCGACTTGTGACGGCGGTCTGATTTGATCTCGGCGGTCTTCAAGCCGTAGTAGCTCGCCACAGACTTGATAATGGACTCGCACGTGATGATTTCGCGGGGACGCGTGATCGAGCCGCTGAGCGTCTCCTGTGCGAACTCCAGGTCGATGCGGCGCTTGGAGAGCGATGCATAGGCGACCAGGCGAATGAGCGCACCCTCGAGCTCGCGGACGTTCGATTTGATCGCGGACGCGATGTAGAGGGCGACGTCATCGGGCAGCGTCACGGCCTCGACCGCGGCCTTTTTGCGAAGGATGGCGATGCGAACCTCGAGCTCTGGCGGTTCGATATCGGCGAGCAGGCCCCACGCGAAGCGCGTGCGCAGGCGATCGGCGATGTCCTGGATCTCGTGTGGCTTTCGATCGCTCGTCAGCACGATCTGCTTGTGGTTCTCGTGGAGCGCGTTGAACGTATGGAAGAACTCGTCCTGCGTGCTCTCTTTGCCGGCGAGAAACTGCACGTCGTCGATGAGCAGGACGTCGATGCCCTCGCGGTAATTGCGCCGGAAGTCGTGCATCTTGCCGGTGCGAATCGCCTGCACGTACTCGTTCATGAACCGCTCGCTCGAGATGTAGACGATGCGGGCGCCCGGACGGTTCGCGAGCTGCTGGTGACCGATCGCGTGGAGTAAGTGAGTCTTGCCGAGGCCCGCTCCACCGCAGATAAACACCGGGTTGTACTTCGGTGGGTAGCTCGAGGCTGCAGCTTGCGAGGCTGCGAACGCGAGCTGGTTCGAGGGTCCTGCAACAAACGTCTCGAACGAGTAACGCGGATTGAGCGTGGCGTTATCGGGCACCCTGAAACCCGGCTCGTCATCGGTCATCGTCGCGGCCGTGACCGCGTGCATGGTGCCGGAGCCAGAAGAGTGAGTCGGTTTTGCGGCAGCGACAGCAACCGGAACGACGTTGTTCGGTGACGATCCCTGCGGCAATTCGACCGGCCCGTCCGGTATGCGGTCATTGCCGTCCGGTTCGAACTCGACCCGGACCTCGGCGCCCAGCTCTTTGAGCTCGACGATCAGGCCCGCAAGAAAATTAGATTCGAACCAGACCCGAACGTAACTGTTCGGTGCACGGAGCTTGAGGGTGGCTCCTTCCCACGAGGCAAGCTCGATTGGACGCAGCCACATGTCGTAATTCTGCGGAGATACACGTGATCGCAGTCGATCGACGGCCTCGGTCCAGAGAAAGTGCTGTGTCATTCACCAAAACCTTGTAAAGACGTGGTGTTAGAGATCTCGCCTGCACAAGATAAGAACACCTGTTCCAGAAGTTATTCACAGCCTATTCTGGACGATTCCTGTAGTCACGTCAGCGACTTGTCCACAGGAGAAAACGAGGCCTTGGTAACAGATGGCGATTTCCCTTCGCAAGCGGAATCCGTCGCCAATTGAACTCCGGAATCCTGGCTTTTCCGACGAGCAATCCGGAGCGGATGGAGAGAGGTCCGGATCGGACGTTCTCCGGATGCGGAGACTCGAAGTCTTGACTCGGCGTACGCACCCGAGTATCGATCCCGCTCCGTTCAGCGTTCCCCTGGAGATTTGCCGTGTCTAAGCGTACGTACCAGCCCCACAACAAGAGCCGTAAGCGCACGCACGGTTTCCGTGCTCGTAAGAAGACCCGCGGAGGCCGTGCGGTTCTTCGCCGCCGCCGTGCGAAGGGTCGTAAGCGGATCTCGGTAACCACCGCGAAGAAGTAAGGGCTTGCGCATCTCGAAAGAGATGCGGCTCCGGCGTCGGCCCGAGTTCGTTGCCGTGCAAACCGGGGGGCAAAAGCTCCACGGCAAGCACGTGCTGGCGATCTCGCGCAGACGGAGTGATCCCAAGCTCTCTGGACGACTCGGACTGACAGTGACCAAGAAGATTGGGAGCTCGCCCATCCGAAATCGCGTTCGACGAATGCTTCGCGAGTGGATGCGGTTGCACGGCTGGATTCCGACAGGCTGGGACGTGGTTCTAGTTGCCAAGGAGTCGGCGGCGCGGCAGCTTCACCCCGAAGATTTCGCAACGGATCTCACTCGGCTCCTGCGGTCTTTCTCGTCATGACACTACGACCGGCAGATGGCATCGCAACTGTTCACGCCGCACTCGTGTGGCTCGTGGTGTTGCCGATCCGTTTCTATCGCCGCGTGCTCTCGCCGATGAAACGTACGCCGACCTGCCGATTCCTGCCGACGTGCAGCCAGTACGCCGTCGAAGCTGTACAGAAGCGAGGCGTCGTTGTGGGAGGCGCCCTCGCCATGTGGCGGGTCGCCCGCTGCAATCCCTTGTTTCGCGGTGGCTACGATCCAGTGCCCTGTCGGCACTGCGAGGAGTTAAATGCAGGACCAAGGTAAGCGGCTCATCATCGCCGTCGCTCTCGCGCTCGGTGTGTTGCTGCTGTGGCAGAAGTTGTTTCCGTCCAAGGAAGAGCCGAAGCCCGCTGGCGCCGGCTCGGGCAGCGGCGCTCTCGTGGTCGGCTCGTCGGCGAACAAGCCAACGTCGCTCGTCGGGTACGACGGCGATGCGCCGGCTGCATCGGCTCAAACCATCACGCTGAAGTTCCCGGACTTCGCCGCCGAGTTCACGAACATCGATGGTGCGCTCAGCTCGTGGCACCTCAGCGACGCGCGCTACGTCGGTGACCTGACGAAGGGCCAGCTCGTCGCGGACCAACCCGATCTCGCACTTGGCTTCACGAAGAGCTCGACGTTCAAGCTCCCGAGGCACGCGGTGTGGACGGGCATGCAGCTCGATGATCATCGCGTGCAGTACAAGCTCTCGACGGAGGCGCTCGACATCACGAAGACGTTCGAGGTGGTGCCGGACTCGTACCTCGTGCGGCTCACCGTCGGCATCACGGCGAAGCAGGAAGGCAAGCAGCGGCTCGCGCTGTCGACCTACCAGTTCCAGGATCCGAAGAACGTCGGTGGCGGATCGAGCCGGATCGCGCCGCGCGTCTGGAACAGCTCGACGATGCGCGATGGCGTGGTCGTCCAGTCCGAGCTCAAGGATGTCCAAGAGCATCCGCGCTTCGAGCCGAACGTCACGTGGTCGGGGTTCGAGCATCCGTTCTTGCTCGTCGGGTTCTCGCCGAAGCCGGTGCAGACCGGTAGCGTCGTCGAGAAGCACACCTACGCTGACGACGCGGGTCACATCCGGACCGACCTCATCTACCAGGAGATCGATCTCAAGCCGGGCGCCGGCGAGTTCACCCGCGAGATCGTCGGTTACCTCGGCCCCAAGAACTACGACGACCTCAACCACGCCAATTCCGCAGCAGGTTATTCGACTGGCTTTGACGCGACGATCGATCTCGGTTGGTTCGGATTCCTCGGCAAGCGCCTCCTGTGGTTGCTGCTCAAGTTCCAGAGCGTCGTCGGTAACTGGGGCGTCGCGATCATCTTGCTCACGGTCGTCGTCAAGCTCGCGACGCTCTACTGGATGACCAAGTCGATGCGCTCGATGAAGGCGATGGCGGTGCTCGGTCCGCAGATCAAAGAGCTCAACGTCAAGTACAAGGAAGACAAGCAGCGCCTCCAGGTCGAGACCATGGCGCTCTACAAGGCGAACGGTGCTAATCCGCTCTCGGGCTGTGCGCCGATGTTCCTCCAGATGCCGATCTGGATCTCGCTCTACAAGATGCTCGGTTCGGTCGGCGAGCTCTATCGCCAGCCGTTCATCCCGGGCTGGATCGACGATCTTACCAGCGCCGATCACCTCTACATACTGCCGGTCGTGCTCGTCGTGACGATGTTCGCGCAGGCGCGGCTCACCCCGCAGAACCCCGATCCAGCGCAGCGCACGCAGCAGAAGATCATGCAGTACGGCATGCCGCTCTTGTTCGGCGGTATGGCGTTCGTGTTCCCGGCGGGTCTCACGCTCTACATCTTCACGAATACCTGCCTCTCGGCGCTGCACTCGATCTACATGAACAAGTTCGACAAGAAGAGCCTCGAGCTCACCGCGAGGATCAAGGCTGCGCAAGAAGCCGCCGCGGCCGGCAAGACCGGTGCGGTGGTCGCCAAGGCGAAGAACGCGAACGTCGCCGATCCCGGCGCCGACAAAGATGACGGTGCGGTAACGCGCCAACCCAAGAAGAAGAAAGGCCGCCGTTAAAGCTCATGGAAACTCAAGCAGCACAGAACAGCAATCGCGAGGATCTCGCGGAGAAGGCTAGCGACTTTTTGCTCGGCCTCCTCGAGCGCATGGGCATCTCGGCGGACATCGATATCAAGGACGATAACGACCGCACCGTGCTCGAGATCCAGACCGCCGACACCGAGCTCATCATCGGTCGACGCGGCGTCGTGATCGACGCGATCCAGCACCTGGTCAACAAGGCCGTGTTCAAGGAGCGCAGTACCGAGAAGGGCAAGCCGCTCGTCGTCGACGCTGGCGGGTTCCGCGACAAGCAGGTCGAGCGCTTGCGCGGCATCGCGACGAAGATGGCGGAGAAGGCGCTGCAGACCAAGCAGATCGTCGAGCTCCAGCCGATGTCGCCGCACGATCGCCGGATCGTTCACATGGCGATCGCGGAGATGCAGGGCCTGTCGAGCCGCAGCGAGGGTGAAGGCGAAGATCGCCACATCCTGCTCGTTCCCACGACCGCTGAAGCTTGAGTCTAGAAGCTGACACGATCGCTGCGATCGCCACGGCGGCGGGCGTCGGGGGCGTCGGCATCGTGCGGTTGAGTGGACCGCACGCCGTGACCATCGCGGAGGCCGTGATGGGCACCGCGCTCGATCGCAGTGTGCGCGTGGGCTGGGCAAGGAGCGCGGATGGCGCGCGGTTGGATCAGGTGCTGGCGTTCGCCATGCGCGCTCCAGCATCGTTCACCGGCGAGGACGTCGCCGAGCTGCATGGTCATGGTGGACCACAGAATCTCTCGGCGCTGCTGGCCACCGTGGTCGCGCGCGGGGCGCGCATCGCGGAACCCGGCGAGTTCACGCGGCGCGCCGTGTTGAATGGCAAGCTAGATCTGCTGCGGGCTGAAGCCTTGCTCGGCGTGATCCACGCGGGCAGCGAGCGAGCGTTGCGCCTCGCCCAGGCAAACCTCGGCGGGAAGCTCGGCGAGGTTGCCGCGGAGCTCGAGAGTCGAGCACTGAGCGTGCTGGCGGAGCTCGAAGGCCGGATCGATTTTCCCGATGATGATCTCGGAGTCGAAGAGGCGAAGGTCGTGGACGCCGAGCTCGTGGCGCTCGCGCAGCGATGCGGCGAGCTCGCGGATGGCTTTCGGCACGGTCGCTTGGTTCAGCACGGCATCACCGTCGCGCTCGTCGGCGCGGTGAATGCCGGTAAGTCATCGCTGTTGAATGCGCTGGTCGGCAGCGAGCGAGCGATCGTGGCGGCTTCGCCCGGAACCACTCGCGATTATCTCGAGGCGCTGACCGTGTGGCACGGCGTCGCGATCACGCTCATCGACACTGCAGGTATGCGCGGAGGTGTGGCGGGTGAGGTGCCAGATCCCGTGGAAGCGCGCGGGATCGAGCTCGGCGAGAAGCGGGTGGCATCGGCGGATGTCGTGATCGTCGTGAATAATGGCGAGCCCTGGAACGATGGCAGGCGGTACGGCGAGCGAGCGCTGATCGTGCGGTCGAAGGCGGACCTGGGGCCGGATGGGCGCCCTGCCCTCGCGACCTCGGCCGTGACCGGAGCGGGTCTCGAAGAGCTCAAGCTGCGCGTGATCTCGCTCGCCGGGGTCGCGGAGCGCGAAGGCAGTGAAGATGCGTTCGTGACGAACGAGCGCCAGTACGGCGTGATGATCGGTGCGCGCGATGCACTCGCGGCTGCGGTGGCGGCGCGCACGAATGGCCTGGTCTCCGAGGTCGTTGCGTTGGAGCTGCGGCAGGCGACAGCGGCACTCGCGCAGCTGCGTGGAAATGAAGTTGGTGAGCGCGTCCTGGACGAAGTCTTCGCCCGGTTCTGCATCGGCAAATAGTCGAGTCTGATCTATACCTCGGCGCGTGAGCCTCGAAGACGATGCGCGCCTGGAGCTCAAGCAGCTCGAGGCGATCGGCCGCCTTCGAATGCCTCGCGTCGTCGATGGCGCGCGCGCACCGCGGATCGTGCTCGATGGATCGCAGGTCCTCGACCTCTCGTCGAACGATTATCTATCGCTCGCGAGCGATCCGCGCTTGGTGGCGGCTGCGCAGGCAGCAGCGGATGAGGCTGGGGTGGGTGCGGGCGCGTCGCGCTTGATCGTCGGCAATCATCGGCTCCACGAGGAGCTCGAGGGCTCGATCGCGGAGTGGTTGCGTACGGGTGCAGCGCGGCTGTTCGGATCGGGTTACGCGGCGAACGTCGGTACGCTCTCGGCGCTGCTCGGCCCAGGCGATGTCGTGTTCTCCGACGAGCTCGATCACGCGAGCATCATCGATGGTTGCCGGTTGGCGAAGGCGCAGATCGTGGTGTTCCCTCATCGCGATCTGGCGGCCTTGGACGAGCAACTGCGCACACACACGGCTCGGCGGCGCATGGTCGTGAGCGAGAGCCTATTCTCGATGGACGGCGATCTCGCGGATGTCGAAGGGCTCGCCGCGCTCGCCAAGAAGCACGGCGCTGCATTCATGCTCGACGAAGCGCATGCGATCGGCGCGCGTGGGCCCGAAGGTCGCGGTGTCGCGGCCGAGCTCGGCGTGGTTCCGGATCTGCTGGTCGGCACGTGCGGCAAGGCGCTCGGGGGCTACGGAGCTTTCGTCGCGACGTCTCCGGCGATCTCGAAGCTGCTGTGGAATCGCGCGCGGTCGCTCGTGTTCTCGACCGCACTACCGCCGATGATCTCGGCGGCGGTGATCGCGGCTATCGGGATTGTCCGGTCGAGCGAAGGCGACGTTCGCCGGCAAAATCTCGCCTCGCGGTCCATGCAGCTGCGCGCGCGGATCCGGGGCCTCGGTGGTCACGCCGACTCGGCGATCGCTCCGCTGGTCATCGGTGACGACGCGCGGGTGATGGAGATCAGCGCGCGGATGTACGAGCGTCGCGTGTTCGTGCAAGGCATTCGCTATCCGACGGTTCCAGAGGCAACCGCAAGGTTGCGGATTAGCCTCAGCGCCGGCCACAGCGCCGCGGACATCGAGATGGCAGCGATCGCGCTCGGTGACGCAATGAGTCAGGAACTATGAGCGAGCTCGAAGATCTCGACCGCAAGGTCGTGTGGCATCCCTTTACTCAACAGACCGAATGGATGCCACTCGTGATCGCGCGTGGAGAGGGCAATTACCTCTTCGATGAAGCCGGCCGGAAGTACCTCGACGGCGTCAGCTCGCTCTGGTGCAACGTTCACGGTCGTCACCATCCTCGGCTCGATCGCGCGTTGCGCGCGCAACTCGAGAAGGTGGCGCATTCCACGTTCCTCGGGCTGACCCACGAGCCAGGAATTCGGCTCGCCGCCGCACTGCTCGAGGTCGCGCCGACGTCGTTGACCCGCGTCTTCTACTCGGACTCGGGATCGGCCGCTGTCGAGATCGCGCTCAAGCAATCGTTCCAGTACTGGCAACTCCGTGGTCGGCCGACGAAGCAAAAGTTTCTTCGGCTCGGCGAGGCCTATCACGGCGACACGCTCGGCGCGGTTGGCGTGGGTGGGATCGAGCTCTTCCACCGCATCTTTGGCCCCCTGCTGGTCTCTAGCATCGCAATTCCGACACCGGCTGGGACCGATGGGAGCTATGCGCTCGAGCGCCTTGAACAAGAGCTCTCGCGCCACTCGCACGAGCTTGCCGCGTTCATCCTCGAGCCTCTGATGCAGGGCGCGGCCGGCATGTTGAAGCACCCGCCCGGTTTTTTAAAACGCGCTGTCGAGCTCTGTCGCGCCCACGATGTCCACGTGATCCTCGACGAGGTCGCGACCGGATTCGGCCGCACGGGCACCATGTTCGCCTGTGAACAAGAAGGCGTTCAGCCGGACCTCCTGTGCCTCGCGAAGGGCATTGCAGCCGGCTATCTTCCACTCGCCGCCACGCTTGCAACCGAGGAGATCTACTCCGCGTTCCTCGGTGGACATGGCGACATGAAGCATTTCTTCCACGGTCACACCTTCACCGCGAACCCCCTCGCGTGCGCAGTCGGGTTGGAGTCTCTTGCGCTGCTTCGAGAGTCCACCTTGCCCAACGCACAAAGTCGCATTCCGGGGATCGCGAGTGCACTTGCTCGAATCCTCGACCATCGCTTGGTCAAAGAGGTCCGTCAGGTCGGAATGATGATCGGAATCGAGCTGCATGAAATGGGGGGTCGATTTTTGGGTCGCGCCGTTTGTGAGCAGGCTCGAAACCACGGCGTCATTCTCCGGAACCTCGGCGACGTCGTGGTGTGGATGCCGCCGCTGGCTCTTCAACCTGAAGACCTGGTCTTGCTCGAGACCGCCACCATGCAGGCGATCGACCACTGTTTCACGTGAAACAGACCCCTCTCACCAAGCTGTTTCACGTGAAACAGGGACCCGGAGTTGTTTCACGTGAAATACAGCTATTTCGTCACCGGAACCGGCACTGGTGTCGGCAAGACCTTCGTAACAACTGCTCTCTCACGTCGTGCCCGCGAACTTGGCCATCGCGTATTCGCGTTCAAGCCCATCGAGACCGGTTGCGCAGCGGGAACTCTTGGCGAAGATCAGCGCGCTCTCGGTCAAGCCTCCGGCGGGTGGCAGACTGGCGATCTCGCCGGCGTCTACCAGTTCGAATTGCCAGCCGCGCCAGCAGTTGCCGCACCGACAGGCGCCATCTCCTTTGGCCGGGTCGCGACAGCACTTGATCTCGGATCCAGAGAGGCCGAAGTCGTTTTGGTCGAAGGCGCTGGTGGCTGGCGTGTTCCGATCGACTTGACGCACGACATGGGATCGCTCGCCAAACAATGCGGATTTCCCATCCTCGTCGTAGCAACCGCCGGCCTCGGAACGATCAACCACAGCCTGCTAACGATCGAAGCGATCGAAGGAGACGGCCAAGCTATCGCCGCCCTCGTCCTCTCGAGGCTCGTCACCGACGACGAAGCGCTGGTCACGACAAACGTCGAACAGCTCCGCTCGCGATGGAACGGACTCATCCTCGTCCTTCACACCGACCCTAGCGTCCTTGATCCCCTGCTGAGCTGAGCCAGGTCACGTAGGTCGCCGCTGGAGCACGATCGCGCGATCCTTGCCGCCGACTTGATAGCGATGGCGAACAACCGACGGATCGAGGTCCTTCCGCGTCACTGCCTCGAAGCCGATTCCCACCCCTCCCGGACGAACATGCTCGAGCGCGATTGCCAACCAGTCTCTCAAATCAAACGTCGCACGTGACATCGCGACGTCGTAATCGGCTCGCTCGTGATCCTCGATCCGGACTGCATGAGCTTCGAGGTTTGCCAACCCGAGCTCGCGTGCAGCCGTACGCAGGAACGCGTGCTTCTTGTGGACTGGTTCGAGTGACGTGAACTGCACCTCGGTCAACGCCATCGCTGCAATGACGACCGGGAACCCACCGCCCGACCCGACATCCAAGACCGCCGTCGCTCCTTCCGCGACGAGGTGCTCGACCACATGCAGCGAATCCTCGACATGCGAATTGATGTCTGCACGCGTGGCGGCTGCAGACAAGTTGATGCTGCGATTCCACTTCTCGAACAGGTCGATGAACTTGTTGTAGTCGGTGAGCTTCATCGCTTGTCCGGCATGCGCTTGGAGCTAACTAAGTAAGCCATAGCAACTGCTCTTTTCTTCACTGCAGCTCCAACGTGATATCAGGAAAATATTGATTTTATTGGCGATTCGGCTGACCAACCGCTCGTTGCGACACCGCCGTAACACGCCTACCTCGCCTGGGGGCGTCGGGTGTCCGCGTGTCAGGTTGGTTCGCAAAGAAGCTGGCTCGCTTTGGGGATTACGAGTAGACGATCGGCGTCGCCGATCGCGGCTTCGATGGAAGGAGAAAAGGTCATCAATGTCCGCTCGACGAGCTCCTTCGTTAGCCCGCTCACGAGGATCAGGCGTGCTCGACGTGGCAGACGAGGGAGGATCCCGATCCGCAAGATTGCCTCGTTCACGGTGTCGAGGGGTCCGATTCCATCGGAACACTCGGCTGCGATGATCAGCGTGCCATCCTCTTCGACCAGAGGGGCGACAGCGGCAGCGATCTTCGCGGCTTGGTAGAGCGTCGCGGTGACGGGCATGGCATCGGACGCGATGACGACGGGCGCGGGCTTCGCGTGGACCGTGAACCAAGGACGCGCGATGGCGCAGCCCTCGCGAAACGCGCGCTCGACGTGACCGGCAACGACGGCATGGATTCGATAGTCGGGGCCGCTGACGCCATTGAGCAGAAATGTCGGCGCCGGGATCATGCGCACGGCCTCTTCGAGATCGGCCCGGCAGGGATTTCCGTCGACGATTCCAGCTCGCGCATTCGGTGCCGTCTTTAACTGGTGGTTGATGCGAACAGCTGTCGCCTGCCCTAGCCCGGGAAAGATCGCCTTTGCACCGGCGCCGAAGCCGGCGAAGTAATGCGGACGAATGCAGCCGGTCAAAATCACCAGATCGGTCTCGACCACGCAGCGATGCACGCGAACCGGTGTGCCGTTCTCTGTAGAGCCGAGCTCGACCAGATCGCGGTCAGAGTGGCCGTCGTGATTCACCAAGGCGGCGGCCGAGAGAAAATCCGCAGGAAGCCCCAAGGATTCGATCGGGCTCGGACCGTGGGTACCGGTCGCGATCGCGAGCGTCCAGTGGAGGTCTCCGCGGAGCTGGCGCCGCAAGGCTGCGATGAACTCGGCACGGGGTTCATTGCGCGTCGAATCGCTGACGATCAACGTAACTCGGGCGCCCCTCACAGCCGTCAGCGAGCGCAACGCCTCGTCGAGCAGGGCCCCGAGCGGGCGAGGCGCGGGACGTTCCGCTGACCGCAAGACTTCTATATGTCGCGCGCCGGAACTGAACCGGAGTGGTGTTCGCCCGTAAGGGAGCTCTAGCTCCATCAGTTTCATCGTACCGGATTGCCGACGAGTGGCGACATCAGGCGTAGTTGGTTACGATTGTTTTGCCGAGGTGCCGACCGGTCGTGTCGCGTCCCTTTGGTTTGCTCGTGTCCAAACAAAGCCTGCTTCTGGTCGATGGTGATACTCGCAGCTTGCGAGTGCTCGAAGTGTCGCTGCGTAAAGCCGGATTTACGGTGACGCCCGCGGGCTCGGTCGCGGATGCGCTCGACAAGCTCGAGCTGCACACGCCTGATCTGATTCTCTCGGAGACGAAGTTTCCGGCGGACCTCGACGGCTTCGAGCTGCGTCGACGCGTGCGCGCGGTGCCGGACTGGGCCGAGATTCCGTTCGTGTTCCTCACGGCGGAGACCGCGATCGAGCACAAGATTCGGGGGCTCGAGCTGGGTGTCGACGACTACCTGACCAAGCCGATCTACATCAAAGAGATCGTCACCCGGATCAATATCCTGCTGCAGAAGCGGCAACGCGCGCACTTCGACGAGCGCAAGGACGGTGTGCGGTTCGCCGGTCGCGTCGCCGACATGCCGGTCGTCGACGTGATCCAGACGATCGAAGTGAGCCGAAAATCGGGCGTGATCCAGTTTGTCGCGGATCGTTCGCGCACGGCTGCGATCTACTTCCGCGACGGCAAAGTGATCGATGCCGAGGCAGGCACGCTGCAAGGCGAAGACGCGGTGTATCGGCTGCTCACGTGGAGCGAGGGTGAGTTCGAGGTGGTGTTTCGCACGGTGCGCCGTCGCGAGGTGATCACGACGAGCTCGCAAGGGCTGTTGATGGAAGGCATGCGGCGACTCGACGAGTGGTCGCGCTTGCTCGAGCAGTTGCCTGCGCTGTCACATCGCTTCGAGATCGACACCGAAGAGCTCTCGGGGCGGCTCGGCGAGATTCCCGACGACAACAATCCGATCCTCCGGTTGATCGATGGCAAGCGCTCGCTGCTCGAGGTGATCGACGGCAGCGACTTCGGTGATCTCGAATGTCTGCAGGCGATCTCGAAGCTCTACTTCGAGGGGCTACTGATGGATCTCGATCCGGAGAAGCGCGCCAAGCGCGATACCGGTCGCCCGGTGCCGCTCGTGATGGTCGAATCGCCAACGCCGATCGAGGAGGTTGTCTCGGGACCGATCACGAATGGCTCCGCGAGCATCGTCGAAGAGATCACGCCACTTCCAGGTGAAGCACCGCCAGAGCCCGAAGCGCCCGTGCTTGCGGGTGAGAGCGAACCCGAGGCTGAGCCACTCGAGGCACCGCCCGAGCGTGCATCGGGACCGCTGATGGGCAGCTATCGGCCTTCGAGCTTGCGGTTGATCGACGAAGCGGTCGCCGCCGCGCAAGCGATCGATCCTTCGCTGTTCGAGAGCCTCGACACACCACCCGAGCCCATGCCGCTCGCGCGCGTGCAGCTCAAGAAGGTCACGGTCGAGCCCGAGCGGACGCGGCCGAGCAGCGTGCCTCCCGGGATTCGCGAAGCGATCTCGACCATGGAGATCGCGGTACCCGAGGCGGCCTCAGAGATCGAAGACGACGTCTCCGGCGTGCCGCAACCGATGGATGGCGGCGAGTCCGGCGACACGTCGCGGCCGATCGATGGCGACGAGATCACCCAACCCGAGCGTCCGGCGTTCGTCGCGCGTCGCGATCCCAACGGCCTGCGCATGACGAGCTCGCACGGCCACGATCGTGCCGAGACGTCGGGCGAGGTCGACCTCGGCAGGGACGAACCCACAGAGGGAGATCCTGCACGCGAGCTGATCACGATCATGCCGCGGCGGATCACGCGCGAGATTCCGCAGCAGCCCGCCTTCGTGCTGCCCGAGACGGTCGTCGCGAAGATGCCGGCAGAACGACGCAGTTCCCCGCCTTCGTTGCGACCACCGCCACGGATCTCGATGGCGGGCGGGGTCGCTCGCGCGCGAGGACCCGGTCCTGCCGTGATCGCGCTCGGCGTGATCGCGTCTCTGATGGCCGGGATGGCGATTTATCTCTACATCCACGAGCATTTCGGCAAGCCGCCGGTCGCAGACGTGCATCGCGACGCGAGCGCCACGCAGGCGTTCACCGGCGATGCGAGCGAGGTCGTGATGGCGCCGCCGGTCGACGCGGCGCTCGCGATTACTCCGCCGTTCGATGTGCCCCGAGTTGTCGGCGACACCGCCGATGCCGGTGTTGCTGTGCCCGATCGAAACAAACAAGCGGGGTTGCTCAAGGACCTCTCGAACGTGGCGCTCGAAGAAGGCGACGCCGAGAAGGCGCTCGAGCTCTCGAATCAATCGATCAAGTTGCGACGGACGGCGCAGGCGTTCCTGACCCGTGGGCGTGCACTCGAGCGGCTCAACCATCTCGATCAAGCTCTCGCAGCGTTCGACCAGGCTCTCGAGCTCGCACCGACGTTCCCGCAGACCTGGCAGGCCAAGGGCATGGCGCTGTGGTCGGCTCGTCGGCGCGATGAAGCCCGCACGGCGCTCGAGCAGTACCTCAAGCTCGCGCCGGGTGCTACAGACGCTCCTTCGGTGCGCCAGATGCTCGACGCGCATTAGCCCCATGCCTTATCGCGTCCTCGGATTGGAGAGCTCGTGCGATGAAACTGCCGCGGCGATCGTCGAGGATGGCGTGCGCGCGGTCTCCGATGTGGTCGCATCGCAGCACGAGGTGCATGCGCGTTACGGCGGCGTGGTGCCCGAGCTCGCGTCGCGTGCGCATATCCTCAACGTGGTCCCCGTAATTCGAGCAGCTCTCGAGACGGCACGGCTGTCGCTCGCGCAGCTCGACGGTATCGCGGTTACGAATGCACCTGGCTTGATCGGAGGCTTGCTCGTCGGCATGCAGACCGCGAAGGCGCTCGCGTGGGTGACGGGCCTGCCTCTCGTCGGCGTGCATCACCTCGAAGGTCACTTGAGTGCGGTCTATCTCGAACCGAATCCGCCACCGCTGCCGCATCTCGCGCTGATCGTTTCGGGTGGTCACACGTCGCTCGTACGCGTCGACGATCACGGCTCGCTGAGCGAGCTCGGGCGCACGCGTGACGATGCGGCCGGCGAGGCCTTCGACAAGGGCGCGAAGCTGCTCGGTCTCGGTTACCCCGGCGGTGCAGTGATCGACCGGCTCGCGAAGACCGGCGATCCGACCGCCGTCTCCTTTCCAAAATCGATGACGCTCGAGCAGCACGGTCACGACTTTTCGTTCAGCGGCTTGAAGACCGCGCTGCTGACGCAGACGCGCAAGCATGGCATCCCGCAAGGCCAGCTACTCGCAGACCTGTGTGCGAGCTATCAAGCCGCGATCATCGAGGTGCTCGTGCGCAAGACGCGTCGTGCAGCGCGCAAGCACGGGCTTCATCACGTACAAATCTGCGGTGGCGTCGCGGCAAACTCCGGCCTCCGCACCGCGATGCGAGCTGCCGGTGCCGCGGACGAGTTCGAGGTCTACATCCCGCCACCGGCACGCTGCACCGACAACGCGGCGATGATCGCGGCGGCGGGTTACTATCATCTTGTACGCGGCGAGCGGGCAGGGCTCGATCTCGATGCCGCACCCAATGCACCGTTGGCCCGGGCGCGCGGCCAGGCCACCACGAAATGACCGACGAACCATCCAAGCGCAGTGCTCGCGATCTGCTCGGGCCGTTCCCCGATGCGCGGGTCTTGCTCGAGAAGTACAACCTACGTGCGAAGAAGGCGTTCGGCCAGAACTTCCTGATCTCCGAGCGCGCGTTGCGAGCGATCGCCGATGCGACCGTGGTCTCGGACGAAGATTGGATCGTCGAGATCGGAGCAGGGCTGGGCACCTTGACCGCTCAGCTGGTCGAGCGCACGACAGCCGGCAAGGTGATCGCACTCGAGATGGATCCGGACATGGTCGCGGTCCTCCGAGCCGAGCTCGGCGAGGTCGACAACCTCGAGATCGAGCAGATCGATGCCATGAAGTACGACCTCAAGATGGTCGCGAAGTGGCGTGGAGAACCGATCACCGTGTGCGGTAATTTGCCGTATCACATCGCTTCGCAGCTGATGTTCCGCGTGATCGACGCGCGGACGGTCGTGAATCGCTGCGTCGTGATGATCCAGAAAGAGATGGCCGATCGGATCGTCGCCAAGCCGGGGACCAAGGAGTACGGCGCGATCGGCGTGATGCTGCGGACGTATGCCAACATCTCGACCGTCGTGCGTGTGCCTGCCGGTGCGTTCTTGCCGCCGCCGAAGATCGATTCCACGGTGATCAAGATGGTGCCGCTCGCCCGACCGCGGACGCCGATCACCGATGAGAAGACGTACTCGAACGTGGTCCACGCCGCGTTCGGTCAGCGCCGTAAGACGCTGCGTAACGCACTCCAATCGCTGTGGACTGCCGAGAAGGTCGATGCCGCGCTAGCGACAACGACGATCGATGGCATGCGCCGTGGCGAGACCCTCGATATCACCGAGTTCGGTGCGCTGGCGCTGGCGCTGCCGCCCACGAATACGAAGCTGCACGAGTCCGCTCCCGACGATTAACGACGAGCGACGAAGTGCTGGATCACCGCATGGTCGAGTGCCCAGTCGGGCGATCCTTGCCACCGACGTGGTCGCGCAAGATCTCGCCAACCGGCGAACGTCTTGGAGAGCGCACCGGGTGCAGGACCATCGATGACCGTCGATGAGCATCGATGCCGATCAATGTCCGTCGATGTTCGTACCGATCGAGAAGAAATACTCCAGGACGAACAAGCCGAACAAGCCGCCCGGCCTTACCGCGGCCCGTGCCTCGCGAGCTGCTCGAGATCCGCGCCGGCACCGCCCGACCGACCGAGAAATTCCTGGCCGTGCTAAGCAGCGGGCATGCCCGAGCTACCGGAGGTCGAGACCGTTCGACGCACGCTCGAGCCGGCGATCGGCGCGACGATCGTTGCCGTGTGGGACAGCGGCAAGGGTCTGCACATGGCTCGCAAGCCGCCGCGGAAGAAGCTGCGTGCACTCGCCGGCGCGACGATCACGCGCATCCATCGCCACGGCAAATATCTGCTGATCGAGACCGACACCGCGCAGACCTTGCTCGTGCATCTCGGCATGACGGGGCGGACGTTGCTCGTCGAGAAGAGCCATCCGCCCGCGAAACACACACACATGGTGATCGATTTCGGGGAGCGCGAGCTCCGGTTCGTCGATCCGCGCCGGTTCGGCCAGATCGATATCGTCGAGCGCGGCAAAGAGAGCGAGCACGAAGGGCTCGCGGTGCTCGGCCCCGATGGCTTGTTCGAGCCGGCGACCGGCGAGTACCTGTTCGCGAAGTCGCGCAAGAAGAACGCGACGCTCAAGGCATTCGTCCTCGATCAGAGCGTGATCGCGGGAGTGGGGAACATCTACGCGAGCGAAGCGCTGTGGCGCGCGCAGCTCCGGCCGACCACGCGCGCGAAGAAGCTGACGCACGCCAAGGCCACGATCTTGGCCGCGGCGATCCACGAAGTCTTCGACCGCGCCCTCACGAAGGGCGGTACGAGCCTGCGCGACTTCGTGAATGCCTATGGCGTGGAGGGCAGCAACGCCGACTATTTATGGGTCTACGGGCGGACCGGCGAGCCGTGTCCTCGCGACAACACAAAGATTCGCCGTTCCGTCGTCCAAGGCCGGGCCACGTTTTACTGTCCAACGTGCCAGACCCCGTAAGCGGTCCACCCAAGCCACGTTAGTGGCGTGTTAGGGTCCAGCGACTGTTTCCCTGGCCTCGACGCGCACATGTTCAACGATACAGCTGACGAAGACCTGATGGTCACGTACCAGAAGGGCGAAGTTCGCGCCTTCGAAGTGCTGCTGTCGCGTCATCGCAAGCCGGTCTTCAACTTCATCCTGCGGTTCGTCGGCGATCGCGAGACTGCGGAAGACCTACTTCAAGAGAGCTTCATGCGCGTCATCAAGGGCGCGGAGGCTTACAAGCGCCAGGCCAAGTTCACGACGTGGCTTTACACCATCGCGAGGAACCTGTGCGTTGACCAGACTCGGCGACGCAAACATCGCAAGCACGCGTCGCTAGATGCTCCGATGGACTCCAGTGAAGAGAGCGGCACGTTGATGGATGTGATCCCCGGCAATGAAATGGCCAGCGATCGCAAGAGTGTCAACAAACAGCTGCACGAGCAGATGCAGATCGCGATCGCCGCGCTCTCCGAGGATCAGCGCGAGGTGTTCCTGATGCGAGAGTTCCTCGACATGCCATTCAAGCAGATCGCGGACGTTGTCGGGGTGCCCGAGAACACCGTGAAGAGCCGCATGCGCTACGCGCTCGAGAAGCTCCGGCTCGAGCTCGACGAATACAAGGACCTCGCCAAGGTCGCGCCGTGATGGCTGACGAGCACGACGACGATCCGGACTCCGGATCGCTGCGCCACGTGTTCTCGGAGATGCGTGCAGTAGATGAAGATCCGCCGGCGCGCGGGCTTGCAGAGTTGATGGCGGCGGCGCGAGCACATGCGCCCACGCCGCTGCCATGGTGGCAGCGCATCGCGCACGCGTTGCGTCAACCGCCCGCGCTCGCGGTCGCATCGATCGTGATCTTGATCGGCGGTGCTCTCGTGATCTCCCGACCCGATGCCACGATCGAAGAGGTCGCGCCGACGACGAGATCGAACGTGGCGCCGACGGCCATACCGCCGAGGGGCCCGAGCACTCCTCCGCAAGATGAACGTCGCGCAAAGGCGGCGGTGACGCCGAAAGACATGACGCCACCGCCACGACCCCGCGCGACGCCATCGGCAGCAGGCGAGAGCGCTGGTCACCTGCAGGCTCCCTCCTCCGAGAACCGCGTAGTGCCGCCGAGCTGGCTCGGCGCAAACTCGAACCCCGAGCAGGAGAGCGCGCCGAGCCAGCTCGGCCTCCAGCAGCTCTCCGAGAAAGCGGCCTTGGCCGCCACGCGCGGTGATTGCGAAGCAGCGAAAGCACTCGCGACCCGCGTCGCCGCACAAGACCCTGCGTACTACCGCGATCACGTGGCGTCCGATGCCGCGGTCGCGAAGTGTCTGAACTAGAACCACGATAAGCGGAATCGATCGGCTCGGATAAGGTCATTCGCGCGGCCTGGAGCGTGCGGCACCCATGTTCTTGGTGTGCTTCTTGGTGGATCCGGAACGTTCGAGCCGGGGTTCGATGTTCGCCACGAAACGTAACGGCGTGCTCCGGTGTGGCGCAAACCTCTCACGATCAGCGAGCGGCAGCCCACGTGCTTCCGTCGGCTGCGCTAAACGCCGGAACGTGCAGCGCGCACCTCAGGGTCGAATGCGACGAGCTACCCAACCGCTTGGCA
>Ga0123336_10000870_pt1 | contig 29149 bp, 24 predicted proteins | sample SSSSmetaG_FD_96466 | JGI IMG/M metagenome (GOLD analysis project Ga0123336, IMG submission 96466) | Glacier valley bacterial and archeal communities from Borup Fiord, Nunavut, Canada, to study Microbial Dark Matter (Phase II) - ​SSSS metaG | ecosystem: Environmental > Aquatic > Freshwater > Ice...
AGCGACCTCGTCACCGCGAGGTCGCGATCACCTTCGAGCTCGCCGAGCGAGCGGATCGCCGCGAGCGCGCCCGGATCACCTTGCTCGAGCGCGGTGGCGAGCACCGCGAGGCTATTTTCACTGCCGACCCGCGCGATCGCGAGTAGCGCACCGGTGCGGGTAGCGGGAGTGGCGGTTGCGCGGGTGAGGGTGGCATCGAGTGTGGCCTCTCCGAGGTCGCTGCGGCGGGCGCGAAGGATCGCGACGGCCCATGCCGGATCGCGCTCGAACAGACGCGGTAACTCGGCCGCGACATCGCCGTTCGCGAGCACGAGGGCGGCGCTGCGCGTGGTGTCATCGATCGTGCGCGAGAGGCCGGCGCGCTCCTTGCCGCGCTGTACGCCACTACCGTCGCCGGCGATCGTGAGCGCCTTGATACCGAGAGCGAGGGCACGATCATCGTCCTCGATCGCGATCGCCGCGCGAAGTTCTTTCCGGAGGCCAAGGACGGGCGTGCGCCCGAGCTGATCGAACATCGCGGCGCGGACCTCGTGGTCATCGTGGCGCAGATGATCGGCGAGGTCGCTCGGATCGATTCGCGCGCGCTGCAACGCGGCACGCGCGAGTGCGGCGGCCTTCGCATCGCCCGCGCCGGCCGCATGGGTCCAGCGCTCGAGCGTCTCGAGATCGATGCGGCGCGGATCTTCACGCCGGACTTCGCGGATCCCGAGCGGTGCAGCGAGTGCATTCTGAAATCGCCGCGCCGCGACGCGTGCGGCGATCGCCCACACGATCGCGATTGCGATCGCGACGATCGCGACGCGCGCCGGCGCGCGCCCGACCGCGGGCCCGATCGCGAACAGCACGAACGCGCTCGCGACGACACCGGCCGGATAGACCAGGCCGCGCAGCAGGACCTTCCAGCGCGCGCGCGGACCCGGCGGGAGCGAGGATAGCGCGAGCTCTTGCGAGGTCCGCGAGGTCGCGAGCCGGAACACTTGATCGGTGGTGCGCGTGCCCGCGATGCCGAGAAAGCCTGGCGACGCGGCGAACCCGAGATATGACAAGATCACGAGGGCAGGGTGGATCGCGGCGGTGAACGGCAAGCTGCGCGTGACCAGGATGCGCGGCACGGCGAGGACCTGGAGCAAGAATAAGATCGCATTCGTGCCGCCGTAGAACAGGGCGAGCGCGACCGCGAGCTCGTCGCCGGCGTAGCGCGCCTTCACGTTCGCGAGAAACTGGAGATCGATGATGGTCGTGACGATCGCCTCGATAACGGCGGTCGCGATCATCGCCGCGAGCAGCGCGCGCTGGATCGTCGATAATGTGATCGCTGGCGTCGCGGCTGGCGCGGGAATGCGCGCCATGCCGGGCCCCCCTGGCACGCCACCGGGCGCACCACCGGCGATCAGAGCGCGCTCCTGCGCGACGCTCGCGATCAGCGCGAGCACTGTCGCCGCCGCCGCCGCATGCGGCAGGAACGCGAGCCCGGCGCGCGGGATCACGGCGCCCGCGCCGAGACCGGCGATCGCACCGCCAAGCGTGACCGCGGCGCCCGCACGCGGCAGCATTCGCCGTGCATCGCGCCCGGCGACCGCGGCCGCGACGCGATTCCATAGCGCGAGGTTCGCGACTTGCGATGCGGCGGTCACGCCGATCACGATCACCACGGGCGAGACCCCACCAGCGAGCAGGGCCGGTGACACCGCTGCGACGAACGCGAGCACCACGAGCAAGCCGGTATCGACGAGCCCGGCCCACGCCCCGGCATGCGCGAGCCGCGTGAGCGCGTCGTACCCGAGGGTCGCGACCGCAAAGCCTGCCGCGGTCGCGATCAACAACCATGGCGCTTGCGCGGCACCGTAGGCTTTCAAGAACGTCGCCTCGGCGAACGAGCGCAGCGCGACCGCGGCCAAGCTGCCGAGCAGGACCATCGCCGCGCCGATCACGAACGCGCGGCGATTCATCCCGCGCCTTGGAGGAGCAGTGCTGCCAGGCGATCGGCGATCGCGGCGAGCGCTGCTGGATCTTCTTCGAGCGCGTCGCGCACGTCGTCGACCGCGAGGCCGACCAGTACGCTCGGGACTTCCGCGACGACTTCGACCACGGGCGTCGCAGGGCGGACGACGCGCACGAGACCGAGTGCATTGCCGGGCACCGCGCCGGTGCCGCGCCGGCGCGCGATGCTGGCGGTCGCGAACGCCGTCGGATCCTCAGCCGTGCCCTCACGCACGACCACAGCGAACGAGCCCGAGGCCACGACCCAGACATCGTCGTCGGTCGTGCGGCGCTCGCCACGTTCGAGCTCGGTCACGCGAGCGCGCTCGGCCAGGCGAATGATGACCGACGGCGCGAGGTGCTCGAACAGTGGGCAACCCGCGAGCGTGCGTGCACGCTCGAGCAGATCCATATGCGCTTATTTCTTCGCGAGGATCTTCTTCTGGTTCGCCTGGATCGCCTTCTGATTCGCGAGCACCTGATCGAGCTTCTTCTGGTTCGCCTGGATCTTGGCCTGGTTCGCGACGATCTGCTGGAGCAGCTTTTGATTGCCCTGGATTGCCTTCTGGTTCGCGAGGATCGTCTTCTGAGTCGCCTGGATCGTCTTTTGGCCAGCAACCAGCGTGATCAGATGCTTTTGATTGGCATGGATCGCGTGCTGGTTCGCCAGGATCTTCTCCTGGTTCTGGACGATTACCGCGACCACTGCCTCGCCATCATCGTCGCCATGGTCGCCGTGGTCGCCATGGTCGTGACCTGTGTGGTCGTGCTCGTCGTGCTCGTCGTGCGCTACGGTCTCTTTAGCCTTTGCCATGCGCGGCATCGTCGGCCCGGGGTCTGCGACGTGCAAGTGGTCCGTCAGGAATTCACAGAGCGCTGTCACATCACAAGGGCTCGGAGCGGCTGCATTCGGACCCGGTCCACGAGGGCGGTGACCTCGACCACGAGCAACGAATTGCGATCAACTAAGTTCACGTTCTCGACGGTGATGCGCGAGCAAGAAGTCGCCGATCCACTCGCGCGCGCGCACTGCTTGGTGCCCGGCGGCACTACCAATTGATGCGCGGAATCTTGATCGTGGCCGCGTCGCGCATCGAGACGTACTGCGGATAGTTCGCGACGAACAAGACGAATGAACGCGGTGCCGAGGGCCGCGACCTCTGCCGAATGCCCTTGGCAATCGATATCAAATCCCGCTGATCCAGGATTGGCTGCTTCACGAGTTAGCAGGTCGTCCGCTCTACGAACGACCTCAGGTACTTCGGGGGTAAGGAGCTCAGATCTCATTCGCGTCGCTCGTGTAACCGCGCTCGAACGTGCGCGGACGCCACGTAACCTCGGTGATTACCTGTGTAGGTGACGGCCCGCGGCTTGCTCCGGCTAGCCTGGTCATGGCCAAAACCCAGAAACCCGGCGCCGGCGGCGAGCTGCACCAACACTCCGACACGCCGCTCACCACGAACCACGGCATGGCGGTCTCGGATGATCAAAACACGCTGCGCGCGGGTGTGCGGGGGCCCTCGCTGATCGAGGACTTCCACTTCGTCGAGAAAATAACCCACTTCGACCACGAGCGGATTCCGGAGCGCGTCGTCCACGCGCGAGGCTCGGCAGCGCACGGTACATTCGTCGCCTACAAGGCCGCGGCCAAGTACAGCCGCGCGGCGTTCCTGCAGGCGGGCGTGGAGACGCCGGTGTTTACCCGGTTCTCGACCGTCGCCGGTGGTGCGGGCTCGATCGACACGCCCCGCGATGTTCGCGGCTTCGCGACGAAGTTTTATACCCAGGAAGGCAACTTCGATCTCGTCGGCAACAACATCCCGGTGTTCTTCATCCAGGATGCGATCAAGTTCCCGGACTTCGTGCATTCGGTGAAGATGGAGCCCGATCGCGGATTTCCGCAGAACGCTTCCGCGCACGACACGTTCTGGGATTTCGTGTCCCTCGCTTCGGAAGCGCAGCACATGGTGATGTGGGCGATGTCGGATCGCGGGATTCCTCGCTCGCTGCGCATGATCGAAGGCTTCGGCATCCACACGTTCCGCCTGATCGATGCCAAGGGCGCCGGGACGCTCATCAAGTGGCACTGGCGGCCCGCCCTCGGCATGCAGTCGACGACGTGGGACGAGGCCGTGAAGATCGCCGGTGCGGACCAGGACTTTCATCGCCGCGATCTATGGGAGGCGATCACGAACGGAGCGTTCCCCGCGTGGGACCTGATGATCCAGCCGATTCCGGAGGCCGATGTCGATGGTTTGCCCTACGACATCCTCGACCCGACCAAGCTCGTGCCCGAGGAAGAGTATCCGCTGATCGCGGTCGGCAAGATGACGCTGAACCGCTGGCCCGATAACTTCTTCGCCGAGACCGAGCAGGTCGCGTTTCATCCGGGCCACCTGGTGCCGGGCATCGATGTCACCAACGATCCGCTGCTCCAGGGCCGGTTGTTCTCCTACACCGATACTCAGCTGAAGCGGATCGGCGGCCCGAACTTCCACGAGCTCGAAATCAACAAGCCGAAGTGCCCGATGCACAACTTCCAGCGCGACGGTATGGCCCGCCAGGCAGTCGATAAGGGTCGCATTAACTACGAGCCGAACAGCCTCGAACCGAACGGTCCGCGCGAGACTCCGAAAGGCTTCGCGACGTATCCCGAGCCCCTCGTGGGAACGAAGATCCGTCAGCGTTCGGAGACGTTTGCCGACCACCACACCCAGGCGCGCATGTTCTATCGCTCGCAGACGCCGGTCGAGCAGCGCCACATCGCGAACGCGTACACGTTCGAACTCGCGAAGGTCGAGTCCGAGGCAGTTCGCAAGCGCCAGCTCGGTCACCTCGATCTGATCGACGAGCAACTCGGCGCGACGGTCGCGGAAAACCTCGGCATGGCGGGCCACGCCGAGACCATCACGCCGGCAAAGGAGCCGTTCGACATGGAGCCCTCGCCGGCGCTCAGCATCCTCGGTAAAGCGAAGCCCACGCTCGACGGTCGCAAGGTCGGCATCTTGATCAGCGATGGCTGCGACGCGGCGCTCGTGACGAAGCTGCGCGCCGCGATCGTGAAGGCGGGCGCGACCGTCCAGCTGGTCGCGCCGAAGGTCGGCAAGACCACCGCCGCGAATGGCACCGTGATGGCCGCGGATCACATGGTCGCCGGCGGGCCTTCGGTGATCTTCGATGCCGTCGCGATCGTCGTCGGCGACACGAGCATCGATAGCCTCGTCGCGAATCCCGCGGCGGTGCAGTGGGCGAGCGACGCGTTTCATCACTGCAAGGTGATGGGCGTGGTCGGGGCCGCACAACGGCTGCTCGATGCCGCGAACGTTAAACCGGATGCAGGCGTGATCGACCTCGCCGGCAAGGGTGTCGAGACGTTCGTCCAGCGCGCGGAGGCGGGCCGCATCTGGGCTCGCGAGGAAGCCGCGTCGGCAGCACCAACGCTGAAATCCAAGGGCAAGGCTTAGCCACATCACGCCATTCGCGGTCAACCAGACCGTCCGCGAGAGCAACATCCGGGGCGATCACGACATCGAGATGGCGGCCTCGCTCGGTGCACGTCCGGCTATCAACCAGGGTTTTGGGCGCCCGGCATGGCGCTCACGACTACTCGAGCAAGCTGCGCAGCATCCATGCGGTCTTTTCATGAAGCTGCATGCGCTGGGTCAATAGGTCGCAGCTCGGTTGGTCGTTCGCATCTTCGGCCGTGGTGAACACGGCGCGTGACGTCCGCGCGACGGCCTCGTGACCGGCGACAAGGAGACGGATCATCTCGTCGGCTTTCGGAATGCCATCCTCCTCGCGAATCGAGGACAGCGCCGCGAACTGGCGGTACGTGCCGGGCGCGGGAAAGCCGAGCGCGCGGATCCGCTCGGCGACCAGATCGACCGCGAGCGCGAGCTCGTTGTACTGCGCCTCGAACATGAGGTGCAGCGTCTGAAACATCGGGCCAGTGACGTTCCAGTGGAAGTTGTGGGTCTTGAGGTAAAGCGTGTAGGTGTCCGCGAGCACCTTCGAGAGACCACCCGTGATCAGCTCGCGGTGCTGCGTGTCGATTCCGATATCCATGCCTCCATCTTGCACACCCCGCGCCCATCGCGCCACGCAGCAGATCAGAAGCCTCTGAAAGCTTCAGGCTATCAGTGCATGAGGCCGCGTACCGAAGCGGTAGGGTTCGCGCATGCGCGACATCTGAGTGACCGCCAACGCGCGCGCGACGCTCGAGATGCAGTCGCCTTCTCGACACTTCGCGAGCTTGCCTCGCGGAGAGATACGCCGGTGGTGCGTCCGTCGGCCGACGCGACACTCGCGGCGCCGAGCATCACCAGCAAACATCGCGCATCTCGGCCAAGTCTACGTCATGACGAAACGCGTTTGCGCACGAGCTCGTCTGCTAGAAAACCAGAATTTGTGCGCAGGATCCGGTTCGTTACACGATTCCGGGCGACCTGCGCCGGGGAATCCTTTGGACGCTGCAACCAGCGCTCGTTGCAGCAGATCGATCTCGGTTGCCATCAGCAGTGCTCCGGTGGGTCTTGGCGTCTTGCTGCCGTCGAAGCGTGCGTCACGCTGTTCTTCCGGTTCGACCTCACGATCGTGTCGAGACTGCGCGGTCGCGGCGAGATCGCGACCGAGAAGATGTTCGTTCGCGTGCTGGTGAACACCGGCGACACGAACGTGCCGCTGATCGCGTACGGCCCCGACAGCCGACCTCTGCTCGTCGATTCGTGTGCCGCGATCGCGACGTCGAGCTCGGCGAGGCACCGGCGCCGCCGACGAAGAAGACGTGCTCCTTTCAGGCGTCTGGTCGGCCGGAACGGAACTCAGGAAGAATCACTGCCATGGCGATTCGCCAAACTCGCATGATGCCCTAGGATCGCGTCGGCCATGACGAGCGGTGAATTGCTCTCGCTCGTCCCCCTGCTCCTCGCAGCGCTGGTCCCGGCGAGCCTTTTCATCGCTGCATTCACGATCTCGCGACAGCGCGCCCAGCTTATGACTGCCGCCGTGTTCGTGACGAGCTTCGGCGCCGTGCTCACCTACCTCGCGGTGGTGCTGCACCCGGTGCTCGCGCTTCTCGGGTTCGACCCGAGCGTGCGCGCGAAGGACTCCGGCCTCAACGACGTCCTGCAGCTCGACCTGGTCTCGAGCTGCATGTTCGTGCTGGTGTCCACGCTCGCCGTCGTCGTCGTTCGCTACTCGCGAACCTATCTCGCCGGGCAACGCGAGCTCGATCGGTATGCACGCGCGCTCCTACTCACGGTGGCCGCGGCAGTCGTGCTGGTGACGTCGAACCATCTCGCGGTGCTCGTCCTCGCGTGGTTCACGACAGATGTCGGCCTTCACCCACTGCTCACGTTCTTCCGGACCCGCCGCCAAGCGATCATCGTGGCGCACAAGAAGTTCCTGCTCAGCCGCGTCGCGGACGCGTGCTTCGTATCCTCGCTCGTACTGATCGGTGGCGAGATCGGCACCTTGCGCATCGATCAGGTCAACGCGTTCGCGCGCGCGAGCGGTGCACTCTCGCCCACGCTCCACGCGGCGACGATCCTGCTGGTGCTAGGCGTCCTCCTCAAGTCCGCACAGATTCCATTTCACGGCTGGATGCAGTCCGTGATGGAAGCGCCCACGCCAGTGTCCGCGTTGCTCCACGCCGGCGTTGTCAACATCGGTGGGTTCGTCATGATTCGGCTCGCTCCACTCATGGCGCACGCGTACATCGCGCAGGGCATCCTCCTCGGCGTCGGCCTCGGCACCACGATCATTGCGGCCCTCGTGATGACCACCCGCGTGGCGATCAAGGGCGTGCTCGCGTGGTCCACGATCGGTCAGATGGGCTTCATGCTCGTGCAGTGCGGTCTCGGCGCGTGGCACCTGGCGCTGATGCACCTGCTCGCGCACTCGCTGTACAAGGCGCACACGTTCCTCAGCTCCGGCTCGGTCGTCCAGCAGTGGCGCGCGTCGCATCTCGTGCACATGCCGCGCATGCGGTACCGGCACATCCTGGGGAGCATGGTCGTGCTGTCGGTGTTCGTCGCGCCGTACTTCGCGACCCGGCTCGTGCCCTCGCTGCACCTTCCAGAGTCTTTTGCACCGCTGACGCTGATCCTGGGCCTCAGCTTCGTACCGATGCTCAGCCGAGCAATCGCCGCCGGGGGACGCACGTTCGGGATCGCGCTCCTCTTCACGCTGGGTGCCTCCGCCGCCTACTTCGCCTGGCACGTCGCATTCGAGCTGATCGCGCCGCAGATCGACGCGGGGTTCGAGACCTCGTCGGCCAAGTGGTCGATCGTCGTCGCGGGGCTCGGCGTCTTGTTCTTCGCCCAGACGATCCTGCAGACGAGCCCCAACGGTTGGTTCGCGAACCGCGTCCAGCCGCACCTGGTCAGTGGTCTCTACATCGACGATTGGTTCACGCGGGTGACGTTCCGCTTGTGGCCGCCGGGGTTCCGATGATCACCGACCCCGCCTTGCAAGCAGCGGTCGACCGCGCGTGCGCGGGCATCGCGCCGACGTGGCCGCTCGATCGCTTCATCGCGGAAAACCCGTTCTGGGCGCGCACCGGTAAACCCCTGCAGGAAGTTGCCGGCGATCTCGCCGCACTCTCCGGCGCTCGGCTCCTCATGCCACGCGCGTGGTACGCCGAGGAGTGGCGTGCCGGGCGCTTGCGATCCGCGCACCTGCGCGAAGCCATCCTCGAGAGCGGCGCCGACATGTCCGAGGACGATCTGTTAGCAAGTTTCTGGATCCGCGAGCCCGTGTCGTCGCGAAGGCCGCTCGTCGTCGACGTGCTCGAGACGCTGCGCAAGCGCGAGCACGAGCACTCCTGGCGCGAATTCGTGATGGAGCGAATCAGCCGCTTCTGCGCGTCCTACTTCGATGGTGGGCAAGCCCAGATCGGTGGTGTGCGCGAGGGCAGCTTGTACGAGAGCTGGCTGGCGCAGGCGCAAGCCGATCCGATGCCGAACCTGTTCATGGAGCTCGACGGCTATCGAGCGACGCTCGATTCGCTGCCCGCCACCGCCGAAGGGATGATCACGCGCGGCTGCGCGAACCTCGGCGTGCCCGCCGAGCAACTCGAGCGCTATTTCTCGGCGCTCCTCCTCGATGTCAACGGCTGGGCATCGTGGTGCGCGTACGTGCGCTGGACCGCGCGGCTAGCCGGGGACGACGACGCCAGCATTCGCGACCTCTTGGCGATTCGGCTCGCCTGGGAATGGGTCCTCCTGCGCTCGAGCGATGATTCGATCACCGCCGAGTGGAAGTTCGCGATGACCAGCTGGTCCGCGATCGACCGCGCCGCGCAACTGGCGCGCTCGGATGATTGGATCCTGCAGCGCGCCGTCGAGCTCGCGTGGCTATCCACCGTGCGCCCCACGTTGCCGCTCGGCTTCGCCGCGACAGCACCGACCGAACCGACGCTGCAGGCCGTATTCTGCCTCGACGTGCGCTCGGAGGTGTTTCGGCGCTCGCTCGAAGCCCAAGGCGACACCATCCAGACCTTCGGCGCAGCCGGCTTTTTTGGCGTGCCGATCGAATATGCGCCGCTCGCGTCCGACGACGCGCGTCCTCAGCTGCCAGGCATTCTGGCACCGACGTATCGGGTCACGGATACCGGCGTCCCGGCAGGCCTCGAGAAGAAGCGACGAACTCGGCTCGAGGCCGCCAACGCGTGGAAGGCCTTCAAGTCGAGCTCGCTCTCGAGTTTCGCGTTCGTCGACGCGATGGGCCTGTTCTACGCGCGTAACCTGTTCCGCGATGCGGGGCACGGCGAGACCCACCCAGCGGACCACCACGATCACGTTGGGCTCACCGCCGAGGAGGACGCGACTCGCCTACCGCGGATCACGAGCCACGTCGACGGCACCGAGGTCGCGCTCGTCGAACGCTGCCAGATCGCGGAGACGTTCCTGCGTACGATCGGGCTGACGGAGAGCTTCGCCCGCTTCGTCCTGTTCCTTGGCCATGGCAGCGAATCGAAAAACAACGCCCATGCAGCCGGTCTCGATTGCGGCGCCTGTTGTGGCCAGCCCGGTGACGTCAACGCGCGGGCCGCGGCCATGCTGTTCAACGACGACCAGATCCGCGCCGAGCTCGCCATCCGCGGCATCGCGATTCCCGAGCGGACCGTGTTCATCGCCGGCCTTCACAACACGACGACGGATGACGTCACGCTGTTCGCGGATGGTAAAAAAATCGATCTCGCCGACGTGCGAGCAACCCTCGCGCTCGCGAGCGCCAAGACCCGACGTGCACGTGCGGCGCAGCTCGGCCTGGCCGAGCTCTCGGATCCAAAGCTGCACGCCGCGATGATCAAGCGCGGGATCAACTGGGCCGAAGTGCGGCCCGAGTGGGGCCTCGCTGGCAATGCAACGCTCGTGATCGCACCCCGCGAACGAACGCGGCACATCGATCTCGCGGGACGTGCGTTCCTGCACGACTATCGCGCCGACGGAGACGCGAGTAACGCGATCCTCGAAGCGATCATGACCGGCCCGATGGTCGTCGCGCACTGGATCAACTTTCAGTACTACGCGTCGACCGTGGATAACGCGCGCTATGGCTGTGGCGATAAGACGCTGCACAACGTCATCGGAGGTCGCCTCGGCGTCCTGGAGGGCAATGGCGGCGATCTGCGGATCGGGCTCGCCCTCCAGTCGCTGAACGATGGCGAGCGGTGGGTGCATGTCCCGCTGCGCCTCGCGGTGTTCATCGAGGCATCGCGCGAGGCGATCGACGCGGTGCTAGCGAAGCATCCCACGGTGAACGACCTCGTGCAGAACGAGTGGCTCCATTTGCACCAGCTCGATACGACCGCACGCAGTATCTCGGTGCGCCGCCACGGCGCGTGGACGACCGAGTAGCTAGAGACTGTCTCCAGCCGATTCGTTAGTGACCCCGATGGGAATCGAACCCATGTTTTCGCCGTGAGAGGGCGACGTACTAACCGCTATACAACGGGGCCAAGTTTTCAGTTCGAAGCGCGCTCTTCTACCGCACTTCTTCGTTCGGGGACTAGGATTCGAACCTAGATAGCAAGAGTCAGAGTCTTGCGTCCTGCCATTAGACGATCCCCGAATGTGGAGGCGTGTTTCTAACGGCCTGGCCGCGTTTCGTCAAGTAGCGCTGCGAGGGACGAAGAAGATCGTGGTCTTGCCGCTGGTTCTGAGGATATGAATCGCAAGCCAAGGCGTGGCAGGGGTTTGGCTCAGAAACCGCACCAGTTCGACGCCGCGGGTCCGCGTCGGACCGACCTGTTTGACAGAGATCCCTCGGTGAGCGAGCTCCTTCGCGAGGAAGTCGGTGGTCTCGCGGAGCCCGCGGCTCGAGACGAGCTGGCCGGCCTCGTCCTTGCGGGTGCCGGGTGGAACCCGCACATCCGGTGTGGAGGGGTCGGCAGCGGAGCCGCCGGCCAGGAGCCCTAGCGCGAGCAGAATCCGAATCATGCGGCGAGCGCTTTGCGGAACAGCTCGACCGCCCAATCGAGGTCTTCGAGCGGCACGAACTCGTCGGCCGCGTGGGCCTGCGCGATGTCGCCGGGGCCGATCACGATCGCTTCGATGCCGTGCTCCATGTAGAGCGCGGCCTCGGTCCAGAAATCGAGCTTGCCGATCGAGGTGACGAAAGGCTGGACGAGTGCGCTGAGGGCTTCGGGATGGGCGCAGGCGAACGGCGCGTGATCGACCGTGACCGCGAGCTCGATCCTCGGATCGACCGCGGCTGCGAGTGCGGCGATTTCGGCGAGGTAGGCATCGCGCTCGAAGCCCGGGTAGGGCCGGGCCGACCATTCGAGCCGACCGCGTTGCGGCACCACATTGAACGCGACGCCACCGGTGAGTGCGGCGACGTTCATGCACAGGCCCGGCATCGTGGCCGGACCGTCGTGCAAGCGGCGCACGCCGAGGTCATCGATCGCGACCGCGAGGCGCGCGAGCTTCGCGATCGGCTTGGGCATGAAGTCGGCCTTCGACGAGTGGCCACCTGCGCCTTCGAGCGAGGCAGCATGGGCGAGTACGCCGCGATGCGCGACCCCGGCGGTTCGCGCGGTCGGCTCGCACACGATCGCTTCCTTGATGCCGCGTGCGTACGACGACTTCATGAACTCGTGCATGACCGCGCTGCCGGCTTCTTCGTCGCCGGAGAACAGGACGCCGAAGTTTTTCGGGCGGGTAGTCTCGAGCGCGACGAGCGTGGCGGCGATGCTGGCCTTCGTGTCGCACGAGCCGAGGCCATAGAGCTTGCCGTTCGCGATGTAGGGCGACCACGGCGAACGCGTCCAGCCGGTGTTCGCCGGCACCGTGTCGACGTGCGCGTTGATGATCCGATGCGGCGTGCCCCAGCGCGCGAAGATGTACGCGCCGGCGCTGCCATCGCTGCGAGCGGCGGACTCGAGCACGATCTCGTCGGCGCCGAGGGCGCGGAGCTTCGGCGCGATATGCTCGCACAGCCTGCGCTCGTCGCCGGCCCCACCTTCGCCACCGGCTTGTTGGGTCGGGAATGCGACGAGCTCGGCCAGCAGCTCGGAGACGATCGGCATGGCGCCAGCTTACCCGACTGCGCGTTGCGCGACGGGCGGCAGGAGCGATTGCCACGCATCGTGCTGCGCGATCTGCGAGAGCGCGCGAACGAGCAGGGTCTTGCCGGGCTCGGTGCGATGCCAGGTCGAGGCTCCCGATGGATGCGGGAGCGCGATGACATCGAATGTGTGACCCGCGAGTGTGGCGGTTTGCGTGGTACCGACCACCTCGATCAGCTTGTCGACCTCGGGGAACAGCTGCGTGATCGCGAGCTTGCCGACCGGAATCACGAGCTGCGGCCGCAGCAGCTTGACCTCGGCCCTCAGATGCTTGCTGCAGCGTTCGACCTCATCCTCCGACGGCACGCGGTCTCCTCCGGCCTTTGCATTCTTGCCAGGAAAACACCGGCACACCGCCGCCATGTAGACGCGGTTGCGAAACTCCTGTTCGCTCAGATCGAGCTGCGCGAACCACTGGAACAAGGTCTTGCCGGCGGTCCATGCGAACGGTTTACCCATCGGGCCCTCCTTGATGCCGGGCGCTTGGCCGATCAACATCACGGGCGACACCACCGGCTGGCCCGTCACCACGGGTCGGATCATGTCCGGACACGCCTTACAGCTCTGGAGTCGGGCTACGTGGCGACGGAGCTGGACTAGTGTGGTGGACACGGTACGACACTATGCCGCATCAGGCTGGCAGCGCACCGCCTTACATCCGGAGCTGCGCGGGATCTATCCGATCGGTGAGATCACGGTGCATCCGACGCAACCCGGGCTAAAATTGGCGGGTGAGCGATCAAACCGAGCTGATCAAGCGCGTGCTGGGTGCGAACTTCCTGGCGCTCTCGCTAGGCAAGTTGAGCATCGAAGAGGATCCGGGGTCCACGACCACGGTGCGAGCCAAGATCAGCGAAGGCGATCAGGCGCCGGTCGATGTCGAGGGCAAAGGTGTCGGCGTGGTCGACGCTTTGTACAACGGCCTGCTCGATCGCTACGCACGCGAGTTTCAATCGCTCAAGACGATCCAGCTCGTGAAATTTGCGTTCGCCGCCGACATGGAGAGCAAGAAGGCGTCTGCCGGTGTCGATGCCGTCGGCAAGGTGACGATCGAGATCAAGAACTCGGAAGGCCGCTACTTCTTGTTCGCGCACACATCGCGCTCGATCACGACATCGAGTGCATGCGCCGTGATCTCGGCGGTGCAGTACTTCCTCAACGCCGAGCGCGCGTTCCTCACGCTGTACAACGCGCGGCGCGATGCGCTCCAGCGCGGCCGCGAGGATCTGGTCTCGCGCTACACCGCGGAGCTGTCCGAGGTCGTCAAGAGCACGAGCTACGCCGAGGTGATCGCGAACATTCGCAAAGAGCTGGGCTAAGGCTTCTTTGCGAGCTCTTGCGCGAGCGGTAGCTGCGCGCGGTCGAGCTCGGGCATAGAGAGAAACAACTGGACTGCAGTGCGGGCCGCTTGACCCGCACGTGGATCGCTGCACTGCGCGAGTCCGAGGGCTGCCGCGAGCGCCGTGCGATTCGGTTCGTTGGACAGGTGTGCGAGCGCGGTCGCGAATAGCTCCGCTGGCCCTGCGTGATCACTGGCCGCGAGCTGCGCCGTCGCGATCGCGACGATCATTGCGGGCGAGCTAGCGGATGGGTTCGCGGGTTCGGCGCGCTTGGTGCGCTTGATGAGTGATGGATCGAGCTGCACGGCTCTTGCCTGATGCTCGTGCGCGCTGTCTTGATCTCCACGGGCCACATCAATTGCCGCCAGCGTCGCGTAGAGCTCGCCGAGCTCGGGGCTCGAGTCGCCGAGCGCCTTCGTGACAATCGCGAGCGCCTGGTGCACGGCGCGCTCTGCATTGCCGAGCTCGCCACCCTCGAGCAACGTGAGCGCGCGGTGATAGGCGGTCGTAGCGACCGAACGGTCCTCGGGGCCGTACGCGAGCGCGCGAAGCTGTTCGCTCCGATCGTGAAGCGTGAGTGCTGCCCGGAGCCTGCCTCGTGCGCGATCGACGTCCGCGAGCATGTCGTCGTAGCTCGCGAGCTCGACATGACGATCGCCGAAGAGAGCGAGTGCACGATCACGCGCCGCCTGGATCGTAGTCGCTGCGGTTGTCACGTCGCCGCGCTCGAGAGCGCGTGCGGCGACGCGGATCGCGGCATGTGGATCACCAGGAGGCTCGGGCTCCACGGTCTCGGTCGTCTCGCAGAAACTCGCCATGGGTAGCGCCTCCACCTGAGACGGTGCTGCGAGGCGTGCGGCCGCGTCGAGGCTCGTAGGCTGAGCCGCCGGGGCATCCGACATCGTACGGTCGGATGTACCCGCGAGCGACGTCGCGAGCGCGCGCAGCCGATCCAGCGCGCGATCGAGGCACTGCATGCGCGCGTCATGGTGCGGACCCTTCGCCTTGCAGACCCCGCGATAGCTGGCCTCCCACTTCGCACTCGCTTCGTCGAGCGCCGCGATCACGTTCGCGCTCCAGGGGGCGCCGCCCAGTCCAGCCTTGACGCCGCTGCGCAGCGCGGTGTTCCACGCGCCGAGCCGGCGCGCGGGGCCATCGCCACATTCCTTGGACTTCGTAAATTGCTGCGCGCCGAGCACGGCGCCGACGGTCACCGCGGCAGCGAGGATCAGCGCGTATCGGATGCTGCGGTGGTTGCGACTCACCGTTGAGGTATACGACGACTAAGGCTGCTGGACGCCGCGATCGCCGGTGCAGTACGCGTCGCCGACCTCGAGCTCGTAAGGCAGGTCGTAAATAGCGGTGCCGGTCGCGTGGTTCGGGCACACGGCAACGTGGTTGTCAGCGCCGAGTCGCGCGGTGGTGAAACGGCTGCGCCGCTTCGAGCTGGGCTGCGGTGCGGATCAACAGATCCTCGCGCCCGTACGCGGCGGCGAGTTGAACACCGATCGGTAAGCCCTGCTCGTTGTGATAGAGCGGCAGCGAGCACGCCGGTTGGCCGGTCGCATTGAACACGGCCGTGAACGGCGCGAAGTCACCCGCATTCATGATGCCCTTCAGCGGATCATCGGGCGGCGAGCTGAACGTTCCGAGCGGTACCGGTGGCGCGGTCACGGTCGGTGTGAGCCACAGATCGTAGCGCGTGAAGAACTCGGCGATCTTGCGCGTCGTGCCGTGGACCCAGGTCCACGCGGCGGCATACGCGGGTGCGGTGATCATGCGACCGAGCTCAGAGAGCGCCCAGGTCAGCGGCTCGACTTCGTGCTCGGTGACGCGGCGGCCGAGTAACGTCGCGAGGTCGTCGATCCGCGTCGCCACGCTGACGAACCACAACGTGAGAAAGCGCGGCACGAACTCGGGATCGTGGGTCTCGGGAATCTCGGCGGCCTCGACGTGGTGGCCGAGGTCGGCGAGGAGCTTCGCGGTGTGGGCGACCGCCGCCACGCAATCCGGGTGCGACTCCGTGACGCCACCGCCGACGCTCGGGTGTCGCGTTGCGAAGCCGATCTTGAGCTTGCGATTCGGAGCGATCAGCTCGGCGGTGTACGGCCGCAATTGCGCCGGCGCGGTGTACGGATCACCGGGCATCATGCCCGCCAGCAGATCGAGCACCGCGGCGGAGTCGCGCACGCTGCGCGAGACGACGTGCTCGGCGACCAGCCCCGCATCACCGGGGAACGGATAGAGCGACACGCGCGCACGGGATGGCTTCAAGCCGAACAAGCCGCAGATGCTCGCGGGAATCCGGATCGATCCGCCACCATCGTTCGCGTGCGCGATCGGCACCATGCCGGCCGCGACCGCACAGGCCGAACCACCGGACGAACCGCCCGATCCGCGTGTCAAATCGTAGGGATTCCTCGTCGGTGGCCATGCGAGAGGTTCGGCGGCCGGCACGATGCCCAGCTCGCTCGTGTTCGTCTTGCCGAGGATCACGAAGCCGGCGCGACGAAGCGACGCGACGAGATGGCTATCGACCGGCGGCGTCCACCGCGCCTGCCTCAGTGGCAACGTGCCCATCGCCATCGGCACACCAGCGACCGTCGCGCCGAGATCTTTGATCAGGATCGGCACGCCCCGGAAAGGACCCTCGGGCGCGGCATCGCAGGTCGCACGTGCCTGTTCGAACATCGGCGTGACCACCGCCCCGAGCTCGGGGTTGAAGCGTTCGATCCGCGCGATCGCTGCATCGACAAGCTCGCGTGGCGTAGCGGCGCCGGTTCGGATCAGCTCGGCTTGCGCGGTGGCATCGAGGTCGGCGAGGTGCATTCGGACCGAGGGTAAACGTGTTATGTCCCGAGCGTGCAACCCAACCTCACGGGCAAACGTGCTCTGGTGACTGGCGGTGGGCGGGGCATCGGTGCGGCCTGCGCGCGCGAGCTCGCCGCGGCCGGTGCGAAGGTGATCGTCGCGGGCCGAACCGCAGCGCAGAACGAAGCGGTCGCGAACGAGATCCAGGGCGAGGCCTTCACGCTCGACCTCCTCGATCGCAAAGCGACCGACGCGTTCATCTCCGAGGCAGGCACGATCGACATCCTCGTCAACAACGCCGGCGCCGCCGAGAGTGCACCGCTCGACAAGATGACCGACGAGATCTGGGACAAGATCATGGAGATCGACGCGACCGCACCGTATCGCTTGATCCGCGGCTTCGCGCCGAAGATGGTCAAGGCGGGCTGGGGACGCGTGGTGAACATCGCCTCGAACGCGGGCGTGTCGGGCTATCGCTACTCCTCGGCGTACTGCGCCGCGAAGCACGCGATGGTTGGCTACACCCGCGCGCTCGCGATCGATCTCGCGCGCACCGGCGTCACGATCAATGCGATCTGTCCGGGCTGGGTTCAGACCCAGATCGTGGACGAGGCCGTGAGCCGGATCGCGGAGAAGACCGGGCGCAGCATCGACGAGGCTCGCAAGACGCTCGAAGTGATGAACCCGCAACACCGACTGCTGGACGTCACCGAGGTCTCGCACGCCGTGGTGATGCTGTGCGCCGATGCGGCTCGCGGGATCCATGGCCAGACCCTGGTCATCGATGGCGGAGCGATTCTCAAATGAGCACCACGTTGGTATTGCTGGAAGGTCCCGTGCCGAAGGGTTACGCGGACGGTCGCATTGGCCACGGCAAGACCCTGCACATCGCGGGTCAGGTCGGCTGGAAGAACGGCGTGTTCGAAGCCACAGACCTTGCCGGTCAATTCGCGCAGTGCCTCGACAACATCCTCGCGGTGTTGAAGGTGGCGCACGCGCATGTCAACGACCTCGCCTCGATGACCGTCTATGTTACCGACATGGAAGCGTACCGCACCGCGCGCAAGCAGCTCGGTCCAGTGTGGCGCGAACGCCTCGGAAACTTCTACCCGGCGATGGCGCTTGTCGCCGTGACCGCGCTGTACGAACGCGAAGCGCTGATCGAGATTCAGTGCATCGCGCACCTGGAGCACGAATCGTGATCGCGCCAACCACGTTCGACTTCAAGCTCGAGGCCGGCGTCGCGACGATCACGCTCGATCGGCCGATGCGGCTCAACGCGCTCACCTTCGAGAGCTACAAGGAGCTCGCCGAGACGTTCGAACAGCTCGACACCAGCGCGGAGGTCCGCGCCGTGGTGATCACGGGCCGCGGTCGCGGGTTTTGCTCGGGCGGCGATCAAGACGACATCATCAAGGAGCTCCTCGGGCGCGATACGCCGGCACTCGTCGCGTTCACGCGTGCGACCGGTCGTTTGATCGAAGCGATCCGCGCGTGCAGGCGCCCGGTGATCGCTGCGATCAACGGCATCGCGGTCGGTGCCGGCGCGGTGATCGCGGCGGCGTGCGATATCCGGATCGCGGCGGCGAACGCGCGGTTCGGGTTCATCTTCCCGAAGGTCGGGCTGTGTGGCGCCGATATGGGCGCCACCTATCTGTTGCCGCGGATCGTCGGGCTCGGGCATGCGAGCGAGCTGTTGTTCTTCGGCGAGGTGATCGATTGCGCGCACGCCGAGCGGATCGGCTTTGTCAACCGCGTCGTCGCGGATGGCGATGCCGCGGTCGCGCTCGCGCAGGAGTGGGCTACGAAGCTCGTCGCGGGTCCGGCCTTTGCCCACGCGATGACCAAGCAGATGCTCGAGAGCGAGCATACGATGGCGCTCGGCGCCGCGATCGAGGCCGAAGCGCAAGCCCAGGCGCTGTGCATGCAGCACCCGGACTTCGCCGAGGCTCACGCGTCGTTCAAAGAAGCACGGCCGGCGCGGTTCGCCGGCGCACCTGACCCCGGGAAATGATCATGAAGCTCTCGCACGAAGACCTCCCGATGTTCTTCGCGCCTTCGCATCACGAGCTAGGGGCACGGCTTGTCCGCGCGGCCGATGCGATCGCCGCGGCCGAGAACGAGGCCGACGAACCGGCTCGCGATCGCGCCGCGGTCGATGCGCTCGCGAAGGCCGGCCTGTTCGATCTGGTCGCGCCGGCGAGCGGTAAGACCGATGCGCGTTCGCTGTGCCTCGCGCGCGAGATGCTCGGCTACGTCTCGGCGCGCGCCGATTCGATCTTCGCGGTGCAAGGTCTCGGCGTCCAACCGCTGCTGCTCGCCGGGACGCCGGCGCAACGCGATGAAGCACGCACCTACGCACGCGGCGCCGGCATCGCGGCGTTCGCGCTGACCGAGCCCGAAGCCGGCTCGGACGTCGCGGCGATCCAGATGCGCGCAGCCCCGGTGGCCGGGGGCTACCGCCTCGATGGCGAGAAGCTGTTCATCTCGAACCTCGGCATCGCCGATCACGCGACGGTGTTCGCCTCGACGGAGCCGTCGCTCGGCTCGGGCGGCCTCACCGCCTTCTGGGTCGACCTCAGCGCCCCCGGTGTGACCGTAAAACCACTGATCGCGACCGCACCGCATCCGATCGGTGCACTCGAGCTCGAAGGTGTCGTGGTGCCCACGAGCGCGCGGATCGGCGAGGTCGGGCAGGGCATGAAGCTCGCGATGCAAACACTCGACGCGTTCCGCGTCTCGGTGGGCGCGGCCGCGGTCGGGATGGCACGGCGCGCACTCGACGAGGCGGCGAAGTTCGTCACGCATCGGATCCAGTTCGGGAAGCCGCTCTCGGAGCAGCAGCTCGTCCAGGCGCACCTCGCCGACATGGTGGTCGATCTCGATAGCGCGCGGTTGCTCGTGCTGCGCGCGGCGCATCGCAAGGATACGACCGATGCGCGCGTCACGATGGAGGTCTCGATCGCGAAGCTCGGCGCGACCGAGGCGGCCTCGCGGGTGATCGATCGCGCGGTGCAATTGTTCGGTGGTCGTGGAGTGATGGCGGGCTCGGTGGTCGAGCACCTCTATCGCGCGGTGCGGCCACTGCGAATCTACGAAGGTACGAGCGAGATCCAGCGCACGATCATCGGTCGTTCGCTCGCGGCAGCGTACGCGCCGCGCACGAAATCCCACGAGATTGGGAAGCCCGTGGAGCGAGCGTGATACCGACGTTCCCCGACGATCTCAGCCTCGCGAACTACTTCCTGTTCGATCGGATCACGGAGGGGCGCGGCGAGCGCATCGCGCTGCGCTTCGGCGACCGCACGTGGACCTACACGCAAGTCGCGGATCGCGCACGCTCGCTCGCGAAGTTCCTCCTCGCGGCGGGGCTCCGACCGGAGCAGCGCGTGTATCTCGTGCTGCCCGATACGCCGGCCTTCGCGTGGAGCATCTTTGGCATCCTCGCTGCCGGCGGCGTGCTCGCGATGGGCAATCCGCTCTCGCCCACGCAAGACCTCGCATACGTCTGCGAGTACACCAAGTGTGCGGCGCTGATCACGACCGCAGAGGTCGCGAGCCGGCTCGCGCCGCAGCTCGATGCGCTGCCGAACCTCAATACGATCTTGCTCTCTCCCGCTGCGGCAACCGGCGACGATCCGGAAGCGCCGATCGCGGTACCCACCGAGGTCGTGAAGATGGGCCGCCAGGCGCTCTCGCTCGACGCGGCGATCACACGCGGTCGCGAGCTCACGGCCGCGCTGCCGAAGCTGCGACGCGACGATCCGGCGATCTGGTTGTTCACCGCCGGCTCGACCGGGCGGAGTAAGGCCGCGATACACAGCCATCGCGATTTCGCGTTCAACACCGAGGTCTACGCGAAGGGCACCGTCGGCTACCGCGAAGACGACATCGCGATCAGCGTGCCGCGCCTGTTCTTCGGCTACGCGACCGGTACGAACTTGTGGTTCCCATTCGCGGTCGGCGCCTCGGTCGGCTTGTTCAGCGAGCGGCCGACCGCGGAATCCGTGAGCGCAGCGATCGAACGCTATCGCGCGACGATCGTCACGAACGTGCCGACGATGCTCGGCAAACTGCTCGACCTCGACGAGGAGCGCCGTTCGCGGGGCGAACCCGGCCTCGATCTCTCGACCGTTCGGTTTCATCTCTCGGCGGGTGAGGCCTTGCCGGAGCCACTGCTGCGTCGGTTTCAGGCGCGCTTTCCAGCCGATGTCTTCGACGGCATCGGCTCGGCCGAGATGTTTCACATCTACTGCTCGAATCGCCCCGGCGACATCAAGCCGGGTTCTCTCGGGCGCGTCGTCGAGGGCTACGAGCTCCGGATCCTGCCCGAGCAAGCCGATGCGCCAGGCGGCGAACCACTGCTCGCCGGCGAGATTGGCGTTTTATGGGTCAAGGGCGACAGCGTCGCACACGGCTACTTCGGTGATCGCGACAAGAGTTGGAAGACGTTCCACGGCCACTGGTGCCGCACCGACGATCTGTTCACGATCGACGCCGAGGGCTACCTTTACTTCTCGGGCCGCGCCGATGATCTGTTCAAGGTCGGCGGCATCTTCGTCGCGCCGCGCGAGGTCGAGGACTGCTTGCTCGCTCATCCAGCGGTCTCGGTCGTCGCGGTGATTCCCGCGCAGGATCAGGGCCTGACCAAACCCAAAGCGTTGATCGAGGTGCGCCCCGATGCGCGCGCACGGCTCGGCTCACCCGCCGATCGGGCAGCGCTCGCCGACGAGCTGAAGGCCCACGTGCAAGGCATGCTGGCAAAGCACAAGTATCCGCGCTGGATCGTGTTCGTCGACGATCTGCCCAAGAACGACCGCGGCAAGGTCGACAAGAAAGCGCTGATCGAGCGCGAGAAACGCGGAGAGCTCCCGCAGAATTGATCTGTACGATGACCGACAAGTTCCTGGCCCGTCACACCACCGCATCCCTCGAGTCGCTCGTCGCGAGCAAGCGCGCCGTGATCGCGCTCGTGCCGATTGGTTCGACCGAGCCGCATGGTCCACACCTCGGCCTCGCGACCGACGTCTTGATCTCTGCAGCGGCGTGCTTGCGCGCGTGCGAGCTTCTCGACAAACGCGGCACCATGGTGGCGCTGATCGCACCGGCCGTTCCATACGGCGTGACCGAGTGTGCGACCGGCTTCTCGGGTGCCGTCTCGATCCCGCCGGCGGTGCTCACGGCGTACCTCACCGCGGTCGTCGAAGGTTTGCTCGGCAGCGGCATCCGTCACGTCTGCCTGGTCAACAATCACCTCGAGCCCGCACAAGATGCAGCGGTCCGCGCCGTGCTCGAAGGTCGCGAAGGCGACGCGAAGAAGCGGGTCAGCGCCGCGTGCCCGCTCACGAAGAAATGGGCGCGCACGCTGTCGGCCGAGTTCAAGAGCGGCCAGTGTCACGCAGGTCGCTACGAGACCTCGATCATGATGGCGGCGGCGCCCGAGCTCGTGAACGAGCCGCTGCGCGTCCGCTTGCCGGCAGTCCCGATCAGTCTCAGCGACAAGCTGCGCGACGGCGTGACCACGTTCGAAGCGATGGGGATGCAAGCGGCCTACGCGGGCGACCCGGCCGCCGCCTCGGTGGCTGAAGGCGAGCAGCTGATCCAGCGGCTCGGTGAGATGGTCGCCGGCGAAGTGCTCGAAGCGCTCGGCGTACGCGCGCCGACCGGCTAGTGCCGACCGGGCGGCAGGAGCCGCGCCACTGGAACACCGGTCGAGCGCTCGCGCAGAAACATCGCGCGCGCGTTGCGGTCGACCAGCGTGCACAGGCCGGCGCCGGTGCCGACCGCGATCCCGACGGCGAGTGCGCACAGCACAGCGGCGCCGATCGCACCGCCGAGCGTGACGAGCGCGAAGAACGCCCCCCCGGCGAACAAGCCGATGGGCGGCGCGAAGATCACCTTCACCGCTCGCCGTGTCTTGGCTTCGTCGCGGTAGTCGCGCTCGCAAGCACGACAGCGATCACCGGGCTTGAGAGCGTGCCGAGCGCACTGCGAATTCGCACATCGGCCGCACGTGGTGACCGGCCCTTCGATGCAGGCAGCACACGTCCGCGAGCCCATCTGTCCAGGCTAGCGACCCCTCCGCAGAAAACAAGCTGCCTACTCCTTGATGCCGTGCTTGCCTTTGACCTGCTCGAGCACCTTGCCGTACTCGACGTCCCAGGCCGACGTACCTTCTTCGAGGTTCTTGATCCGGTCGCGGACTTCTTGGTCGATCGCTTCGTCGACCATCATGTGCTTCTTGCAGATGTCCTTGATCTTGCGGCGCAAGATCGCGTCTTCCGCGAAGACCTCGTCGATGTGACGCGAGGACATGAATGCCTCGAGCATCTGGTTCGCGATCCACGATAGCCCGTCTTCGCCGAGGCCGAACTCCTTCTGTTCCGCGAGCTGGCGCTTGGTGCGACCGAGGTGCGAGTAGGGCAGGCCTCGAATCTCGAGGATGTCCTTGGCCCGCTCGGTCAACTCCTTATCGACGCGGATGTATTCCTTGAGGACGGCGGCGCAGTCGAGCTGCGCCTCGTTGCCATCGCTGACTTCGATATCACTCGCCTGCGTGAGCGTGGTGATGATCTCTGCAGCGATGGTATCTACCTTCCCTGGATACAGTCTCATTCTCGCGGCACTGTAGGGTCCGCAACGCACACATGCAAGCAACGTGGCACGCCTCGGGTAGACTTTTTTAGATGTGCACGATCGCGATCTTGGTCGGCGTTACCGACGCACCGGTTGTCGTCGCGGCGAACCGTGACGAGCTCTACGCGCGACCGACACGCCCACCCGAAATCCTCGGTCCGCGGATCGTCGGAGGTCGCGATGTGTTGTCGGGTGGAACGTGGATGGCACTGCGCGATGATGGCCAGTTCGCGGCGGTCACGAATCAACGCGCGTTCGAACAAGCGCCACCCGGGTTGCGCTCGCGTGGGCTCGCGGTGACGGAGTGCGCGAGCGCCGTGGACCAAGATGCGTACGTGCGCGCGCTCGATCCGAAACGCTACGCGAGTATGAACTTGGTCTACGGCAGCGCGAGTCAGGTCAGCGTGGCGTACCTCCGCCGAGAGACCGGGCCGGCTGGCCAGGCCTCGACTGAGATCCTCCGGCTCGGTCCGGGCATCCACGTGCTGTGCAACGACGTGATCGGCGCTGCCGGGTTCCCGCGCGGCGAGCGGTTGCACGATTTGATCACGGCGGCGCTGATCGACAAGCCCGCGTGGCCCGTACTGTGGCCGCGGCTCGCCGCGGCGCTCGGAGACCATGCGCGCGTCGAGCTTGCCGCGACGCCACCTTCGTCGCTCCCGCTCACGATCGCGAACCAGCTCACGGCGATCTGCATCCACGGCGAGCAGTACGGCACGCGGTCGGCGTCGCTCGTCGCGCTCGACCCGGGGCGGGTTCGCGACTACCTCGCGACCGATGGCCCGCCGGGCGATACCGGGTTCAGCGATCGCATGGGGCTATTTCGGTGACCGAACCGCGCACGCGCACCCTCGTCGTCGCGGGGTTGATGGCCCGCGACGGCAGGGTCCTCATCACCCAGCGCACCGCCGAGCAGAAGCAGCCGGCGCTTGCCCTCAAGTGGGAGTTCCCGGGCGGCAAGGTCGAACCGGGCGAATCGCCTGCCGCGGCCCTCATTCGCGAGCTCCGCGAGGAGATCGGAGTCACCGTCGAGGTCGGCCGGGTGTGGGAGGTCCTGTTCCACGCTTACCCGGCATTCGACCTGGTCATGCTGGTCTACGCGGCCACGATCGTCGATGGAGAACCTTGCAGCCTCGAGGTAAATGACACCGCCTGGGTCCCGGTCGCCGAATTGGGCTCCTGGGACATCCTTGCCGCCGACCGACCACTCGTGGAGAGATTACTGACTGAGGGGCCTCCCTGAATTGACCCCTGTGGCGGGGGTGCCTACAATTCGCAGTAATGGAAGGCCGCGCCAAGGTTACGAAGGAAGTCCTCTGTGAAGAGGCTCGCTTCATCCTCGCGAACGTCATGGCGGAGGCTCGCTATGGCCGTCAGAATCGTTACGACGACATCCGCCGTGTGTGTGAAGGAGCGGTGTCGATTCCGTTTGCCGAGTACATCGGGTTCCTCGAGAAATCGGGATACCTGCGGCACGATCGAGCGAACGAAAGCCTCGAGGTAACTCCGGACGGCGAGACCGTCGTCAATGGGGGCAACCTCCAGGAGTTCACCGAGCGCGCGGTCTCGCACTTCAAGAAGCTGCGCCAGTCGCGCGCGATGGCGGTGCCGTCGGCAGCAATCCCGATGGCAACGCAATCCGGTGCGGTCTCCCCGACCGTACGTTCGTCCGCAGCCGCGGATCTGCTTCGCGATCGCAACGAAGGTTCGGCAGCACGTCAACTCCCCGTCAAGGATGCAAAAGTGTCGAGCAGTGGTGGTCGCCCGACGGCGATGGCGAGTGGGGAGATGTCGACGGCCGACGAGCAGCGTTACGAGAAGCTCGCCTCGATCGGCTCGGGCGGCATGGGCACCGTGTATCGCGCGCGCCAGATCGCCTTGAACCGCGAAGTCGCGCTCAAGGAGATTCGCGATCTATTCGGCTTCTTCAGCGAAGATCAGCGCAACGAGATCGTGCGTCGCTTCACCGATGTCGTGCGCGCGTGGGGAAACCTCGCGCACCCGAACATCTTGCCGATCCACGACGTCAACATCTGGGTCGAGTACCCGAACGTCGTCACCGAGCTCGCGCCGAACGGTTCGGCGCGCCGCTTGATCAACGACGCGGAAGAAATCCCGGTCGAGCTCGCGTTCAAGTATTTGCTGCAGACGCTGCACGCGTTGCGCGCGGCGCACGCCCAACGCGTCTATCACCGCGGCTTGAAGCCGGAGCAGCTGCTGATCGACGCGTACGGCAATGTGAAGGTCTCGGACTTCGGCTTCACGCGCATCATCGAGCGTGACCACGCCGTGATCCGGCAGGTCTACGTCGGCATGGGCAACGTCGCGTACATGGCGCCGGAGCTCTACAACGAGCCGATGATGGCCGGCCCACAAGGCGACATCTACGCGCTCGGCATCATCTTCTACGAGCTGCTCACGCGGAAGTTGCCGGGGCGCCGCTCCCCGATGCCGTCGCAGATCAATCCGTCGCTGCCGCGTGGCATCGACGATATCTTCGACCAGATGACGCGCGACGCGAAGAACGAGCGCTACGCGACCGTCGACGATATCCTCGACGATATCGATAAGCTCGAAGGCATGGAGCAGGTCCTCGGTCGCCAGAACCAGGTCCTGGTCGCCGACAGCCCCCTTCAATCGATCAAATTCCGCCCCGGGGCAGAGGAACCCCTCGCCGGCACGCCGGTCGAAGGCGAGGATGGCGACGACAAGAACAAGGCCGGCCACCGCCCGTATTCGTTCCAGCAGCGGCGTAAAAAGATCTAACGGTCTCGCAGCAGGTGACGAACTCCAAGGTTCTCAGCCACGCGTGACGCCAAGCTCGCGCAACTTTACGAGCAGCGGTTCTATGTGGTGCATGTCGTTGTAGAGATGCGCGGAGATCCGGATCAGCGGCTGGCCCGGCCAATCGACGACCGGCAGCTCGAAGCCATCGCGCAAGAGCTGTTCGGTGAGGCCGCCGGGCGTCGTGTTCGGCGGCAGTTTGACAGCGATCGCGGCCATGGCGCCGAGCGACGCATCGGGGGCGAGCTGCACCCCGGCCCCGAGCTCGGAGATCAAGCGATCGCGTAGGGCGAGCACGAGCCCGTGGTTGCGCGCGTGGATCGCCGCCGGTGTGCCGACCTCCGCGAGCGCGGCGATCGCTGCCGGTACGCTGAGCTGCGGTGCTGGATCGTATGTGCCGACCCAATCGAGCTCCGCGTGTAAGCGATTGTCGGGCCCGTACTCCGCGCTCGCGCCGTGCGACGTCACGATCGGGCGGACCGGACCGGTCGCGACGAGAAAGCCGGTGCTCTTCGGTGCGCACAGCCATTTGTGGTTGTTGCCGGCGTAGTAGGTCACGCCGAGCGCTCCGAGTGCGCCGACATCCAGATCGAGCTGGCCAGCGGCATGGGCACCATCGATCACGATCTGGATGCCGCGTTCGCGTAGCGGTGGCAGGATCCGCTCGAGCGGCATCACGATCGCGGTCGCACTGGTGATGTGATCGAGTACGACCAGCCGCGTCCGTACGGTGGTCGCGCCCGCGATCGCAGCGACGCACTGATCTGGATCGAAGGGCAGGGGTACGGTCGCGACCACGACCCGCGCGCCATGGGTCGCCGCGATCCGGGTGACCTGGTTGCGGACCGCGCGATACGTGTGATTGGTGATCAGGATCTCGTCGTTTGCCGCGAGCGTGCACGAGCTGATCGCGGTGGCGACACCGTGCGTGGCGTTCGGCACGAATACGAGCTGCTCGGCGGGTGCGTGGATAAATGCCGCGAGCGTGGCGCGCGCCCGATCAACGAGCAGCTGCCAGTGAAGCACGTAGAACATCATCGGCGCGGCTTCGAGCTGAGCGCGGATCATCGTGGCGGTTTCGATCACGCTGCGCGGGCAACCACCGTACGAGCCGTGGTTGAGGTGCACCACGTCTGGCGAGAGCGCCCACTGATCGATCGGCAACGCTGCTGAATCGAGATCCATGGGTGCGCAGTGTAGGTGGAGATAGGCCGAGATCTCTTGCATTCGCTAAAACGAGGTCCGTTTTTTTGGACCTTCGATAAGTAGGGACGAGAGTGAGTCCCCATGGACACCCTCCAACCCGCTGGGCGTGCGCGCCTCGACCGCTGGACGCAGTCCCTACTCGAGAGGGCTGACCGCCTGCTCGACCTGGCAGACCACGGCATTCCGATCGCCGGTGATCCGATACGCCTCGTGTTCGCGCTCGTCGGAGGCAGCCGGCTCGGTGTCGGCACCGATGAGCCAGAGCTGGCCGCGCTGCGCCGCCTGGGCCGCGATGCGCTCGCCGATGGCGAGCACGTCATCTGGCTCGCGATCGGCACGCTGACGTATCTAGACCGCGATGCGCGCGAGCACGTCGCGCCCCTGCTGTTATGGCCGGTCAGCCTCGTCGAGGACGATGGTGTGATGAAGCTCGTGGCCGCGCCCGAGCGCAGCCCGCGCCTCAACGACGCGCTGGTCGCCAAGCTCGTGACCGATCACGAGCTCGTGCTCGATGTCCCCGTGCTCGAGATCGCGGCCGTGTTTTCCGCCGCCGAGGCGCTGTGCACCTGGCCCGGGTGGCACGTCGATCACGTCGCGCGCCTCGGCGCGTTCTCGTTTGCCGAGCTCGATATCTACAAAGACGTCGTCGCGCGCAACCTCGCGGAGCCAGATGCGAGCATTCCGCTGCAATGGTTGCTCGGCGAGCTCGCGCCGCCGGCGCGCGCGAAGTCACCCGACGATTTCGTCCTGCCACTCGATGCCGATGGCAGCCAGCTCGCCGCGATCGGCGCGGCTGTGGCGGGCTCGAGCTTCGTGTTGCAGGGCCCGCCGGGCACCGGAAAGTCGCAGACGATCGCGAACCTCGTCGTTCAATGCGCGATCCAGGGCACCTCGGTGCTCGTGGTGAGCGATCGTGTCTCCGCGCTCGAAGCGATTCAGAAGCGGCTCGCCGCGGTCGGCCTCGGCGACGTCTGCAGCGTCGCAGGGCAACCGATCGAGCGCAACTCGCGCCCGCAGGTCAATGCCCCCGCCGGTGCCGCGGTCATTCGCACGCGGCTCGCAGCGGCCGCGGCATCGCTCGATGCACACGTGAAGGCGATGCACGGGATCGATAAGCTAGGCTTTTCGGTGCACGAGACGCTCGCGCGCCTCGTCGAGCTGCGCACCACGCCGCGGGCCGCGCTCGCCGAGCAAGATGCCGCATCGCTCGATCGCGCGACGTTCGAACGTCGCAAGCGCGCGGTCACCGAGCTCGCCGCATCGGCGCTGGCGATCGAGCCCGCCTCGCAGCACCCGTGGCGCATCTCGGCACTCGATGCATGGTCGGTCGATGGCATACTTCGGGCAACGCAGGCTCTCGAGATCGCCGGTGATGCAGCGCAGAAGCTCGCGTCTTCGGTGATCGAGATCTCGCGGCTCGTGCCGGGCCTCGTGATGCGCACGCCGGACCAGCTCAAAGCGATGGGTGCGCTTGCGCAGCTCGCCGCGCGCTCTCCACGCCCCGGTGTCGAGTTGATCACCGGTCCGCGCGGTCGCGCCGCCGAGATCGACGAAGAGATCGCGATGCTCCGCGCTCGCGGGGCCGGTACGCTCGAGGCGCCTCGCGATCCGATCTCATTCCTCGCGATCGCGCAACGCCATCGCGCACTTCTCGCCGAGCTCGCAGAGGTGTTCGGCGATCCAGCGGCGCTCGATGCGTCGGATCTGCGGGCGTCGGATCTGCGGGCGTCGGATCTGCGGGCGTCGGATCTGCGGGCGTCGGATCTGCGGGCGCCGGATCTGCGGGCGCCGGATCTGCGGGCGCCGGATCTGCGGGCGC
>Ga0123336_10000872_pt1 | contig 29102 bp, 26 predicted proteins | sample SSSSmetaG_FD_96466 | JGI IMG/M metagenome (GOLD analysis project Ga0123336, IMG submission 96466) | Glacier valley bacterial and archeal communities from Borup Fiord, Nunavut, Canada, to study Microbial Dark Matter (Phase II) - ​SSSS metaG | ecosystem: Environmental > Aquatic > Freshwater > Ice...
ATTGGTATGTCATGACAAACTGATTTGTCAGCAGTCTATATAAAGAAATAAATAATTCAAGTGTGAAAAACATTGTGAAGATTATTCAACATTTTTTAGCTTTATTATAAGTATATTATCTTTATTTCTAGTTAAATGATGTTATATTTCTTTATAAATATAATAACATATAAGTAATACTAGTAAGATACAAAGTATAGGCGGAGCCTATACTTTTTTAGGGGGAAGGGACTTGTCCCTTCCCCCTAAAAACCCCCATTCCTCGCTTAAAGGATGTTTAATAATTTCTATATAGCTATGATAATATGCTTGTCATGGCCGACTAATAATAAATTGCTATAAAATAATCAAATAATAATTATACTTTACATAACCAAAAACTTAATCTTATGCAATAAAGTATTTCAAACAGTGGTTCTAGATAAAGATTATTAACCCAAGTACTTACAAAGACCGAACGCATTAATGTCCATTACTTTATAAAACTTTTTTATTACTTATAAACATGGAGGTTTAAATTTTAAACAAAGACAGGTATCATTCATTAGAATTATCCTTTTCAGATAATAGAGCTTCTATTATTTTTTTTAGCAATTTTATTTGTTTAGAATTCAATTCATTATTACACCTTATAAAAAGGTTTACTAATTCAGAATCTTTTATAATTAAGGAACTCAATGCTGCCTTTTCTTTACGCTGAGGCTCAAAGCTTATAGGTTGTATTAGCCCATTCGATAGTTTTGTAGGTTCATCGGATAGGCCTAATAAGTAATCATGTGTACAGCATAATGCAAAAGCAAAGCGCTCAAGTATTTCTTGACTAGTAAATTTTGTTTTACCGTTTTCAATATTGGAAAGAGTTTGTTTTGTTACACCAACCAAAATACCTAATTCAGTTTGAGTAAGGTTATGTTCTAAACGTAGTCTTTTAATTCTTTCCCCAAAAGTACTTGGATTCGACATTCATACCTCCAATAAAAATACATAATAAAATATATAATAATTTATATTATGAAAATATTATATAAAAGTCAAACACATTATTTTTTAGTAAAAAAAAATAATACAAAAAAGAAGTATAAAAAATATTGACTAAAGGTTGAAGGTTGTGTTATTATTACACCAATAGCTTATATGGAAAGGAGCGGACATTGAACCAAGATTAACAAATAAGGATGAACCTTATCTGTTAATGGAAATATTAGTAATTTGTCTCAATAGTAATTCTATCAGTAAAAAGTATTGCTGATAATGATATAGAAATTGTAAAAATAATATTTTTACAAATATTAAAATTGGAGCTTTCTAAAGCTTCTTATTAGAAAAACTACCGGGTAAAGCATTTCTACTTTAACCCCATAAGGTTTTGAATACAAATTGTACAGAATTATTAGTAATGGAACTACAATTGCTTCAAAAAAGATTTATGGAGGTTTTTTTATGTCCAAATGTCAATCTAATTTTATAAACCCCAAAAGAGCTTTATACAAAAATCAGAATGTTGTGGAGTTTAATAGAGATTTAAAAGAGGAAGACAAACCAGATTTGATTTATGATGATGAGATGGATAAATACAAAGCTGAGTTTTTTATTGAACATTTTGAAAAAAATGGGATATTATTCAAGCAATGTAATGATGTCCTATATCATTACATAGAAAAAGATGGATGTTATAAGCCTATTAAACAAAATGAAGAAAGAGCTTGTATTAATCAATATATTTCCCCTAAGGTGAGAAGAGTCATTAATACTGCAATTACTGATGAGGTAATAAAGAGGATTAAATCAAATCCTGATTTAAAGATTGAACAGACAGATTTTAATCGTGATCAGTATCTAATAAATGTTAAAAATGGGGTGCTGAATGTTAAGACATATAAGCTAGAAGAACATAGTCCTAACTACTGTTTTAACTATGTTTTAAATGTCGAATTCAAAGAAGGTATGCGGTTAGAAGACTGTCCTATCTTAAAAATATTCTATGAGACATCATTAGACGGAAATAAAGAAAAACTTAAGCTATTATTACAATTAATTGGCTATAGTTGTTCAAATATTACTTCTGGAAAAGTAGCTTTCTTTCTGATAGGACCTCCTCATTCTGGAAAGAGTTTGGTGATAAGCTTGTTAGGTGAAATAGTAGGTATAGATAATTACAGTAGCCTTTACCTACATCAACTATCAGATCGATTTGCTATTGCTAAGCTGAGTGAAGTAAGGGTAAATTTGGCCTCAGAAATAAGAAATACTAAAATAAAGAATTTACAAACCTTTAAGAGTATTACTGGAAATGATTTCATTGAGGCAGAATTCAAAGGAAAAGACATGTTTAAGTTTCGAGCACAAGCAAGATTGATATTTGCAGGTAACTCACTACCATTTATTAGTGAAGAAGAAGTTACTTCTGCTTTTGTAGACAGACTTGTTGTGTTGAGATTTATTAAGAGTATTCCAAAAGAGAAATGGGATACTGAACTATTAAACAAGTTGATAGCAGAAAAAAATATTATCTTCTCTTTGGCTGTTTTGACTCTTAATGAGTTGATTAATAATAACTATCAATTTGCTAAGCCACAAGATTGTCAGGCTTTCTTAGATGACTATAGGGATGAGCTAGAAACAGCAGACTCTTTTATAGAGAATTGTTGTGTACTTGACCCTGATTCTAAGGTGCATAAAAATATACTTTATGCTGCATATGTTAAATACTGCAATGATAATTGTGTTTCTAACTGTTATGATAGCGATGTATTTAGCAAGAAGATAGAAGGAAGAGAAGGAATAGAAAAGACAAGATTTAGGCAAAATGGGAATCCATTGGCTGGCTTTAAGGGCATTGGATTTAAGCTGAATCATTCTAATGAAGATCTAGATTAGGTAGTATTTTAGATAGTAATAGTTAATAGAACTTAACCAGGTAAGTAATACAAGGGTAAAATAAGCCCCCAAGATTCCGAAAAGTATTACAGCCATATGTGCGTTTTAAGCCATCAGCAAGCATTTCAGCAAGATGGTTTTTCGCTCCTAATATTGTCTAAAAGACGGTTAGGAACGCAGCACGGTACGGCACACAAAATTTTATGTATGGAGATGGCTTTGATGAGTAAAGGTAAAAGCATTAGTGTTAGATTAAGCGAAGATGAGGACGCCCATGTTAGGCAGCAAGCTGCTATTGCAAATATTACAATGAGTGAGTTTATTATTTCAGCTTGTATGAATAAAACCGTTATAGTTCTTGCAGAGTCGATACAGATTGCAAGTAAATTGCACCATATAATGTTAGGTATTGATAAGGTTAATACTCTTATGGAGAATGAAGGTATATTGGAAGAGAAATTAAAAGATGACTTGGAAAATTTATGTGAGGGGGTGAATCAACTGTGGGAGTCGTTAAATTTATTAGAGGAAAAAATGTAAATTTTGCACAATTAAATGGAATTATTAAGTATATTACTAATCCTAAGAAAACTTCAGAGCAGTATATCAAAGGAATTGGAGTTGCTAGTGAAAAGGCCTACCAGCACATGTGTACTATGAAGAAACTGCTTAGAAAGGTTGATGGGAGGCAATATATCCATTTCATTTATTCTCCTGATCCGAAAGATAATGTTACCCCAGAAACTGTAGACAAAATAAATGCTGATATAGCAAGTTATTTTTCAGAAGATTACCAAATGATATATGCTATACATACAAATACCAAAAATATACACTCACACTACATTATTAATACAGTGAATGTTAATACTGGCAGAAAATGGTCCCAAAGCAAGAGCGACTTGCAGGAATTAAAGGATTATACCAACTCTGTTTTAACTAAATATGGACTCAGTCTCATTGGGAGAAGTTATGAGGTGACATTAGACGACTTGGATGAATGGGGCGAAGCAATTGATAAGCTTATTGAAGATATTGATGATGAGCGAGATGATAAGGAATTAGTCAAGCCTGTATCCTTTCAGAAAGAAGATTCTGAGGAAAAGAGTACTAATTATTTAGAAGATGATTTGGATATTGAAGAATCTGATTCATCAAAAGGTAATTTTGACTCAAAAGACAATTCAACTCTCACAAGCATATGGCAAGAACCAAATGAAAATGTATGTGGTTTGCATTGGTGTAATACCCATCGGTCACACCGTCCTAATCACAGAATAAGCAGTATTACAAATGAAAATGAGAATAGTAATGCTGAAAACTTGGTTAAGCCTGTAAGCTTTGGGTTAATACAACCAGTGAGTTTTGCCCCTGTGAGCTTTGTCCCTGTGAGCTTTGGATTAATAAAAGCTGTAAGTTTTGTCGAAAAAAAGAATTGATTGGGTCGAAGTAGTAGTTTCTATTATTTGATTGTTGAGCATGAAGAGAAAACACAAAAGCTTCAGCTAAAGTGAAGATTAATAAGCATATATGATAGTAATAAGGAGGGTATTAGCATGAGAAAAAGTAAGCATTGCTATAAAGTTGTTAGAGCTAAAGAAGTAGCTACAAAACCTATTTTAAATAAGTCAGAACCTTTAAAAGTGGTTAAGATAGATAAAAATTCAGAAGTAATAATGGAAATAGAACCGAGAACAAATACTCTATTAAAAAACAAAGAGGCTAACTCTTTGGAAAGAGCAACAATGACTGTATCTGAAATGGCCAAATATTTAGGGATAGGGCGCAACAAGGCCTATGAAATGGTGAACTGTGGAAAGTTGCCCAGCATAAAGATTGGTAAGCAAATTAGAATCGTCAAAGCAGCTCTAGACATTTGGCTTATGGAACAAAGCCTAAATGTTTCAGCTAGTTAGATTAGTTTTTAAAGCCTTACTGGATCAATTCAGTAAGGCTTTAATTTTAAATTACTTAGGAGGGTCATTATGAATGGAAGTATTAGTGAGAGAATTATTAAAAAAGGAAAAGATAAACATGGTAAAGTGAAAGAAAATTTAAAAGTACATGATGTATTTTATAGATTTCAAGATCCTACATCTGGCAAGTGGAAACAGACTTCTAAAAAGGGCTTCAGAACTAAAGGAGATGCAGAAGCCTTTCTTTTAAAAGTAAATAGTCAGATGATGGGCAACACATTTGTTCAAGTAACAAAATTGACAGTTCGAGAATATTTGCTTAAGTGGCAAGATGATTATGTAAAAGCTAATTTGAGGGCTACTAGTATTGCTGGATATAAAAACAATATTGAAAAACATATTTTGCCGTATATTGGAAATGTGGAGTTGCAGAATCTAACAACTTTTCAGATTGATGATCTATATATGAAATTGCAGAAAAGTGGGAGAGTAGATGGGAAAGGAGGTCTATCGCCCAAATCAATTTTGTATGTACATAGAGTTATGACAAAAGCTCTAAGTATGGCTGAAAAGCAATCTTTGATTCCTAGAAATCCAGCTAGTTTTGCAACACCGCCGAGACTTAAAAAGCCAAAGTGTGATATTTATGAAAAAGATGAAATACTTCAGCTGCTTGAGTGTGTAAAAGACACTGATATGGAAGTACCTATTGCACTCGCTGCTATCTGTGGAATGAGGCGTGGAGAGGTCTTAGGTTTAATGCCTAGTGACATATGTTCAGAAGATAATACGGTCAAAATACAAAGGCAACTTATACCTACAAAGGATGGTATTATTTTTGAGGAGCCTAAAAGTGAGGATAGTAACAGAGTCATCAATGCCCCTGAAGAAGTGATGGAAATGATTAAACGTCATCTTGAAAGGCAAGAGCAGAATAAAAAGATGTTAGGGGATGAGTATCAAGATAATGGTCTCATAAACTGTTATCCTGATGGAAGAATGATTGACCCTAGAAACTTCTCAAAAATGTTTGCAAAGACATTAAAAGATGCAGGCTTGAAGCATATAAAATTTCATGCATTAAGGCATTCTGCAGCTACTCTAATGCTAGCAGCAGGTGTGCCAATGAAGGTGGCATCCCAGATTTTAGGACATTCTACGATAGGAATTACGGCCGACTTGTATCAGCATGTTGTAACTGATATGAAAAAGGATGCGGCTGATAAGATTAGTATGAGCTTATTCAAAAAAGATAAGGAATGACTCAATTATATCACCGATAATTTACATTAGTTGCATATTAAGTGGTAGGAACTATGTCACAAATACTATGGCATATAATGAGACTATCCTATGTTTGTGTAAATGGAAACTGCCGAAAATTATGAGTTTGATTTATGTTAATTATTCGTTCTCTTATTTTAATATTCAAATAATTTTATGTTTAATCATCTATGGATTTATGAAAATTAGAAATACTAAAATACAAAAATTTGTAAAATATCTATTGACTTTCCTTCTCTACAATTGTAGAATCAAAATATATTCTACAATTGTAGAGGAGATGAGAAAATGAACAAAAATCCAAAGATAACGGATGCTGAATGGGAAGTTATGAATGTGATTTGGGAAAAATCACCTATAACATCCAATGAAATTGTAAAAGAATTGAAATCAGAGATGCAATGGCAGGACAGTACCATCTATACACTTATTAACAGACTGGTTAAGAAAAAGATGATTGCCATTGAGAAAGGCTCATCCCCATATTTATGTAGCCCACTGGTATCTCAGCAGGATTGCAGAAGGGAAGAAAGAGTTTCTTTTATCAGAAAAGTATACAATGGTTCACTTAACCTGATGCTTGCTAATATGATAGATGAAGAAGAACTGACTGAAGAAGATATTAAAGAGCTTAAGAAAATACTTGATAAAAAGAGTATAAGGGGTTGATATAAGATGTATGGTCTTTTTACTATATTTAAATGGGTTGTAACATCATCCTTTATGGCAAGTGTACTTATTTGTACAATACTTCTTGTTAAAAAAATATTTAATAAAAAACTAGGTATTGCGTGGCATTATTATATTTGGATTTTACTTTTTATAAGACTTTTAGTACCTTATGCACCGCAAAGTTCACTAAGCATTTTTAACTTAATTGCACCTATGATTGAAAACAGAGTTCAGCCAATGAATGAAGGTGATTTGCAAAATAATATTTTACTTAATTATGACATAAAAAATGACACGGCTAATAGTACAACAAATCAAAATGTCTTAAGTAATAATGAAGTAAATAATATAAAGGGCACTAATCCAGTAAGCCAGACTTCAAATATTAATATAAATTTGAGTTTATCGCTTATGTTTGTATGGTTATTAGGTGCTATTGTATTTTCATCTTATATGTTTATCTTAAATGTAAGGTTTAGAAAAAGAATAAAAGACAATTGTCAGTGTACTGAAAAAAGCGTTACAAAGGTTTTTAACGAATGCAGCAAAGTAATGAATGTCAATAAAAAACTTCCAGTCTATTTTACAAAAAACATACATAGTCCCTCAATATATGGCTTGTTTTGGCCTAGGTTATTATTACCTGTAAACTTTATAAATAAGATTAGTCATGAAGAATTAAAATATATATTTCTTCATGAATTGGCGCATTATAAGCAAAAAGATATCCTGATTAACTGGATTGCCGTAGTTTTAAAGGCAATTCACTGGTTCAATCCAATTATTTGGTATGGATTTTATCATATGCGTCAAGATTGTGAACTTGCATGTGATGCCATTGCATTGTTCCATATAGAAAAGGAAAATCAAGTAGAGTATGGCAGAACAATTATACATTTACTAAGTTTAGTATCTGTTGATAATATTGTTCCTAGTATAGCAGGAATATTATCAAATTCAAGTAAATTGCATATAAAAAGGAGGATTACTATGATTACAAACTTTAAAAAAACTTCTATTAAATGTGTTATTGCTGTTGTTGCAATAGCTTCAGCAATTGGAATTACTTCGTTGACTAATGCCAAGCCTGCAATAGCCAATAACATTAACAGTAAATCTGCTATTTCAGGTGTTGAAAGTGCGGAAATAAATTTGTTGCCTCAGAATGCAAAGGATGTAGCGACATTGTGGGCAGAAGCATTAAACAATAGAGACGGGGGCTTAAGGTTTTCACTGCTCACAAATGAATTAAAGAGACAGGAATATGAAACATATAGTAAAATAAAATGGACAATTGGCGGCTCAAGTCCCTGGGTAGTCAGCTATACTGTAAATGAGACAAATAAGTTGGACAATGATACATCTGAATTTGAGATTAAATACCAGATGACAACCTCAGAGGGTAAATATGACAGCCACGAAAATATAACTGTTAAAAAATTCGGCTCAACCTGGTATGTTATAAAGCATGAAAATGACATATATATGCCTGAAGTAACTAAAAATGATTCACTGGATTTTCCCATAGGCCAGCCCCATAAGAGCAGCTCTTTAATAACAAAAGATGTTGAAGGAGCGGTAAATTTGTGGGCTGAAGCATTAAAGCATAGGAATGGGGCGGCAAGGTATTCAATACTTACAAGTGAATTGAAAGATCAGGAATATGAAAAGTATAATAAAATGAATTGGGTTATCGGGGGTTCAAGCCCTTGGGTTACAAGCTATACTATTAAACAATTAAATAAAATAGATGATAATACTTATGAATATGAAATTAACTATACAATGACTGATTCAACCAAAACTTTGTACTTTAGCAAAGAAAATGTTACAGTTAGAAAATTAAGAAATTGGGATATTTCAAAACATGATAACTATGATTATCTTCCTGCAATAACTAAATCGGAAAATTAATTCTTAGTCATGATTATGTTAATCTTCTATGTCTAACCTGAAAAGCAGAGACTTGCCATACGATTGTCTCTTCTTTTCAGGTTGTTTTTATGTGAAACATGTTAACTAAATAAAACTAAGAAAACACAAAATTAGGGATACTCCCCATATAATTCCTACCACTTATTTTTTTATTCTAATATAAATGTCAGCAATCTGGTACTTTTATTCTCTTGGTAAGTTTAGTAAATTATCTTTAGTTGTATTATCTGGTGTTGATTTAACATATTTTTCGCCATTAATACTTGTGGCATGTACAATATTCGGATATGGGTAAATATTAACTTGAATAGAACCTGGGTTTTCTTTTACATGATCATGTACAGCTGCTTTTGTAAAATAGCCTTCATTATTACATCCAGTAAGATAGATAGAATCAATTTCAAGTAGATTATTAGATGAACCACATCCTGATTTCATCTTAATTTTTGTAGCTTTCATATACATCCTCCTTTAAATATACTTTACCAATAAATATTCTTATATAAAAATTATAGCACCTTACTCTGTAAATAATTGTCACTTTTTGTTGCATTGGAAAAAATTATATTTAATCATAAGATATTATATTATAAGCTGTAAACTACAAAGATTAACAATATCTTTATATCGCTATACCCATGCTGTAAAAGTTAATAACAATATATAAAAAGGTTGGTAGATAATTATGTTGAGTTTTATCGTATATAATGAGCATATTCTTTAGCTCGTAATGTTCTTATTATTTTACATTAAGTTAATGAAAATTTTAATATGTATCAGTTCATTTTACTTCGTGTTTATTGGTTTGTTACCACCATGTTACCATGAAGCCATTTTTACAAAGTTAAAGGGTTGTAGCATAATCGCTACAACCCTTTATTTTGGCGGAGAAAGTGGGATTCGAACCCACGGCGGCGGTTAAACCGCACACGAGTTCCAGTCGTGCGCCTTAAACCAAGCTCAGCCATCTCTCCATATATACATGTTACACATGTTTTTGCTCACAAAGGTATCATACGACCACCTTCGCTTGACTATTTTAACACAGCAATCCAGGTAGTGTCAAGTTATTTCACCCTTTAAATACCTTTTAAATACCCTTTAAATCCCCAGAGCTCCTTAAAGTGATTCCTGTTTAATTTTCCTTGTTTGGTAGATACTAATAATGGGTGATGAGGATGTTTAATGGGATTTCTAAACTTTTTAATATGAAGAAAGCTAAAAAGGAAAATACAAAAGAGCAGCCTGTTGAAAACACAAAAGCTACAAAAACAGAAATTCCAAAGTCAATAGTTGAAACAAAGAAAAAACTTCAACAAGCATTTGAAAAGTGTGATGATTTAGTTATTAGAGAAGTTGAAGTTGGAAAATTAGATGTTAAGGTGATAGTTGCCTTTTTGGACGGATTTATAGACAGTAAGATTTTATCTGAAAATGTTATAGAACCTATAATTGAATATTCTGGAGATAGTAAAAATAAGAAGGTCTCCATCACTGACTTGCTGAAGTCCAATATTATTAGTAGCAATTCCTTATCAGAATTAGGAGTTTTTGAAGATACCATTGATGGCATTGCAGCCGGAGAAGCGATAGTCTACATTGACGGTGCTGGAAAGGCTTTAAAAATTGGAGTCAAATCACCTGATAAAAGAGGGGTTGAACAGTCCTCTACTGAAATAACCGTTAAAGGTTCGAAAGAAGGATTTAATGAAAATTTAAGAACAAATACGATTCTTTTGCGAAGGAGGATTAAGAGTCCTAATTTTAAAGTAGAAAATTTAAAATTAGGTGAACAGACCCATACTGATGTAAATATATGCTATATTGAGGGAATAGTTAAGGAAGAGCTTGTTGAAGAAGTAAAAAAAAGGATACAGAAAATTAAGATTGATGGTATTTTATCGCCAGGGTACATTGAGCAATTTATACAGGATGGGAAGTACCCTATTTTTCCAATGGTTGGAAACAGTGAAAAACCGGACAAAGTTGCAGCAAAGCTTTTAGAGGGTAGGATTGCAATTATTGCTGATGGTTCACCTACAGCCTTAACAGTACCATTTTTATTTATAGAGTGCATACAATCTCAGGAGGATTACTATGGAGAATATATTTTTGCTTCATTTATTAGGATTTTACGTTTTATGTCATTGGTAATAGCCATATATTTGCCAGCATTATTTGTGGCGATTACTGCCTTTCACCAGTCAGTATTACCATTTAAGCTTTTACTTACCATAATCTCTGCTAGGGAGGGTATTCCATTTTCTACATTTACAGAGACCTTCATGATGATTATTGTTTTCGAAATACTCAGGGAAGCAGGAATCCGTTTGCCTAGAGCTATTGGGCAAGCGGTGAGCATTGTGGGAGCCATAGTACTTGGGGATGCTGCTGTAAGTGCTGGCATCGCATCTGCCCCTATTATAATTATCGCTGCTCTTTCGGGGATTTGCGGCTTTATTATTCCACCAATCATGAAAACAATATCTATTTTTCGTTTTGTAATGCTTGTAGCAGCAAATATTCTGGGGCTTTTTGGTATTGGGATTATTTCGATTATACTCATCTCTTATCTTTCTAATAAGAGGTCTTTTGGCATCCCATATCTTGTTCCATTGTCACCGGTGCAGACTGATGACTTTAAAGATACGTTGATTGTTGTGCCTATTTGGGCAATGTTTACAAGGCCTAGGTCTTTAAATGAAGGGAAGAATATCACAAGGTCCAAAGGCAAGTTCTTTTCCCGAAAGGGGAATAAACCATGAAAAGAAAAATTGCAGTATGTTTCTTATCTTTTATTTTCATTTTTTCTTCAGCTGGCTGTTGGAGTAACAATGAAGCAAGTGAAATGAATATTTCTTCAGCTCTTGGACTTGACAGATCAGAGGATGGGAAGATAATGGTCTCTGTTCAATTAATAATACCTTCAGCATTCAAAGCCTCAAGCTCAGGTATCTCTGGTGAAAAGAAAGACTTTATTGTAGTGAGCAATACAGGGGACACATTATTTGCTGCTATAAGGGGAATGCTCTCGAAAATAAATAAAAAAGTTTACTATGGTTCTTTACAAGTTATTGTTATTAGTGAAGAGGTAGCAAAGTTTGGTATAAAAGACTTCATGGATTTTATATTAAGAGACCATGAATTTCAATATGATACTCTGATAGTAGTGGCAAAAGGCAGTACTGCAAAAGAGATATTGGAAGAGAAGCCTGAATTATCAAAAACTTCAGCTTTATTTATCAAGGATAGTTTCGAGAATACAAAGTACAGAGCTTTTACAAAGGATATGTCGCTACTGGAAGTAACAAGGGAATTATTTTCACCAGGTAAATCTCTTGCAGTGGGTACTATTAAAAAGACTGGAGATGAAATAGTTTCTGAAGGAATGGCTGTTTTTTTGAAGGACAAGATGGTAGGAGAGTTTGATAGCCTGGAAACTCGGGGATACATGTTTGCTTTGGGACAAGTAAAAAGTACTATTTTAGAAATAGAAAACCCTTTAAATCCAAAAAAGAAAGTTAATGTTGAAGTTTTTAATGCTTCAAGAGAAAGAAAGGTTGATTGGACAGAAGAGGATAAACCAATTATTAATATTAAGATTAAAGTACAAGGAAATATAGGGGAGCAGCAAGATGGGGAGGATGTAGATGAGGAAGAATTTATGAAGATGGTTACAGAAAAGTGTAATGAAGAAATTAAAAATGAAGCAACTAAAGCAATCAAAAAGGCTCAAAAGGAGTTCAAAAGTGATATTTTTGGTTTTGGATATACAATGCAAGAACAAAATAATAAATACTGGAAAAAAGTTAAAAATCAGTGGCATTCCGATATATTCCCTGAACAAAAAGTAAATATAGTAGTAGATACAAAACTCAACAGGACTGGACTAATACACAAATCTTTAGCGGAGCAATAAGGGGGTTGGCAGAGCTGTTACATGCAATCATGGTAATAATAGCTATTTTAATTGTTGTATTGATAAATCTAAAAGGTTTATTGAATGCAAAGCCGAGAGGAAAGATTATGTGGATTTACTTTACAGTAGTTGGTATCAGCCTTTTCATTGGAATTTTGTTAAGTATTGGGAAAAGACCCATGAGCCCTAATGATGTAATTAAAAACTTTACAAAGCTTCTTGGCATAGGAGAAGGATAAGATGAAAGATGCAAAGTTATCGAATATTCAGTTGGGTTTACTTACTTTCGGCTATCTATACGGAACAATTGCAATAACCGATCCGGTTCTAGCTGCAAAAAGTGATGCATGGATTGCCTCTATTATTGGGTATATAGGGGGAACTATCCTAATTACCATGTACTTGTTCATATCTAAAATGAATGCAGGGAAAACACTGACAGAGATATTGGAGAGTTGCTTTGGAAAAGTTATAGGGAAAGCAATTAGCATCTTATATATATCGTATTTTTTACATAAAGCCGCTATGAATTTAAGAGGTTTTGGCGAGTTCATGGTAATAACTAGCTATCCAGAAACCCCAATGATTGTGATTATTATTGTCTTTATGATAGCTGTTTTTTATGTCGTAAAAAAAGGCCTCGAATCAATAGGAAAAATAGGGGAAATCACAGTGCCTATTATTCCCATACCAATATTAGCCATGACAACTTCGCTGCTGACTATCAAATATTTTATAGGGTTCAGACCTATTCTACATGAAATTGCTCCGGTTTTAAAAGGTGCATTTAATTTTATTAATGTCCCTTTTGGGGATTTAGTAGTTTTCTTAATGGTATTTCCTTATACTAATAAAGAGAAAGGCCGATTTAAGGCTACCTATATAGGCATTTCCGTTTTCTGCATTCTACATATGCTTTCTGTTGTAAGAGATTTGCTTGTGATAGGACCTTCAATAATTGATTTTTTTATGTTCCCAAATCATCTTTCAGCTCAGATGATTCCAGGAATTAGCATTGAGCCACTTGTAGATATAAATCTGGTCTTGGGAGGAGGAGTGAAAATATGCCTACTTTTATATGGAGCAACAAAAGCCACAGCGGAAATATTTAATATTGAAGACTACACTCCGCTGCTCTCAGCATTTGTAGTATTTATAGTTGTTCTATCTATTTGGGTATATAGTAACGTTTTAGAGTGGCAGGGAGGTTTGCAGTCAATAGTTTCAGCTGTTTATTCATTACCTTTTCAGGTAATAATTCCATTATTAATGCTGATTATTTCTATGTTTAAGCAGAGAAAAAAGGCAGACATAAAGTCTAGCTGATAAGAAGCAATAAAAAAGGTTGGATTTGTGTCATCCAACTAGCTTTTGAAAGGCTTCATTATTAAGATATGGCTGAAAATGGTCCTGCTCCTTGGCAACATCCTTTACCACTGGTTCTAAATCAATAGCCTTTTTCAAATATTCCAATGAAGTGTTTATGTCTCCTCTGTCGGCATAAATAGTTGCTATTCCATAGTAACTCCAGGTGTCGTTGGGGTCTATAGCCAGTGCTTTGTTAAAGAAGGCTAGTGAATTATCATAGTCTTTTTGCAGCTTATAGGCCATGGCCATGTTAAAGTAACCATTGGCGTAGTCTGGCTTCATGTCCAGCGCTTTCTGGATAAGTGGCAATCCATTTGAATACTGTCCTTTAAAGCATAGCGCTATACCCTTACCGTTGTAAGCTTTGTAATTGTTAGTGTCAAGGACAATAGCCCTGTCAAAGTAGCTAATGGCAGTGACATAGTTAAACTGGTTATATTCCTCGAAGCCTTTCTCTGATAGCTCCTCTGAAGCTGCTGCTATAGTGATGCTCTGTAACGTTGGCGTGGGTGCTATAGTGGGCAACGGCGTAGTCGTTGGAGTAATCGATGGAGTAGACGTAGAAGCTATAGGCGAGGTGACTGGGGTCCCTGCCGGAGAGATACTTTCTGTAGCAGAAGAAGAGTCAGAAAGCTTCTGATTAGAACATGCACTAATAGATAATGTGGAAAATATTAGTAGGACTAATGCTGGCTTTTTCCATAGGTCTATAGTATTGCTTGTAAAAGTAATGCTTCTATGTTTGAGTAAAGTTGGTTTACATAGAAGCGCCGCATTAGAAGATTTCCGAAAGTAGCTATGCAAGCATTTATGAATGTAAAAAAAGTTTATCATAATCTATAGACCCTCCCTAAGAAAGTATTATAATCTAACATACTAAAATTTACAATGCTGTTAAATTTGGTTACAAAAAACGCCCCCATTTCAGCATATAATTGAAGTGAGGGCATTTTATTCATGAAAAGTGTTAAATATTAAAATGTATTACAGCGTTACTCCATCTTTGAATATTGCAATTTCTCTATAACCATTTTCTTCGTTCCTCGTATAAACGTCGCCTGAAGCAACCTTGAGAACAAAATTGAAGAAATCCTCACTGACATCTTTCATCTCATTGCCTTCCAGTAACTGTCCTGCGTTGTAATCAATCCAGTTTCCCTTTCTGCCATAGAGGTCAGTGTTTGTTGATACTTTTACTGTTGGAACAGGTGCCCCCAGAGGAGTGCCACGTCCTGTTGTAAAGAGAATAAGATGAGCTCCTGCAGCCATAAGTGCTGTTGCTGATACGATATCATTACCAGGACCACGAAGCAGGTTAAGACCTGGATTTTTTACCCTCTCACCATAATCCAAGACATCCACAACGTTGCCTGAACCACCTTTTTGAGTGCAACCAAGAGATTTTTCCTCGAGAGTTGTAATACCACCCTTTTTGTTTCCTGGTGAAGGGTTCTCGTAGATTTCTTGATTATGCTTGATATAGTAGCCTTTAAAGTTATTTATAAGGTCAACTGTCTTTTTAAAGGTTTCTTCATTTATACACCTGTTCATAAGGATTGTCTCTGCACCAAACATTTCGGGAACTTCAGTAAGAATGGAAGTGCCGCCATGCTCAATAAGAATATCTGAAAACACACCTACGAGGGGATTGGCAGTAATTCCTGAGAAGCCATCCGAACCGCCGCATTTTAGTCCAACTATAAGCTTCGATGCAGGGACTTTCTCTCGTTTAAAAGTCTCTGCATAGTCAACAAGCTCGCCAATAAGTGTAAGCCCTGCTTCAATCTCATCATTTACTTCCTGAGTAGAAAGGAACTTAACTCTGTCCTCATCGTAATCACCAACGATTTTTTTAAATTCAGGAATATTATTATTTTCACATCCAAGCCCCAAAACAAGTACGCCTGCTGCATTTGGATGTTTAACCATATCAGCTAGAATTTTCTGAGTAGTTCCTAGGTCTTCACCAAGTTGTGAACATCCATAAGGATGAGTAAAAGCGAATATTCCATCGGTTTTGCCAGCAAATTTTTCATTAGCTGCCTTTGCTAGGTTCTCAGCTGTTTTGTTTACACAGCCCACTGTAGTTACAATCCAAATCTCATTTCTTATCCCTATTTCGCCGTTCTTTCTTACATAGGCCATAAATTCTGACTTTTTTGTGGCATCGTGAATGGAAAGCCTTGGTTCATAGGTATAATCCAATAAACCATGCAGATTTGTTTTAATGTTATGAGTATGAATATAGTCACCAGCATTTATAGATTTTGTTGCGTGACCAATAGCAAAGCCATATTTAATTATATTTTCACCTTCAGCTATATACTGAAAAGCAATTTTATGGCCCTTGTCAAAATCATCTAAAGCAACAACTGTAAAATCACCCAAGGTAAGAGTCTCTCCCTTGGTGATATTTCTGAGTGCTACAGCAACATTATCATTCTCATGTATCTTTATTAAACTATCGCTTTTAATCATAACAGCCTCCATTGCATGTAATACTAATTTATAAAAGTGTGGAGTGTTGCAAATAAGAAAAGGTGCAACAGACCCAATCATAAGTATCTTTAGCTGGCTTTATTTAATAAATGTTTTTAGTGCTGTTTCAACGCCTTTTGTTAAGATGCCATAAAGGTTATCTGAAACAACCTTTGTGAAGCCTTCAATCTTATTTAGGTCTTCACCCCAGAAAGCAGTATTTGCAAGTACTGCTTTAACAAGCTTTTCAGCTCCTAAAGCTGTTTCATCATAAGCACTCCACTGAGCCTTGAAGAAATCTAGTACAGGCATATCATCTTTGATTTCATAGGTATTGCCAAGAGGTCTCTTGCCAATCAATGATGTGCCTTCAATTTCTGTTCCACGGTAGAAAGCTATTAAAGCTGCCAAGGAGAAAGAAAGAGCCTGTGGAAGCTTGCCTTTTCTGTTGATATATTCTTTTATTGAAGGTAAAACCCTTGCTTTGAATTTGGAAGTTGAGTTAAGAGAGATGCTAAGAACATAGTGCTTTATAAACGGATTACCAAATCTCTCTGATACAGCAGCAGCAAATTCCTCCAGTTCAGCCTTTGGGAGGTCAAGGGTTGGGATTATTTCTTCAAAAATACCTTTGTTCATGTATTTGCTGATTAATTCATCGTCCATACATTCTTTGACAGTATCCTTGCCATAGAGATAAGCAGCCAGAACTGTCATAGTATGTGCACCATTTAAGATTCTAACTTTTCTGCTTCTATAGTCAGTCATATCCTCAGTAAATACAACGTTAAGGCCAGCTTTTGCAAAAGGAAGCTCTTCAGCAAGCTTAGGATCACCCTCTATAGCCCAGAAGTGGAATATTTCAGCTGTATCAAGTCCATTATCCTTATAACCAAGTTCATTTGTTAATTTTTCAACTTCATCTCTTGGGTAGCCAGTTACAATTCTGTAAACAAGGCTGTTTAAGAAATAGTTGCCCTTTTCAAGCCAGTTGATAAAATCTGCACCTAAATCCCATTCATCAGCTAGCTGAAATACGATTTTTTTAAGATTATCACCATTTCTATCAATAAGCTCACAAGGAATAATGATAAATCCCTTTTTAAAATCTCCGTTAAAAGCTTTGAAGCGTTTGTAAAGAAATGCTGTAAGTTTACCTGGGAATGAAGCCTGAGGCTCATCCTTCAATTTGTCATTTGGATTGTATGCAATACCTGCTTCTGTAGTATTGGATACAATTACACGAAGATCAGGGTTCTCAGCACATTTCATGAATTCGTTATACTGTGAATAGGGGCTGAGTCCTCGGCTTACAGAAGTAATAATTTCCTTGTCTTCGACAACCTTGCCATTTTGAATACCTCTTAAAAGAAGTGTGTATAGGCTATCCTGAGCATTTAATAGGTCAACCATGCCATGCCCAATAGGTTGAACGATAACTACTTTACCATTGAACAAACCTTTTTTGTTCATTTCGTTAAACATCCAATCAACAAAACCTCTCAGAAAGTTTCCTTCACCGAATTGTAGAACTTTCTCAGGTAACTCCTTGTATTGACCTACCTTCAAATCCTCTGGGAATTTGAAACCACTTGTTAAGAGCTCTTTGTTAAGATCTTGCATATTCATTGCCTCCTTATATAGGATTAATTTTACCAAAAGAAATATATTTAAACTTTAATTCTGCTTGTACTTGAACGAATAATAAGCTCTGGCGTTATTACAGTTTTGGGAGCAATATTTCTACCCTCTAAAACATCGCTTAATATCCTTACAGCACCTATCCCCATGCTTTCCATTTTATTATCTACCGAGGTAAGCTCTGGAGTGCAGCATCTTGTCATATTTGAATTATTAAACCCAATAATGGACATATCCTCAGGAACCTTCTTGCCAAGGCTTATAAGTCTGTTCATAGCTCCAATTGCTGTAATATCTTCGCCTGCTATTAAACCAGTAAAATCAAAACCACTGTTAATTAGACTATCTACAGCACTCATGCCACCATCTATTCCACGCTCAGTTTTTATTATCTTATACCCAACTGGAGAAGGACCAATCTTATTTATTCCTGTGACAAAGCCTTGAACCTTAGATTGAGCACTGTAAGTATCAGCATCTTGCAAATATACAAGTTTTCTGTGACCCGAATTGTACAAATGTTCAACGCAACAAGAGACGCCGTAAGCATCATCGCAGATAATAGAATATGTATTCTTGGCATCTACATAACCATTTACTGTAACTATGGGAAGACTCTGAGCGATATTTTCAATAGATTTATCTATTTTTTTATCTTTGAACACAGAACCTACCAAAATCATGCCATCTACTTTTTTTTCTGCTAAAACTTTAATGTATTTGGCCTTTTCCTCGGAATCTCCGCCAGTATTACAAAGAATAACATTATAACCATATTTGCTGAATTCGTGCTCTATGGTGTATGCAACATTTGCATAGTAGACATCTCTAATATCTATTGTGAGAACACCTATGGTCTTCATAGATTTAACAACCAAACCCCTTGCAATTGCATTTGGAGTATAGTTGTGTTTGAGAAGTACCTCTTCAACTTTTTTGCGAGTTTTTTCACTGACCAAAGAAGGGTCATTTAAAACCCTTGATACGGTAGCTATTGAAACTCCGGCCTCTTTTGCGACGTCATATATATTCATAAACCCACCATAAATATTTATTGTAAGCGCTTACAAAATTATTATATACATTCGTTGCAATAGATGTCAATATGGAATTTTTTGATTTTTTAAATATTACTAAAATTAACATAAAAACAAGCTGGAAACACTGTATATACAATGATTTTATTTTCCATTAATAAATTTTGGGGGTTAAGTAACTGATTGGCTAGATGTAGGCTAACGTCCATACGCAGAAATAATACAGCTACTTAAATGATAATTTGTCTAGCAAGCTTGAATCACTAACAAAATTATTATATAATGATTTTGTTAGTGATCAAAAAGTGCTGGAAGCGCTTACAAATTCGAGGAGGGGTATTAATGATTACAGGTATTGAACATGTTGCTATAATGGCAAAAGATACTGCAGCTTTGAAAGATTGGTACATAAAATTATTCGAATTCAAAACTGTATATGACAACGGAAAGGGAACATTCTTCCTTAAGGCGCCAGATGGTGCGATGATAGAGTTCGTTAAGTCAACAGAAGATGGTGGTCTCGTTGGCGATAAGGTGATAGGTATAAGGCATCTTGCTTTTTCTGTTGATAATTTTGAAGAAATGGTTGATAAGCTTAGGGCTGAAAATGTTCCAGTGGTTACTGAAGTTAACATTGCAGCTAATGGAACTAAGACTTTCTTCTTTAGAGACCCTGAGGGTAATGTACTTCATCTTATTTCAAGAACAAAGCCTCTATAGGCTATAACTTTTGAGTAACAGTAGCGGCTCTGCAAAATATGCAGGGCCGTTTTTGTGCCACTTAATCCGTAATGTACCAATTAACTCATTATTGGAATCAAAATTTAAAGTATAAGTAATTTGAAAAAGTTCAAAAAACTTGGAACAATTATATTATATTTCTAGTCTAATCTAATATGTTATTATTAAGGGAATTACTAACAATTAGTCAAATGAAGACTTGCATAGCAGAAACCCAAAGATTAGAATCTGAATATGCTGTTTTCTCTAAAAAGGAAGGGGAATAATAATGAAAAAAGGTATTGCACTTTTACTTTCAGCTGCCCTTGTCATGACAAGCTTTGTTCAGGTCTTTGCAGCAGATCCAAATGATACTGGCCTTGAGAAGGCTATTAATAATGCTAAGTCTATTGTTGAGGTGCCAACAGAATATTCAAAATTCGAGTACTCTGTAAACGGCTACAATGGTGAGAAAAATTGGAGACTTACCTGGAGTACTCCAAAAGAGAGTAAAATTAAGGGCCAGGTAAGTGTTTCAATTGATGATTCAGGCTATATTTTAAACTATGACAAGTACTCCCAGAATGACGATACATACTCCTCAAGCAAATTGCCAAAGTACAGCAGACAATCCGCAGAAGATACTGCAAAAAGCTTTATTGAAAAAATACAACCAGGATTATCATCAAAGCTTGAAGCAGAAAACGACAATAACAAGTACATAGGAGCAAGAGATTATTATTTCAATTTTCATTATGTTCAAGATTCAATTCCATATTACGGGTTTAATTGTAGCGTTTCAGTAAATGGTAGTACTGGTGAAGTCAGAAATTATTATGGTAATAAGGTTACTGGACTATCTTTCCCTAGCAAAAACGGGGTTATCAGTAAAGATGTAATTGAAAAGACTTTTATCGATGCTAACAGCCTTGAATTAAGATATATGCAATCATATGAAGATGAAAAGGTAACTTTTTATCCAGCCTATGTTTTAACTCAAAAAGGTAGAGGCCAATATGATGCATTTACAGGTGAGTTGGTTGAGAGTCAAGGAAATAGAATATATAATGGTGCAATGAGTTCTGATAAAATGATGTTAGCAAAGGCAGCAGGGGATTATGGCTCTATGCTTGGGAATAACCTTACTCATCAAGAATTGGATGCTGTCAAGAAAATAGCAAATGTTATATCAACTGAAGATGCTGAGAAGATAATTAGGGCGATTCCAGAGATTGGTCTTGATGATACTTATAAAGCTAATTCGTTTAATCTATACAAAGATAACAAAAACAAGGACCAGTATGTCTGGAACATGTCATTTCAAAAGGATAATGAAAAAGACGGAGTTCAAAAGATTTTAGTCAGAAATTACATTTCGGTTTCTATTAATGCTGAGACAGGTAAGTTAGTAAGCTTTTACTTAGGATATAATGGAGCTTCGGACGATGAGAACAAAATAGACTACGCCACTGCTAAGGCTACTGCTTATGCGATTGCAAAGCAATTAGAACCAGAAAAATTTAGTCAAACAGAGCTTTTTGGTGAGAAAAGTTCTTTAGAGGCTCAATCCTCAAGAATTATAATATCTTCGGGTTATTCATATAACTTTAGAAGAGTTGTAAATGGAGTACCTTGTGATTCGGATTATATTCAGGTAGGAATAGACGCAAAGACTGGCAAGGTTTCAAGTTATTCAGTTGACTGGTATAATGGCCAATTCCCTTCAATAGAAAATGCTATTTCTATTGAACAGGCTTACAAAAGTCTTTTTGAAAAGGTTGGAGTGAAGTTGTACTATGTAAATATACAGTCTAGCAATACAACTGATCCTAAGTCGGATATCGATACAAAATCAGAGATTAAGCTTGTATATTCATTAAACACTAAAATGACTTCAACAACAATTGATGCTAAAACAGGAGAGCTTCTGGACTATCAAGGAAAGCCATATATTGAGAAAAACACATTGCCATATACGGATATTAAAGGACATTTTTCCGAGCAGGCTGTGAAGGTGCTTCAAGAATTTGGTGTAGGGTTTGACTCAGACAAATTCCTGCCTGATCAGAGTATAACACAAGCTGAGTTTTTGGAATTGATAATGAAATCAATTGATTCCTACTTCTCTCAGAATGTGGCAAAGGATAAAAGACAGGATTATATCTACGAAAATTTGCTAAGGAGAGGAATAATAAAGGAAAATGAAGTTTCACCTGAGGCTTTGGTTACAAGAGAAGATTCTGTAAAGTTCATTATAAGAAATATGAATCTTCAAAAGGTGGCTGAAATTAAGGAAATATTTATTTGTGAATTTAATGATAAGGATGCGATTTCCCCAGACCTTATTGGGTATGTGACTATTGCAAAAGGGCTAAAATTAATTAGCGGGTATAATGGAAACTTTGAGCCGAAATCAACACTTACCAGAGGGGAAGCAGCAGTACTTTTATATAATTCATTGAAGTAAGAACCATACTATCTATATAAATCTATTATTTGCAGCTATATTTTGTGCTTCAATATTGAATGTCACAAAATATAGCTGTATTATTTTAAACTGAAGAAGCTGTTCGTTTTCACAGTCAAATTAAATTCATGATTCCTTTATTTCGAGAAGCTTTGAAACTGTAACAAATTCAAATCCCAGTTCTCTTAACTTTGGGATGACGATTTCTAAAGCCTGGGGGGTTTGTGATTGCCCCAATACATAATCATGAAAAAGGACAATATCGCCATTTTGCGGACAGGCCATAACCCTGCGGACTATTTTGCTTACTCCGGGTCGGCTCCAGTCCTTAGTATCCTGCCACCATGACCACAGTATAAAGTCATAGTTGAACTGCTTTGACATAGAGACTATCTCTTCATCGAAGGCGCCTCCTGGCGATCGAAAATGTTTAGGATGACTTCCTGTTACATTGAAAATAGCTTTATCTGTTCTTAAAACTTCCTCTTTTAGCTTGGGCATTGATGTAGTAAAAGTATTAGGATGGGTATAAGTGTGATTGCCCAGTTCATGCCCTTCTGCAAGCTCTCTCAAAAGGATATCCTTATTCTTCTCAACATTTTCTCCTACAATAAAAAAAGTTGCCTTGGCATCGTATTTTTTTAGAATATCTAATATTTTAGTAGTATATTTTGGATGAGGACCATCATCAAAAGTAAGTGCAATGACCTTCTTTGATGTTTTAACATGCCAAACAATATCACCTTTTTCTTCAAAATAACTCTTGTCCATCCTATGTGTGTGTGCATAAACCGACGAGGAAGGAAAAAGCATACTAATAAATATAATTGTAGTGAGTAAACTGATTTTTTTATATCTACCCATTTTAAACCCCTTCAATTTTTTGTCTATATTAATCTATCCATAATTGTCTTGTTATATTAAATGTTTATGCTATGAAAAAATAACAAAATGTTATTATTTGATTTAAAGAAAAAGCGCAGTAGGTTTTATTAAAACACTGGAAATAAAGCATTATACTAAGCTTGAGGGGATTGGAAAATTTATAATATTAAATAAAACTGTTTATTATATGGTAGTTAGGGTATATATTTAATTGTGAAAATTAAGATTTTATGGAGGTTAAATAATGAAGAAATTTGTTTGTTCAATATGTGGATATGTACATTATGGAGATGAGGCACCTGAATTTTGCCCACAGTGTAAGGCACCAAGGTCAAAATTTGTTGAAAACAATGAAAATGAACTTGTTTGGGCTGATGAACACAGAATTGGTGTTGCCAAAGATGTTGATGCAGAAATTTTAGAAGGACTTAGAGCTAATTTTACTGGCGAATGCACTGAAGTTGGAATGTATCTTGCTATGAGCCGTCAAGCTGATAGAGAAGGTTTCCCTGAGGTAGCAGAGGCTTATAAGAGGATTGCTTTTGAAGAGGCTGAGCATGCTGCAAAATTCGCAGAGCTTTTAGGCGAAGTTGTATTCTCAGACACAAAGAAGAACCTTGAGCTTAGAGTTGAAGCAGAATATGGTGCTTGCAAAGGTAAGAAGGATATCGCTACTAAAGCAAAGCAGCTTAATTATGATGCTATTCATGATACAGTTCATGAGATGTGCAAAGATGAAGCAAGACATGGTATGGCATTCAAGGGGTTGTTGGAGAGATATTTCAAGTAGAATTTAATACAAAATGATATGTTAAAATACAATTTCCATTATCGTGGAATCGTTGAACAGTAAGGCTTATAGCTGAAGTTCACGAAACTGATTTTGGGGATTGTATTTTTTTATATTTTGCCATATATAAATTTTTAGTTGAAATTTTGAGTATATAGTCGAAGCCTCTAAAACTGGATATTGTATTAGGGTAACACACCTTTTGGGGTGAACTAGCGAATAAAGTGTAATATTTAATAGGTTTTTCAGTTTGCATATCTTGTATTAATGAGAGGTAACTATTTTCCCTAACAACAGGGAAGGTATGCTAAATTACAGCCATAGAACCTCAGAAAGAAGAGTTTCTATTTTTAAGTTCTCAAGGCATACAAGTCTAGCCATTTTATAGGCATTAGGATTTTCTTTATCTTTCTTCTCGACTTGTCCAGCTTTTATCAGGGCAGCAGCTTTTATTTTTTCTATGTTCTCAATATTGAATTTTGCTATCTCTACTTGGCTTTCCCAGTACTCCTGCTTTTTTTGTAAAATCTCAATTAGAGCTTCCGGATTGATTCCGGTATTAACAAGGTTCTTGATGTCTATTAGTTTAATTCCTATCCCTTTAAAGACTAGTATTGTATTTAAAAGCTGAAGTTGGTCTGCAGTATAATACCGATATCCGGTTTGTATATCAGTATATTCAGGTTTAAATAAATCCATTTTATCATAAAGCCTTAAAGCTCTTATTGAAGTATCAAATATATCTGCTATTTCTCCAATTTTAAAATGCATTTCCATTAACAACACCTCTTGTATGTATTATACTTGGATTTAAATGTCTTCTTCAATAATATAATCCATGAAAGACATAATTTTCTTTATACCAACAACTGCTGGCTGTATTTGTGTTGCATAATTGCCAAATGCCAATATTCCTTGAACCATCATGAGCCTCATTTGTGTAATGAACAATAAATCAGGTAGGTTTAGTTTATCTGCACCAATAAGGGTGCTGCCGGTTGTGAGTACAATTATGTATCCAAGTAAGCCAAAGCAGACATTTAAACCATATGTAAGTGAGTTTATAATATTTAGTTTCATATTTGAGTTATATAAACTTTTGCTAATATTCTTGCTTACTTCTACATAAAAATTCTGATGGTAATATAGCCTAATGGACATATTATTACGTAAAATATCAGAAAATGTACTATTTATCTTATACAAGTCTTCTCTGATTTTTATACTCTGCTTTTCAAGGAGGGGTATAACGAGTAGATTAATAGTTAACTGTATTATACTTAAAAGAATTATAATTACACCTAACACGCTTGATGTATTGAAAACTAAAATGGTTGGTATAATACTGAACGTCAAAGTGTTTGTATAAAATCTAAAATTTACATATATCTCCTGGGCTGTATCCAAATCATTAGTTAACGTAGACATTATATCTGCGCTGTGGCGATTCTCTACATCTGATAATCGAATTGAACATAATTTGGAAAGTATAATTCTTCGTATCTCACCTGTTATATTAGCTGTTGAACTGCCATATAAGTTCCAGAAAATACAATTATATGTAAAAATACCTGCTAGTAATAATATAAAAAAACAAATATATTTATTTAATAAAAAGCTATTTTCTGAGGTAACTGCTGTAAATACACCTTTTAGCATGTATGAAGGTACAAGACTAAAGAATAAAACGGATAATCCTGCAAAGAAAGCAATCAAAACATGCTTTTTTATATCCGGTATCATTTGACTGGAAAATCTTATGATTACACATAACTGCTGATTTATCTTATTCATTTGATAACACCTCAAGCATATTTTGAAGTTTATAAAGCCTTGCATAATAACCATCAGCTTTTATCAGCTGCTCATGGGTACCAATCTCGCATATTTGCCCATTTTTCATACAGATTACCAAGTCAGCATTTATAGCATTTTTTATCTTGTGTGTAACGAAAATTATTGTTTTTGTTCCTTTTAATGTATCAAAAAATTCAAGAATTGCACTCTCGGTTTGTCCATCCAATGCTGAGGTGGCTTCATCAAGAAGAAACAAAGGAGCATTCTTTGCTATAGCCCTTGCTATACATATACGCTGCCGCTCTCCGCCGGATAGTTTATTACCGTGTTCACCTATATTGGTATAAATGCCTGCTGAAAGAGTATTGATTAAACTTTCAAGTTGCGCTGCTTTACAAGCTGCCGTCACATTCTCCATGACCATTGGATGACCACAGGTTATATTTTCGCATATACTCACTGGAAATAGCTGAGACTCCTGCGGTATAAAAGATATAGTGTTTCTGATACAGTTTAAATCTATATCTTTTAAATCCGAGCCGAAAAAGAGTATTTCACCGGCACTAATCGGATACAGCGCTGCTATCAGCTTCAAAACAGTACTTTTTCCACATCCGCTTTCACCTACTATTGCTACTTTGGTACCTGATTGTACTTTAAAACTCACGTTTTCAAGGATATTATTATTTTCTGAGTACCCAAAAGTAACATTGCGAAACTCTACCGCAATTTCCTGTCTTATATCACAATACATATTTTTCCCCCCTTTTTGTGCACATATAAGTTTATCCAGCATATCAAAAACTCTGGATATGTTCGATGATGATGTTCTAATTGCATCAATACGAGCTGGCAGATTAAGGAGAGGTCTGGTAATAAAGTTTGACATATTGATAAATGCTAACAATACTCCGGCAGAGATACTTCCTCTAATCGCCATGTAACCGCCTAAACCCCATATTATAGCTGTTGGTGTGTAGGATATGAATCCGTTTACTGACATTAATTTTGCTCGTATGCTGTTAGCTTTGATTTCTGTAAGAACTGAAATATTAATTTTCTCATTAGCCTTACTTAATAAAGGCTGCTTCATCTGGAATAGCTTTAGTATAGGGAAAGCATCTATTATGCTTTTAGCAATTACATTAACATCAGAGATTGCTTCATTTTTTTCTTTTTCAGAGGTTGTAATAGGTTTGCTTAGAAGATATGAGCCTACAGAGAAAAAAGGTATAATGAAGAAACTAAAAACAGTTAACTTCCAGTTTGTATACAACATTGCAATAAGTATGATAGTGAATAATATACTATCGGATATCAAAGCAGGCAATTCATTTCTAACCCATGTGGTTACACCTGATAAGTCTGTATTGAGCTTTGATAGGCTTTCTCCTGTGCTTAGATTTTCAATGGTCTTATATTCTGCATTTAAAATACCATCAATAGCTTTTCTTCTTATGGTATATCCCGTTTTTTCAGATAATATGGAAGATATATAATTCTGATACAAAATGATAGCTACTTGAATTACACCGGTACATAAAAGTATTATTGTACTATTTAATATGAGTCCATATGTACCCATTAAAATTCTGTCGATAAGTCCGGCATAACCCTTATTTAGAAATAAAACAACTATACTTCGACTGACACAGGTTAATACTAGTAATACTATCATGAACTTCCTTTTGAATAATAAGTCAAATAATTTGTACACATACATCACCTCGATTAATAATCAGCATAAACTATGACGCATGTGTAGAGTCAAGAAAAAGATATATATTTTATATAGCTTAATCTGAATTTGAAAAGTCCCGATACTTCCTCTCTCATGTTTTTTCAGTAGTTTATCAAGAGTAGGTATATAAGTTAAATTCTTGAATACTTCAGTAAAGATAAAGTAAACGAATTTTAGATATGATAGCGTGGGAATGAATTTTAGTAGGAAATCGGTGGGAATAGTGGGCTACTCAGAGAATTATGAATGATGAAAGGTTGATATAAAGCCATTATGCTTCAAAAGTTTCATGACGAAGCAAGGCCATGGTATGGCATTGAAGGGTTTGTTGGAGAGATATTTTAAATAAAATATATATTAGTATAAAGGGTAGAGCCTTCGGACTATATCCTTTTTTGTGTTCTTATACAAACTTGGCTCATACAAATAACTTGCTTGATGAGTATAGCTTTTTGAGATACAATATTTAAAGAATCTTTGAGCAAAAAAGAGCATATTAATGTTGCTTAAAATATGAGAACAAAATAGTTATTAAAGATAAGAGAGGTACTTTATTGTGAGTAAAGCTGATAATATTTTTATTTCAATGTGCAGGGATATCCTTGATAATGGGATTTCTTCTGAGGGTCAGGATGTAAGGGCCAGGTGGGGGGATGGTACACCAGCTCATACCATTAAGAAATTCGCTGTTGTTAATAGATATGATCTTGCAGAGGAGTTTCCAATCCTTACATTAAGGCCAACAAACTTAAAAGCGGCTATTGATGAATTGTTATGGATATGGCAAAAAAAATCTAATAATATTAAAGATCTCAATAGCCATATTTGGGATAGTTGGGCTAATGAAGAGGGTACAATAGGAAAAGCATACGGGTACCAACTAGGTATTAAACATAAATACCACGAAGGTGAATTTGATCAGGTTGACAGGGTGTTGTATGACTTGAAACATAATCCATATAGTAGAAGAATTATAGTAAATATGTATAACCATAGTGACTTACATGAAATGAACTTATATCCTTGTGCATATAGCATGACCTTTAATGTCACAGGGAGAAAACTTAATGCCATTCTAAATCAAAGATCACAAGATATTTTAGTTGCAAATAACTGGAATGTGTCTCAGTATGCAATTCTCGTCCATATGTTTGCCCAGGCAAGCAACCTCGAGGTTGGAGAATTTGTACATGTCATTGCTGATGCACATATATATGATAGGCATATACCTTTAATAACGGAGCTAATACAAAGGACCACATTCCCAGCACCAAAATTACTGATTAATCCAGATAAAAAAGACTTTTATGATTTCAAAGTTGAAGATTTCATATTAGAGGGTTATGAAAAAGGCCCTCAGATAAAAAACATTCCTGTTGCTATATAAAAAGGAGAACATTATGAAAGCTATTGTTGCTGTTGATTTAAATTGGGGAATTGGCTGTGAAGGGAAATTATTACATCGGATTCCTGAGGATATGAAGTTTTTTAAGGAGATGACTTTAGGTAAGGTGGTGATTATGGGAAGAGAGACCTTTGAATCATTTCCAGGTAAAGAGCCCTTGAAAAACAGAA